>ERZ1035027.1145-NODE-1145-length-12810-cov-23.643669_pt1 | contig 12810 bp, 12 predicted proteins | sample MGYA00520604_ERZ1035027 | MGnify/ENA primary metagenome ERZ1035027 (study PRJEB33766, sample SAMN09781743) | gut metagenome | biome: gut microbiome | host: Homo sapiens | place: Madagascar | study: EMG produced TPA metagenomics assembly of the PRJNA485056 data...
AAGCTCATTAGGAATATCTGGAAACTTAAAATTTAACTCAGAAACTTTCTGAGACATTTCTTTTTCTCTCCCTTCGGCCTTTAGTTGATTGATAAGAGCGTCAACAGCTTCTTTCTTTTTGTTCTTACCTTTGAGATTTGAAATTGCAACATTTTGGTAATACTCTGCCACTTGCTTTCCAAGATTACGGCTCCCCGTATGAATTACCAAATACTGATTGTCGTTATCATCTTCATCCAGTTCAATAAAGTGATTACCGCCACCAAGAGTTCCAAGGCTACGAACAATCCAGTCGATATTATGCAAAAAATCTTTACAGGTTAAATTATACAGGAAGTTCTCTTCGAGAGTTGGTTTTTCGTGAACAGCCATTCCGGCAGGAATACGCGCATGGATTACATCGTCTAGTTTCTCAGGGTCAATATAGTTTTTGCCAAGTTCAGCAACCAACATACCACAATTCCCAGTAATAGAAATACAGTTATTACGACGTATAATAAAGAACCCTGTTGATGTGGTAAAACAATATTTATATCCATCAACGCTTTGTACCTCGTCAATATTCGGAATTAAACCAACGTATTCATTTTTGGTCTCATACGTTACATACACTGGACTATGTTTTGGATTTTTAGGAACAATTTTTGAAATTCCGCACCTAATACCGTTTGCGGCAAGAGCAAATTGAACAACGTCCGCGTTCCCTTTTACTACCGAACAATAAGATTTGTGGTTTCTTTTTTCGTCAATCGTTCCATCCCAACGATATATTTCATCAATTACAACGGCTAGTTGATTCTTGGACGCTCCATAAAACATACATAAAGATTTTGAAATCGCTCCATTTAAGGTAAACCATATATATGTTGACCCATCTTTACCCGCCGAAGCTTTAAACGATAGATTTTCACTTTCAAGAAGTTGTTTACATCTCGAAACTTTCCGCTCTTTTTTAAAGTGCATCTCAACATACGTTTTGTTCGTATTTTCGTTATAACGAACCCTACCGTCTGCGCTAATCATAACAAGAATCCGAATCATTGTATCAGATATATCAATCGAAGAGCCTTCATAAGAAAAAGTCGCTTTAACGTGATAGTTGTCAGCCTTTTTCAAACCTCTTAACTTATGGACAATTTCTTCTGCAAGTCCAATTTCTTGCTGATACCCCTTTTGATTATGCCCACACCAAAGAAGCATTTTATGTTCTGGAGATAGCATCTGGTCTAACCCTTTTGACGTATGGAAATGATAAAACTTATTACAAGGAGTCTTAATATATGCGTATGGTAAATCAAAAAATGCTTTATCAGTCAGTTTGTCATATACAAGAATTTTATCTCCGCAATATTCGGAAATTTTTACCCAACCTCTCGGAGTTAGAATCTCGGTATCTTTATCAAGACAACCGATATCTACACCAACAATGGAAGGAATAACCTTATCCCCTAAGTCAGCGGTAAAACCAATGACGCAACCAGTGCCAGCATGAACATCGGGCATAATACGGATTTTGCATCCATCCACAAAGCTCTGATTACACAAAGCTAGAATCTGCTGAGATGCGGATTCTTCAATGTTATCAGTAAATACTTTTGCGGAAGCGTATTTGCCCTCAATCAGCTTCATTTAAATCACCTCATTCAATATAGTCATCATAAATCGTAATAACTGGAAGCTGGTTTTTCCTTTCGATTATAAGCTTGTTGTCAACTGCGCCTTCAAGCATCATTAACCCCTCGATAGAACTAAGGTCGATAAATCCATAATGCTCAGTGAAATAAGACCTTTTTATGCTTATTGGCGTAAAATTAAACTCTTTAAGAACAGGATAAATTTCTTCAAGTGGTCTAATATTGTCTACAGACTGAATCTTAAATTTCATATTATTCACCTTATTCAATGTAATCATCATAAATACAGATTTCGTTTTCTTTATGATTTCCAAACCCACTACTAACAATCAACTGTTCACCAAGATTATTTTCAAGACTAATTAGCTCTTCCATTGTATCGAGTTCAATCTCACCCCAGTATTCAGTCCAATAAGAGCCATTACTAGATTTTTGTTCAAACTTATAAAATTTAAGAGCAGGATAAGCATCTTCAAGTGGTTTATTCCAATACCTAATAGATTTAATTTCAAATTTCATATTATTCACCTAATTTAATAACTACGCCGTTATCAATCTCAACTGGGTGTTCATAGATTCCATCATTAAAACATTCGTATCTAATAAACCTATCAGCATTATTCATGAGAACTCTTTTATCATGGCGATTCCAAATAATATAGTCATAACTATAATTTAGAACATCCATGTCACTCTCATTGGATGCTTTTGCTTCTGCTTCTGGATTACGAATCAGAACCGTCTTTGCATTAAATTCTTTCTTATACTTGTCAATTTCTTCTGGTTCACGAACATCAATAAACACAAGAAGCCATTCATAATCATCAAAAAAACTACTCGTCTTATCTTCGTCCATCGAAGTCCAGAATCTAATATTTTCTACGGTCTTCTTAAAAGGAACATCATTGTATTCGGTAAGAAGATGCTTCATACCGCTAAGAAGATTGCGACCTTTTTCGTCTTTGTTTCCATCCCATCCAAGTTGCTTTGCTTTCATTTTAATCCAGTCCACACTAGAAAACTGCATTACATGAATAAGATAATCTTCATATCCTTTACAATAACTAGCAAAAGTATCTTTACCAGCAGTAGAAACGCCATTAAGAATATAATATTTTACGTTCATTTATAATCCCTCACTTTCTATAAGTATTATAGCAAAAAGGGCAGGGTTTGTCAATACCCTGCCCTAAAACAATTTTAAATATTTACAAGAACTTCATAGTTAGTTATATGCCAATAATCTTTCTGTTTTTCAAGGTGTTTACAGAGTATTACGTCACCAACTTGAAATTCTTCATGGTAATTCTTGGAAGTGATAGTATAATTAGATTGCTTTCCGCTACCAACGCTCTGCGCTGTGATTTGTCTAGCCCATATTCTACCACTAGCCTTAGACTTTAGTGTTTTGACATCAAGGATATATAGCTTTGGTCTGTCTTCTTGCTTACCTGTTGCAATATCAACATAACCCATGTATTCTTTCTGAATTTCTGCTTTTTCTTTAATAGTCATGGGTTTGATGCCTAATGACATAACCAAAGTTTCACATTCGTTCAAAATTGCCATATTATCTAGTTGAGTATAAGACTTAGACTCCTTACCAGCTTTAGTAGTACCAATGGAATGTCTCTCTACAATCGCCTTTACGACATCACTGTTAGCTAGTTTTTCTTTTTTCAAAGTCTTTGCTGTGCCAAACATATCATACATCTTAACAAGACGCAGAAGTTCTTTAGCATTGCCAAACTCATCAAAGAAATCTAGCTTTATAAGGATATCCAGTTGACGAGAGTTTACAGAAGTTTTCTCGTAAATATCTCGTAGTAAATCCACAAAGGAATCATAATGGTTATCTCGTAAATTGTATAAATCATCAGCACAGGACTGATTCATAAATTTAACAGAGCCAATGCCTTTATAAATTGAATTAGATTCTTTATCCATCCAATATTCCATAACAGAATATCTAAATTTAGGAGGAAGAATTTTAATTTTGTACAGACCAGCGAGAGACGCACCATTTGCGAAATCTTCTTCTGTTTTTGAACAGTTAAAGAAAGCTGTTAGAAATTCAAGAGGATGGTAACAACGATAGTATGCGCAAACATACCCAAGCATAGAGTAGGCAACCGAGTGATTATATCCAAATTGATACGAAGCGCTATCTTCGATAACCTGTAAAAATTCTTTAGCTTCTTTTTCTGCATCTTCCCTTGGCTTGTCGGAATGAGAACAATAACCATTCAAAATGTCAGGTAAAGCCTTTTGTAGACGGTTCATGTCCTTGTGACCAATCGCACGTCTTACGTTGTCTGCCTCGCTACCAGATAGACCACAGATTTGTTGCAAGAATTTAAGAGTATCCTCTTGGAAACATAGATATCCATAAGACTTCTCAAGAATCTTATCAATAATCGGAGAAGGATTCTTGTGGATAATTTTCTGCATTAATTGGTCACGATACGATGCACCTCCCGGACGAACTGCCGCAGTTACAAGACACATATCTTCAATAGAATGCGTCTTAAATTTGCAAAGCATCTGGAAGGCATAATCTCCTTCAAATTGGAATATACCAATTGGGCTTTTCTTCATATCTGCCCAAACTTTTTGGTCATTCCAATTAATGTCTTTTGACTTAGGAAAACTTTGCTGCAAATATTTTGCAGTTTTACCAATAATTCCCACATTTTTTAGCCCAAGGATATCGTATTTTGTCAGACCAATATCATGGCAACTATCCATATCAAGTTGCAAAATAACCTTGCCATCTCGGCTTGTAAATTCACCAATATTATCTGCAAGCGTAATTGGACTTGCAATAATACCAGCGGGGTGCATTGATTGAGACGTAGGAACATTTACAAGCCCATCATAATAATAAAACAGCTCTTTATACTTTTCTTTTGCCTTTTCTTCATCTTGCTTAAACTCTTCCTTGATTTGTTTTATTCTTTGAAGCGAATATGGGCTTTTATCAAAAAACTCTTGTTCCTTAATAGACCTACGGTTATAATATTCACTGTACTTTCTTTCTTCTTCACGATTTAGGTATTTATCGTAGTTTTGTTCAATCCATTTTCTATCAAGAGCTTTACCGATACCATCAATAGCTGCTAGACTTGCCCATGTACCAAACGCGAGAACATATCCTGTTTTCTCCTGACCAAAACGTTTAATAATATAATCATAAACTTTTGGTCTATCGTCTTCAAAATAATCTGAGTCAATATCGCCAACTTCAACACGGTCTTCGTTACAAAAACGAGAAAACACAGTTTGCCATTGAACAGGGTTCACATCAATAATATCGGTCACATAAGCAACTGAACTACCGCAACAAGAACCACGTCCAAACCCAACTGGAATATTATTCTCTCTACACCAACAAACAATTTCTGACATAGAAAGCATAAATCCACACATATTGGTCTTCTTAAATACGCGAAGTTCTTCTTTAATATTATCTTCAAACTGTTGCTTTTGCTCTGGTGGGATTGTTCCATCTGCTAGTTTTTCATTAAACATCCGATATACTTTTTTGACGAAATATTCTTCATCATTATCATACATCTTAGGATATTTAATAGATGTATCAATTACAATCGGCTCAATACTTTGTTCAACTAGGTTAGTATTCTCAATGGCTTCAAGATAAATATGCTCATCAAGAGCGCCTTGATTTTTGAACATCTCAACTAGCTGGTCGTAAGATTTATATGTTAAATCAAACGTATTTTCACCAGAAGATGTGTCATCGTCCTTAAAAGTAATACCTTTCGACAACATTAACATTGAGCGACATTCTGCTTTATACTGATTAATGCTGTGCGTGTCAGTACCACAAACAAGTTTCTTTCTATATTTATTAGAGAGGTCGAGAAGATACTTATTATATTCCTTTTGGTCTTCACTATTTACATGAGGCTGTACTTCGTAATAATCATATTTCTTACAAAGTGAATCATAATACACTAAGAAATTGTCATAATAACCGTAATCAGTGGTTTTAAGGGCAATGAGTTTATCCGAGACTTTTTTTGCATTATTAAGATTCAGTGGACTTTGCAAACAAGCAGAAATCTTAATAATATTATCAGAAATATTTAGAAATTCATCAAAAGAAATTCTGGGTTTAAAATGAAAATGAGCATCGTCGCTTGCTTTACTAATGAGAGAATTTAACTCAAGAAACCCATCATGATTTTTTGCAAGCAAGATTGTGTGGTAGTTATCCCTTACCTTAAACCGCTCACCTTTATCATCTGTAAGTGAGAGAGTCTCTGTTAGATAAACTTCGCACCCATGAACATATTTCAAACCTTTTGATTCGCAGTATTGTTTTTTCTCAAACCAGTTATAAATGTTACCGTGTTCAGTAAACGCAATTGCAGTTTGACCAAGTTCAACAGCTTTATCAACATAGTCTCTAAAATCAGTTGCGCTATCAAGAAGACTATACCAACTGTGAATGTGATACGGAAAATAATTTGGCATACGAACACTCCTTTCTATTACTATTATATACAAAAATAGTGCATCTGTCAAGATGCACTATCAATTTATTTGTTAAATTTTAGAACGGAAGATTTGGTTCTTGTGTTGATTCTGTTGGGATATCAGGTTCAGAGGTAAAGGTTGGCATTGCATTAAATTTAAGCTCCGGGATATTAGATACAATTCTACTACTTAGTTTTTCATCATAGTGAATTTTACTTCCTAATTCTCTTTCCCAACGGTATCTCATTCCGAGTTCTTGTTCGTCCGAAAAAATACGCATTGAACAATTGTCGTAGTAAAGTTTTACGGTTTTACCAGCTTTTCCGGATTGACGGTCTTTTACAACGGACAATTGGAAATTATATCCTTCTGAATCCTCATGAAGGATTTTACAGGCGATACATCTATCACAAAGGTTTCCTATTTCACTTGCGCCAGCTACACTTTGCAAACCAACTTCTGTTTCTCCTTGTGCAAGTTTACGACTATGTGCGACTAAAGCAACTTCTACAGGATAGCGTTTCGTGAATAACTTTAGTTGTTTGATAAAATCAATCTGTTTTTCCAGCTTTGTTTCTCCAGAACAACCCTTTAAAGATAGACACATCATATTATCAATCACGAAAACTGTTGTATTATATCTTCTGTATGCGTAGTCCATTTGCTGTAGCAGTCCCATACTGTCCGTACTTAGAGATTCATCTCCTTCAATGCTGTCATCATATACAAACAAGTTATCGTGATAACATTGACGAATTAGTTCTGTTGCTTGCTTAGAGACCGCATAACCCTTTGGACGGTCTGGCCCATTATCATATTCAATAATATGACGATTAGAAGCGAGAGGTCTAAAAATATTACCAAGTAGGAATGGGGCTGGAAGTTCACCAGAATAAATAAATACATTCTTATTTTGTTCCAATGGGGCTGCAATACAAATCTGATTTAGCACCGAACTCTTGCCCTCGCCTGATTTTCCTGTAATCAAGGTTAACGTACTTTCAAAATTTCCATATAGAACTTTATTCAGAGAACGAACACCAAATGAAATATTTGGAATGTTTTGTAGTTGCATTTCTTCGTAGTCAAACAGGGACTTAATACGAGGATTGTCTACTGCTTTGGCATCTGCAATCATTTTTAGAACTGCACTACCATCAATAGCAATCATCACATTATTGGCATCTGTTTTACGGATAGGTTTCTCTTGGTTAAATTGCTTGTAATATTCTTCGACAGCTTCTTGTGCATAATCAGGAGACTCTACAATATAACAACGATACTCACCCAGTTTTTGAACAATCTTCTTTGTTCCTTCTTCGCCAGCAGTATCATTATCAAGCCATAGGATAATCTTCTTAAATTTTTCAAGAAAGTCGAAATTGTATTTAATCCAGTTTAGGTCTGTAGCACCTCCCGGAATAGATACAACATTATGATTGCCAGATTGCCAAATAGCCATGGCATCGAGATAGCCTTCACAAATCGTAAGAGGCTGAGTAATATCAATATGGTTGATATTAAACAGAGAATAGCAAGGGGAACAATCACCCTGCCACCAATATTTAGATTCTCCATGCTTTACAGCATGAGCATGACGATATTTAACACCAACAAGACGACCATTAATATCCTTTAGTTTAAATTGAACGTCACCTTTTTTAGTCTGCCCAATATCAAAGAACTTAATGGTTTCTTCTGTGAATCCACGCTTCTTTAGATAAGCAATAGCGTTAGAATTGTCTTCAACAGAATCATCAACAGGGAATTTATAATTCTCTAGGCTTTCACGCTCATCATAACCAAAACCACGCTTGAAATCAAATTCAATATGGCAACGGTCAAACAGACGCTTTAGAGCTTGTGCATAAGTTTCATCATAAGCGTACATATACGCATTGATGATACTATAATTGCCACCATTGCTAAAATCGTGGTAACAAAGGTCTTTTTTATTCCAAATAAAACTAGGGTTAGAATCGCTTGAAAATGGAGAAGAGCCTGTTAGCTTCTCTTCATCAAAATTACGAAGATTCATTAGCTTCGCAATCTCAATAGCCTGTTCTTCGTTTCCAAGCATTTGTTCTGCTTCTTTAATTTTGTCGAGCAAATCTGCCATGTTTAAACCCTTTCTTTTTATTGGTGACTTACACAGAGTCCACAGCTATCTTTATAACCACAAAGATTTCTTCCGTAGAAGTCATTCTTGTAATCCAAAAGTTCTGAATACTTCTTGTGTCCATCACCAAACCGTAATTTCTTCGTATCTGTATTATAGCATGGATTTTCAATTTTTACAATAGGGTCTTCAAGCTCTACGCAAAAATTATTTGTCTCTTCGACCTTGAAATTATCCCAGTTTACGGAGAGGACGGTATCAATGGTGCGTTTTGCCCAGTCCATAGCCATACGATATTCTTTCCTATCAAAAGGAATAACTACCAATTCACCCTTACGAAACATATTAAAATAAAGGGTTTTAGGCCATTCATCATACTTCTCGTGAACTGCATAAGCATATAGATATAGCTGTTTTGCATAATCTGCGAGTTCTTCTTTTGATTTAAATTTAGACTTAGATTTATGGTCAATAATAATTAATCTACCACTCTTTTTGCTTCTAGCGATAAGGTCAACTTTACCGTTAAACAGAGCATAATCAGTAATTGGAATTTCAAACTCATATTCAGACTCAAGAATCTCCCAATTTGAATATCCTTCAAAATTAGTGAAATAATTCTCGCCATCTGCGTAATAGTAAGGATATAAGTCTTTTGAAAATGTATCAGACATCTTTACGACAAAGCTAGACGGGACTTCTGTTTGAAAGTTATCCTGATAATAAGATAACATCTCCCAAATTTCAAGCTGACCTTTCTCATACATTTCGAGAATCTTATGGCAGAATGTACCAAACTCGCTTAAACCACTTTTGTCACTTTTCTTTTCATGCAAAACGTAGTTTTTATAATAACAAATTGGACACTCGCCAAAATTCTTTAGTTTAGAAAATGAGAAAGTTGGCAGTTTCTTTTGCTTCTCTTCTTCCATACTTTCCCTCCTTTAATATAAAATAGCCACCACCATATCGGTGGTGGCTAAAACCATCAATTATTTTTGGTTAAATTTTACTTAGAAAGGAAGGTCATCGGACGCAGTAGGGGCGCTATCAACAGGAGCAGACTTAGCATTGGTGGTAGAACCCTTGTCCGTATTAGGATTGGCAGACATAAACTCCCAGCGGTTTACAATCTGGCTAACACGAGTAATCTTAGTGTCCTTACCATCGCCCTCAGTAGTAGAAGAAGACATATAAGCATCGACAAGAATGGGCTGACCCTTCTTAAAGAACTTGCAAATGCTTTCTGCGGTCTGACCAAAAGCGGTAAAAGGAATAAAAATAGCCTTAGACTTACCGTCCTTTAGGTGAACATCCTGTGCAAGAGTAAAGAAAGTATACTTATTACCGTTTGTCTCCTTTAGTTCAGGGTCAGCAACAAAACGACCAGAAAAATGCAGAGTATTCATAGATTTAATCTCCTTTATAATGTTAAATATATTATATATCAAACTCGACTAAAAGTCAAGTATTATTAGTTGTTCTTAGCTTCCAGTTCAGCCAAAATATTCTTAGCCACACCAATATCAGTAATAGAGTTGTAGTTGGCACTAGTATGGTACTTCTTGATAATACCAACGAGGTCAGTCTTGGATAGCTTATTAGCACCAACTAGAGCCTGTGCAAGACTACCAATCTTATTAATAGTGTCAGTTAGTTCAGAAGTCTCACTAACAGAACCAGAGCCATCATAATCAGGAGCCTGAGCAAAGGTCTTTGCAGAAGTAGCTTCTACATCAGAACTATTAGCCCACTTGATAATCTTCTTACCAAAGTCCTCAGACAGAATAGTATAACCCTCATTTTCAAAGATATGAGTGTTATCCTTTTCACACTTAGCCATGTGAGAGGTTACATCAATGTTGAAAGTAGTAGTGAAGTAATACTCGAAACCGTCACGCTGCTTTGCACCGACACCCAGCTTCTTAACAGCAGTACGACCACGTTCATCCTTATCAACTTCATACTGGTCTTTGCCCTTCATAGTAGCAATAATATGAATAGGACTATACTGCATGGTGTCAATAAACTTATCATGGCGAGGAGTAATTAGCTTCCAGTCCTGATAACGACCGCCAGCCTGTTGCTGTAGCTCAAGACAGCCGCCCTTACCTTCCCATTCGGCAGAAGTGCTATCAATAATAAGAATGGCGTACTTTTCTTCAACCGCATAGTTAATTAGCTCAGTAAACTGTTCTGGCGCATAAGGAGGAACCAAATCAACAATGTCATAATCAAATTCATTAGCATAATAGCGACCACGAGAACCCTCTGTATTAGCGAATAGGATACGTCCGTTAGTACCAGCATCAGTACCAGTCTTCTTCATCTCTTCACGCATACCAGTTGCAAGACGTAGTGCACTATAGCTCTTACCAGAACCACTAGGCCCCATCAGAGCAATCTTAACAGCAATCTTTTCACGAACAGCCTTCTGAACCTTAAAGTTGAATCCCATTATATAATTCTCCTTGTTAAATTAGTTGTTGTTGTTTTTAACGAAATTCTCACGACGCTTCTTACAATTAGCGCAATGACAAGGGAATGTGCCATGAGCATTAAACCATTCTGCCATCTTTGCTTCCTTTACAGGGAATACGCCACCACAATCAACACAGGTATAGTACAGAATCTTTTCAGGCTTATGCTTTGCCTTGTCCTCTACAGGTTCAATCATATTGATGTGTTTTTCTTCCATTTTTCGTTCTCCTTTATTAGTTATTGTTAAAATGCTTCTCAACAAAATAGTCGTAAGCACACTTCATATCTTCAATCTTTCCACACATATCATCTGCGACACGCTCTTCCTTATCGGCAATATCCATCAGGTTCTTAGCAATTGCACGAAGATTCTTTGCCATAGTCATGTGCTGACCGATACGGTCATCAGTGGAAAGAATATCGAACTTCTTCTTTGCAAGAGCCTTACCAAATTCTGCATCATACTCGTCATTATCACGAGGACGAACGTGACAAGTAATACGCTTACCCGGAACCTCAAACTCTCCAATCTTCGTGTGAACAGTCAGACGCTCAGTAGAACCATCAGCAACCGTAGTCGTGTTAAAAATCTTCGTAATCATTTTGTTTCTCCTTAGTTTTTTGTAAATAAAAGACGTTTTTCATGAACCAGTCGGGATTGGTTTCTATATAATATTATACTCAGAAAAAATCGTTTGTCAAGAGTTATTTGGAATTATTTTTGATAAATTTTCCGGCTCGAGAAAGTTATATGCTGTATATCTACATAAACATAACTTCTGCTTCTCAGAAACATACCCATGAGCATCATAATATGACACAATATTTCTGCATAACTTCCGATAATCTGTTTCTGGCTTATTCTTAGAGTTAATCATATCGTTAATTTGATATACAGTGAACTCCTTATATAGCCTATCAATGACTTCTTGTCTAGGTAGACGCTTGGGTTTTTCAACGTCAAACAGCATCTTCAAACCCATAAGCGCTCACCTTACTCTTTCCGGGTCTTCTTCTCGTTCATACAACGAACAAGGAAATCGTATACATCTTCCCAATTATTCAACTCAGGGCTAGAACCATCTGCAAACTGAATATCGCCAAACTCATAATCACGAAGATAATTGCGCTCATAACAAAGATATCCAAGCCAGTCGTCATCTAGGTCATTAAACTGCTCCTGAATAACATACATGAGCACGCCTTCAAGACCATTACTCATAATAGACGAATCATCGTTATAATCACGGAGCACCTTATTGATAGCTGCCTCAAAATCATCGTGTTTTGTGATTTCTCTCATAGCTTTTACAAAAGTTTTCTTACTAATCATGTTTAATACCTCCAATCATCATGTTCATCAGTGAAACAGTACAAAAGAACGATTCCGAAAAGTACAATTCCGAGAACTATCATAAAATACTCCTTACTTAAAGATAGCCTTCATTACGACCAATGCAACAATACACATAAAAAGCGTATACATACTCTGGTCTCCTTTCTTCGTTTCTATAAGTATTATATCACAACGATAAACACCTGTCAACACCTTATCCTAACATTTTTTCTAATTCCAAGATTTCGTTTTCAACATTCTTAATTCTAACTTCATAATAGCCCCTTATTTTAACATTCGCGCTTTCACTAAGAGTAATAAGATTATTCAGCTCAGATTTTCTATCATTAAGTTCTTTTAGTATAAAATTATTCATCTCTTCTTGCTCGAATAAATTCTTATACTTTGTATACAGAATATAAATCTCTTGGCTTGGTCTACAATATGTTTTTCTCTTGCCACTATTTCCCTCTCCGCATCCATACATACACAATGCTCTTTCTAAATTCCCCTCACTCTTTTCCAAATAATATCTCAACATTTTTACCCCACATCTAATATTAGTCTTTTCATCATATAGCTCATCTTTACTCACACCCAAAAATTCTATCACTTCCCCACTTGTACTAATCTGCATCAGTCCCCTATATTTCTCTCCAACATTTCCCTGAAATCTACTCTCATGTTCCACAATCCCCACAACTAATGCTCTCATTTCTATATCATACTTATCCACC
>ERZ1035027.1148-NODE-1148-length-12777-cov-15.947886_pt1 | contig 12777 bp, 17 predicted proteins | sample MGYA00520604_ERZ1035027 | MGnify/ENA primary metagenome ERZ1035027 (study PRJEB33766, sample SAMN09781743) | gut metagenome | biome: gut microbiome | host: Homo sapiens | place: Madagascar | study: EMG produced TPA metagenomics assembly of the PRJNA485056 data...
ATCCTGATTATTTAATGCATCATGGTGTTAAAGGCATGAGATGGGGCGTTAGACGAGCTCAGAAAAAATCGGCAAAACATATTAAACGATTAGCCAATAAAGCTTATAGGAATAATAAACAAGTTAGTGATGTATATTCTGCTGTTCGAAATACATCTGAGTATAAAAAACATAATGATAATGTAAAAACATCTCGTGATGATTGGTCTAAAGCTTTTGATAAATCAGAAAAAGATTTTGACCGACGTATGGCTAAAGCAAAAAAGCAAGCCGACAGTGATAAAAGCAATCCTTACGAAAAAGGAAGTAAATTATATAGAAAATATCAAGAAGGTTTAGAGGATCATTACTTACAAAAAATACCAACTAGTAACTCTGAGATTTCTGAAAGAAAAGCTTGGGATAATTACACCAAAGCTGGACAGGAATCTGTTAGTGACATTCTTGGAAAATATGCTAAAAAGAAAACTAAATCTGGTTTTACAGTAGGTGAGCTTTTATCTAATGCATAAGCCTCCGTGGCGGAACGGCATACGCAGCGGACTTAAAATCCGCCGTCCTTATCGACTTATGGGTTCGAATCCCATCGGAGGTACCAAATGGATGGTTGGCAGAGAGGTAATGCAGCGGATTGCTAATCCGTACAACTTATATTTAGTTGCGTAGGTTCGAATCCTACACCATCCGCCAAATACGGGGTTAGCTCAATGGTGGAGCAGAGGACTCATAATCCTTTGGTTGCGGGTTCGAATCCCGCACCCCGTACCATATTACAATATAACAATTTTAAAGGAGTTTACAATGGACGAAAACAATGTTCAGATTCCGGATAATGTAGAACTTCCAAATCCTGATAACAGTATTCAATCGGAAGATGTTGCTCCTATTGAGGTGATTGATTATGGCTAGTTCCGAAGATATTTTGAAAATTGCTGCCGGAGAAATAGGGTATTATGCCCCTGATGATCCAGAGCCAGGCTCTAAGTATGGCCGATGGATGGCTGAATTAACAGGAGAAGAATGGCTTGCTGGACCTAGCACTTCCATATGGTGGTGTATGATATTTGTAAGTTGGGTGTTTGCTCAAGCTAATTCTGAATTTCCTGGTTGTCCGTCTTATAATACAGATTCTACCGTTTCTGCCGCAAGGGACAAAGGGTCTTTAATTAATCCTAGGGATGCGCAACCTGGAGATATTGTTATATTCGATTGGAACAAGAAGACTGCTGCAACTGATCATGTAGGAATTATTGAAAAGAATTATGGAACTTATATCCAGACAATTGAAGGCAATACTTCTGGTTCTGATTGGGGTTCTCAATCTTCTGGCAATGGTGTTCATCGTCGTACTAGATCGTGGGGGTCTGTTGCTTATGTAATTCGTCCAGATCTTTCTGGGTTTTCGTATGAGGAAGAAGATTCGAATCGAATTGACTATGGAGACTTAATTGCGGTTGATGGTGCATGGGGTTCTGCCACTACTACTAAGGCACAAAGAGTTATTATTGCACCATATGTTGACGGAATAATTAGCCGGCAAACTATAGCTAATAAACAGTATTTATCTGGCTGCACATCTGGTTGGGAATTTCTCGATGGATATGCTAGTGGATCTCAAACCATTTCAATCCTTCAAAATAAATGGAATGCTTATGCCGATGGTGTAATGGGAACAAATACTGTAAAAGCCATGCAGAGTTATTATGGAACTTATGTCGATGGATATTTAGATAACCCATCTCCTGCAATTAAAGCTTTCCAAAGAGCTTTAAATAATAACGTTGTTTAAAAAAAAGAATTCGACCGTTTTTTATAAGAACTTATAGATTTTCAAAATCAAAAATCGGAAGTGGTGATCCCGATTCTCCTTTCAAGAAGCCATGTAAAAGTGGTTCGAAAGTCTATAAGTTCTTATAAAAAACGGTCGAATAGTTTACATAAGCGAGGTGAAATATCTATGGCTAAGGCCAAAAAACGTAGAGCTCCTGCTTTGACACCAGAAGCTAGAGAGAATCAACTTATCGCTGCGGCCATAGATCTCGCCGAAGAAAAAATTTTGGATGGAACCGCGAGTTCTCCTATAATTGTTCACTATCTTAAACTAGGATCGACAAAAGCAAAGCTTGAGAATGAAAAACTAAAGGAAGAAAACAAATTGTTAAGAGCAAAAACGGAAGCTCTTGAATCTCAGAAAGATATTAAGAAACTTTACGAGGATGCTCTTGCTGCAATGAGCGAATATCGTGGGAATGACGAAATTTATGAAGATTAAAAGTTATTCTGAAATGTGTTCTTTTTCAACATTTATCGAACGTTTTAATTATTTAAAATTAAATGGTAAAGTTGGAGCTGAAACATTTGGATTTGATCGTTACTTAAACCAAGTTCTTTATTGTTCTCAGGAATGGAAACGATTTAGAAGACAAGTGATTATTAGAGATAATGGATGTATATTTGGGCTTGATGGATATGATATTAATGGAAGATTGATCATTCATCATATAAATCCAATAACTTTAGAGCAGATAGAGCAAAGAGATCCGATGATTTTTTCTATGGAGAATGTTGTATGCGTTACACATAACGTTCATGAAGCAATTCATTACGGAGACGAATCTCTTATTCCTACTGATCCTATAATTCGTAAACCTAATGATACTTGTCCGTGGAAAGGGGTATAATGACATGTTATCAATATCCTGATTATATGTATCATTATGGAATAAAAGGCATGAGATGGGGCATTCGTCGTTATCAAAATGATGATGGTACTCTTACTTCTGTCGGTAAGAAAAGAGAACAATGGCTTGAATCGAAAAAATCCGGTAACGAAGCAAATACTAAATATCTTAAACGAGAATTTAAAGATGCCAAAATAAGAGAAAAACTGCATTCAAAAGAAAAAAAGTAAACATCAATTAAAACTTGAAGATAAGTATGTAAAAGAAGGCTTTAGTAAATCGGACGCTGAAATTCAAGCATATAAAAGGATTCGCACGGAAAAAACATTAGCTGTAGCAGGAGGACTTACACTTGCAGCTTTGGCAGCTTACGGTATAAAAGCTAAGCGATCTAAAGAGATTGATCAGTTTATTAAAAGCGATACGCTTCTAGGCAGAGTGGATTCAGAAGCAGATAAAAGTGTTCGAGATGCATTTTACGCTTATGAAGATAAAAATCGCAAAGATAAAAATAGATATCAAGGACTTTATGGTCTTCAAAATAACATGGCTGGCAGAGATGTTTACACTAAAAACATTCGAGTAAAAGATTCTGGGATTAAAGTTGCTTCGCCAAAGAATGCGAAAAAAGTAATGTCGGATCTTATGGACTCTGATCCATCTTATAAAAAAGATGTTAAACTTGTAATCAAAAGTATGATTGCTGATGGTGGATTAAGTCCTAAACAAATGAAAGTACAGATGAAAGCTTTAAGAGATGTCGAATCAGGTAAAATTACAGATACTGTTTATGATGCTGTTAATATCAATTTAGTTCGTCATGATCCGTTATCCGAAAAAGCTAATCAAAAATTTTATAATAAACTTCGTGATTCTGGTTATCAAGCAATTAAAGATATTAACGATACAAAATATTCTGGATATAGAACTAAGAATCCATTGATTGTTTTTGATAAGTCTAAGGTTTTTGTTGAAAGCGTTTCTAAACGAGATGAACAAGAAATCATTACTAAAGCTGTTGTAGAGAATGGAAAACTTGTTACAGAACAAATTATAAAAGATTATTCCATTCCTGTTGCTGGTTTCACAGTTGGCGCAATGGCTCTTGATAGTAATTCTAATAATAGAAAGATTCGTGAGTATAAACGTGAACATCCAAATACTAAACTTTCAAATAATAAAATTTTAGAGCTATATGATAAATATGAAGTGTAGGTGAATCCCAATGACACTCTCTAATACAGCAACTCCGATCTTTTATGGTTTATTTCGAGATGCTGTTATACGTGGAGAAATTCCAGTATGCAGAGAGATCTCAATGGAAATGAACCGTATTGATAATCTTATAGCTGATCCTAGATATTATTACGATGATAAAGCTGTTCTTGGATTTGTTGCATTTTGTGAAGAAGAACTTACTCTTACCGATGGCTCTAATCTTAAACTTTTAGATACGTTTAAACTTTGGGCCGAACAATTATTTGGTTGGTATTATTTCATAGAACGAAGTATTTATGAACCTAATGAAGACGGCCATGGTGGTCGTTACGTAATTAAAAAGACCAAGAAACGATTAATAAATAAACAATATCTAATTCTTTCTCGTGGCTCTGCTAAATCTATGTACGGTTCATGTGTCCAAGGTTATTATCTTACTGTTGATACATCCACCACTCTTCAGATAACAACGGCTCCGACTATGCGACAAGCTGATGAAGTTATGAGTCCTATTAGAACTGCTATTGCTCGTTCTAGAGGTCGTTTGTTTAAATTTCTTACTGATGGTTCACTTCAAAATACAACTGGTAATCGAGCTAATCGAATGAAACTTGCTGCCACAAAAAAGGGAATTGAAGATTTTCTTACTAATTCATTACTTGAAGTTAGACCGATGTCTGTTGATAAACTTCAAGGAGCTCGACCCAAAGTCAGCACAGTTGATGAATGGCTTTCTGGAGACGTTCGTGAAGATGTTATTGGCGCTCTCGAACAAGGAGCTAGTAAACTTGACGACTGGTTAATTATTGCTATGAGTTCAGAAGGAACCGTTCGAAATGGCGTTGGTGATAACATCAAAATGGAATTGATGTCTATTCTTAAGGGAGAATACATTAATCCTCACGTTTCTATTTGGTACTATAAGTTGGATGATATTCAAGAAGTTGCAGATCCTGATATGTGGATGAAAGCTGCTCCAAACATCGGAAAAACTGTTAGTTATGAAACGTATCAATTAGATGTAGAGAGAGCTGAAAAAGCACCTTCCACTCGAAATGATATTCTAGCTAAACGTTTTGGAATTCCTATGGAGGGTTATACATATTACTTTACTTATGAAGAAACTCTTCCTCATAGACCAAGAGATTTTTGGCAAATGCCATGTGCAATGGGTGCCGATCTTTCTCAAGGCGATGACTTTTGCGCTTTTACATTTTTGTTTCCTGTAGGAAGAGAAGAATATGGTGTTAAAACTAGATGTTATATTTCTTCTGATACTATGAATAAACTTGCTCCTGCTACACGAATTAAATACGAGGACTTTATGAAAGAAGGTTCTCTTATGGTATTTGATTGTGTGGCACTTGATATGGATCAAGTTTATGAGGATTTAGACGAGTTTATTATTAATAAAGAATATGATGTTCGAGCTTTTGGTTATGATCCTTACAATGCAAAAGAATTTGTTGCTAGATGGGCGAATGAAAATGGACCTTATGGAATCGAAAAAGTTATTCAAGGAGTAAAGACCGAAACGGTTCCGCTTGGAGAACTTAAGAAATTGGCTGAAAACAGACTTCTTTTGTTTGATGAAGAATTGATGACTTTTTGTATGGGTAACGCTATTACTTTGGAAGATACTAATGGTAATAGAAAACTTTATAAGAAACGTCACGAGGATAAAATCGATTCTGTTGCCGCGTTGATGGATGCTTATATAGCTTATAAAGCTAATAAAGAATCTTTTGAATAACATTCTTCCTCTTTAAAAAATCAGAGAGAGAGAGCAAATGTATGAATATCCTGATTATTTAATGCATCATGGTGTTAAAGGCATGAGATGGGGCGTTAGACGTTATCAGAATAAAGATGGTAGTCTTACTAATGCTGGAAAGAAGCGTCAGTCATATAGAAATGAAGATATAACTAGACGACAGAAAAACATTGACCTTCATAAGAAATCTATTATAGAAGATCAAAAAGCTATAAAAGATTTACAGAAGAATGGAATAAAATCTAAATATTATTCCGCAAAACAATTTAGCGAAAAAGACGCTAAAGATGAATATGGAGTAAGTAAAAAAGAAATTCTTAAAGACGATATTCAAGGACGACAAAATAGTATAGATGTTTCGAAAAGTCAAATTAATAAAGAGTCTAAATATATCAAAAATATTAAATCTACTCCAATTGGTGAAAAGAGTATTACTGAAGTAACTAAATCACAATCGCGTCGAGCATCCGCCGGGGTTATTATTGGAGCAGCAGCACCAATTGCTATATCTGCTTTAGCTGTTAAAACCGGTAAGATGTCTGTTGGAAAGGCAATTACGATTAATTTATTAACAGCTTCTCCAGTTGTTGGTGGAATCACAGGAGGAGTTGCCGGTTCTTCTATTAAAACTAGATCTGAAAAGAAAGTATACGATCGAGTCAATAAAAATTAAAAAACTTAACTAAAAATTTGTTATAAAGTAATAAATAAAAATCTAATGAAAGGAGGATCCTATGAATGAGAGTATTCTTGATACAATTAAGATTATGCTAGGATTGGAAAAAGACTACAATGCTTTCGATACTGAAATAATTGCTTATATCAATTCGAGTTTGTTTACGCTTTCTCAACTTGGAGTAGGACCAGAAGAGGGATTCTCCATTACTGGTCCTGATGAAGTTTGGTCTAATTTTATAGATGAAAAGTCGAATCTTATAGCGGTACAAACTTATATTAAATTAAAGGTTCAATTAATATTTGATCCTCCTTCTAATTCTTTTGTTGTTGATGCTATAAATAAACAACTTGAAGAACTTACTTGGCGACTATGCTTAGAAGTTGAATATTTAAAAGATAACGAGTTGCCGTAAAGGAGGTTTGAATGTATGAATATCCAGACTATTTAATGCATCATGGCGTTAAAGGTATGAAATGGGGTATTAGAAAGAAAGCCGTTAGTTCTGGTAAAAAAATAAAGTCTAAAGCTTCTTCTTTAAATAAAAAACGAATTTCTTCCTATTCTAAAGATTATCAAGAAACCAGAACGCTTAGACGCAAATCATCAAAAAAGCTATCAAATCAAGAATTAAAAACTCTTAATAAACGAATGGAATTAGAGCAAAATTATAATCGATTAAGCACTTCTAGCATTAATAGAGGTGTTAATGTTGCTAAACATTTGGTTGGTATTGCTGGAACAATTGGTGGTTTATATGCTGTATCTCAAAGCCCTTGGGTTAAAGCCGGTATGAAAATACTAAAAAGAAATTAAAGAGAAATTAAAGAGAAATTAAAGGAGAAAGCAAATGTATGAATATCCTGACTATTTAGCTCATTATGGCGTCCTTGGCATGAAATGGGGACAGCGTAGAGCTCGTAAGTATGCCGAAAAAGCAAAAACTGCTCGAGATAGTGCTAAAGAATGGGATGAAATATCTCGATATGCTAAACAGAAGGGAAAAAGTCAAAAAAAAATCGATAGTTATAAAAAATCTGCCCGTAAAGATAGAGCTGACGCTGAAAAATATTCTCAAAAATCTAAGAAGATAGAATCTTATCATAAATCAATGGGTGGAACTAAAACTTATAATCGTGTCAAATCGCAATCGACCGCGAAGCTTTATGGAAAAAGTTTAGTCATGGGTACCTATGGCACATTAAAATATGAACAAGCAAGGAGTACTGGAACTACTAGAGGTAAAGCATTTTTAATTGGTCTTGGTAGCGGAGTACTCGATTCGATTAGTAGTGGTGCTCTCGGTTTCATCGAACCTCGCATGGACAAGGGCGTAAATAAGAAAAAATAAAAGGAGATTAAATGGCCGAGAGTTTTAGATCTCGTCTTAAGAATGCTTGGAATGCATTTTCTAATAAAGAAAATGAATATCAAGTTTCTTATGATATAGGTCCAGGTTATAGCTCCCGTCCAGATCGTCATCGTATAATTACCGGTTCAGAACGAACTATTATATCTTCTATATATACTCGAATTGCCATTGATGTTGCATCTACATCTTTTGAACATGTTCGAATGGATGATAATGATAGATATTTGGAAACTATTAATTCCGGATTGAATAATTGTCTTAATGTCGAAGCTAATATCGATCAAACCGGAGTAGCTTTTATGTTAGATGTAGTTATATCTTTGTTGGATGAAGGATGTATAGCCGTAATTCCAACAGATACCAGTGCTAATCCGGATTTAACTTCTTCTTATGATATTTATTCAATGCGAGTTGGAAAAATAGTTAATTGGTATCCAAGACATGTTAGAGTTGAATTATATAATGAAAATACAGGTCAAAGACAACAAGTAACACTTAGTAAAAGCTCAGTTGCAATTATAGAAAATCCTTTTTATTCTGTTATGAATGAGAAGAATTCTACTATGAACCGATTGGTATATAAATTGGGACTTCTTGATGATGCTGATGCAAAAAGTGTTTCTTCGAATCTTGATATGATAATTCAACTTCCATATGTCGTTAAAACTCCGAGTCAAGAAAAGAGAGCCGAAGATCGTAGAAAATCTATCGAAGCTCAATTAACTGGATCAAAATATGGAATTGCATATATTGATTCTACAGAAAAAGTTACTCAACTTAATCGATCTTTGGAAAATAATCTTCTTAGCCAAGTCGAAAAACTTACTAATCAATTATATAGTCAACTCGGTATGGACGAGACGATTCTGAATGGCACTGCTAATTCGGACACAATGAATAATTATTATCAACGTACTGTTGCTCCTATAATTAAAGTTATTAAGGATGAATTTATAAGAAAGTTCATTTCGAAAACAGCTAGAACTCAACGACAATCGATAATGACTTTCCAAGATCCTTTCCGTTATATGACAGTAACACAAATAGCAAATCTTGTTGATCCTATGAGTCGTAATGAAGTCCTTACTCCTAATGAGTTTAGAACTGCTCTTGGATTTAAGCCTTCGCAGAATCCTGATTCTGATGAACTTCGTAATAGAAATCTTATCGATGTTAATGAATCACAAGAAAATGAATATTACGATCAAAATGATCAAGAATCGCAGCAAATTTATTAATCATATTTAAACCCAATAATTCTGAAAGGATATACCATGGGGTTTTATACTAATGGGTCAAAAATTGTCGAAGCCTATCAGACAAAAGAGCGGATAGAAGTAGAGACACAAAAAGGTCTAGAGATAGTAGAACCTTATGACTATATTGTTACTGGAGTTTATGGGGAACAATATGTTTATAAGCCAAATGAATTTGAAAACATCTATAAAATTGTAAAGGAGGAACCACGTGGAGTATGATTTTTCTGGCTATGCCACTCGAAATGATATAAAATGCTCTGACGGACGAATTATTCGTCAAGATGCTTTTAAGGAATGTGATCATAAAAAGGTGCCTCTTGTATGGCAACATGATCATATGACTCCGGATAATGTTCTCGGACACGCTATGCTTGAAAATCGAGAAGATGGCGTATATGCTTACGGTACATTTAATAATACACCGTCTGGTCAGAATGCTAAGGAATGTGTTATTAACGGTGATGTTAATGCACTTTCTATTTATGCGAACAAGCTCCGTCAAAATGGAAGTAATGTTATTCATGGAGCAATTCGAGAAGTAAGTCTTGTTCTTGCCGGAGCAAATCCTGGAGCTTATATCGACACTGTTCTTGTTCACGATTACGATGACGAGGAAGAAGCCGAAATTTGCTTTAATGAACCGATTTCTTTGGCTCATGCTGAAGACGAAACAAAGGATGAAACCGTGGCAGAAAATAATAATGAAGAAACCGTTCAGGATGTAATTGATTCTATGAACGAAAAGCAGAAGAATGTTCTTTACGCTCTCGTCGGTATGGCCGCAGAAGATGACGGAGAAGTACAACATGCCGAAACTGATGATTCTGAAGAAACAGTTCAGGATGTAATTGATTCTATGAACGAAAAGCAGAAGAATGTTCTTTACGCTCTCGTCGGTATGGCCGCAGAAGGAACCGGCGATAATAATGACAACGTCGAAGGAGACGAAGATATGAAGCACAACGTTTTTGAAACGGATACTGACGATAATACGCTTGCTCATGCAGAAGTTTTTGATGAAATTCTCCGTGATGCAAAGCGTTTTGGTTCTTTGAAGGAATCTGCTATTCAGCATGGCTATGCGGATCTTGAAACTTCTGATGTTCTTGCTCATGCTGATTATGGCATTACTGATATTAATTATCTCTTCCCCGATTATAAGAATGTAACTAATACTCCTGGTTTTGTTTCTCGTGAAATGGGTTGGGTTGAGAATGTTATGCGCAATGTTTCTCATACCCCGTTTTCTCGAATCAAGACGGTATTTGCTAATATTACTGAGGATGAAGCTCGTGCTAAGGGTTATATTAAGGGTAAGCAGAAGAAGGAAGAAGTCTTCCCCTTGTTGAAGCGTACCACTGATCCTCAGACTGTTTACAAGAAGCAAAAGCTTGATCGTGATGACGTGATCGATATTGTTGACTTTGATGTCGTCGTTTGGCTTAAGGGCGAGATGCGACTTATGCTTGATGAGGAAATCGCTCGTGCTATTATGGTTGGCGATGGTCGTACGGCTGGTGAAGAGGATAAGATTTCTGAGGATCATATTCGTCCTATTTGGGGCGACGATCCCTTCTATACCATTCGTGCTCAGGTCGAACTTGATACTTCTACTTCTGAGGATGATAAGTATAAGACTCTTATTCGTGCTGCAATCAAGGCTCGAAAGAATTATAAGGGTTCTGGTAATCCGACGTTCTATACAACCGAGGATAATCTTACTGGAATGCTCCTGTTGACTGATACCACTGGTCGCGATCTGTATGAATCTGCTGAGCAGCTTGCAAAGAAGCTTCGCGTTAAGGAGATTATCACTGTTCCTGTGATGGAGAATCTTACCCGTACTGCTGATTCTAAGGATGGCGGTCTTACTGGTAAGACGATGACTTTCGAAGGCCTCATCGTCAATCTGAAAGATTACAACGTTGGTGCCGATAAGGGCGGCGCTGTCTCGATGTTTGATGATTTCGATATTGATTACAACCAGCAGAAGTATCTGATCGAAACTCGTTGTTCTGGTGCACTTATCAAGCCTTATGCCGCTATTGCTTTGGAGACCTACCCAAAAGCGTAACGCCTCCAACTTTAAAAGCACTAACAGTTAGTGTAAAAGCTCGTGTTGGAGGCCAAACGGTAACAGTTACTGAGCCCGTTGGGTCCAATAGTCGTCTTTACAAGATTACTGATGCGTCTGTAAAACCTGAAATTTCATATGATACTGTTATTAATAAAAATGACGGTTGGTCCAAACTTCCTATAAATGGAGAGGTTTCTGGTACTAAAAATCAGGTAATCACTATTGTGGACGTCGATTCAAAGTTTAAGGCTCGCGCAAAGGGAGAATCTGTTCTTCCTGAACCTACTACTGGTGATTAGTAACAAGGAATAAAAATGGCGAAGTTTTTCGGAATTGTTGGCTATGCTGAAATGAAGGAAACTTCTCCTGGCGTTTGGACAGAAGAAATCATCAAAAGATCTTATAAAGGTGATATTACAAAAAATTCCAAGCGAAATGAAGGTGGAGAATATTTAAACGATAATCTTAGATTGAGTAATACAATAAGTATTCTTTGTGATGCTTATGCATATGAGCATTTCTTTGCCATTAAATATGTTGAATGGATGGGGGCTAAATGGAAAGTCACAGACGTTGAAGTTAAACGCCCCCGTCTCATTTTATCTATTGGAGGTGTATATAATGACAGCTCCTATTGATATTAGACGATTAGAATTACACGAAAAGCTTATTGATATTCTCGGATCTAGAAACGTTTATTTTCAACCTCCTTCTAATGTTCAGATGAAGTATCCATGTATTGTTTATCAGCGTAGTACAGGAGATACTCAATTTGCTGATAATGTAGGATATAAGTTTACTAAGCGTTATCAAATTATTTTAATAGATAAAAATCCCGATAACAACGAAGTTATAAACAAATTAACCATGCTTCCTATGTGTACTTATGATCGACATTATACAGCAGATAATTTAAATCACGACACATTTAATTTATATTATTAAGGAGTATATATGACCGCTATTGAATGGGACGCTGCTGGTAAGCGTTTTTATGAAAATGGTACTGATAGAGGCGTTCTTTATCCTATGACGTCTAATGGTTCTTATGACAAGGGTGTTGCTTGGAATGGTCTTACAGCCGTTACCGAGTCTCCTGAAGGTGCTGAACCTACTGATTTGTATGCCGATAATATTAAGTATGCAACCATGCGTTCTGCTGAAACGTTTGGATGCACTATTGAGGCTTATACTTATCCGGATGAATTTTCCGAGTGTGATGGCTCTGCTCAGATTGCAAAGGGAGTGTTTGCAGGACAGCAAGAGCGTAAGGGATTTGGATTTTCGTATCGTACTTTGATCGGAAATGATACCGCCACTTCTAGTGATGATGGGTATAAGCTTCATCTCGTTTATGGTTGTACAGCTTCTCCTTCTGAAAAGTCTTATGCAACAGTAAATGATTCTCCGGATGCAATTACTTTTAGTTGGGAAGTTAAGACAACGCCGGTTAATGTTGCCGGATTTAAGCCCACTGCTACTTTGGTTATTGATTCTCGTTATGCAGATCCTTCTAAGTTAGCTGCTCTTGAAAAGACGCTTTACGGTGATGCTGATACTGAGGCTAGTCTTCCTCTTCCGGCAGCAGTAATTACTGCTATGGGAGCAGTTGAGGCACGTAGTGTTCAGGCTTCTGGAAAGTCTATTTAATAATTAATTTATTAAAATGTAATTAATTTTTTTGAAAGGAGTTTTATACCATGTTTAAGAAGACTATTAC
>ERZ1035027.1151-NODE-1151-length-12751-cov-5.008822_pt1 | contig 12751 bp, 10 predicted proteins | sample MGYA00520604_ERZ1035027 | MGnify/ENA primary metagenome ERZ1035027 (study PRJEB33766, sample SAMN09781743) | gut metagenome | biome: gut microbiome | host: Homo sapiens | place: Madagascar | study: EMG produced TPA metagenomics assembly of the PRJNA485056 data...
CCCTTTCCCATTCTCTATTGCTGAACGCTTCCCCATTCTATATAATGATATATTGAGATAGAATCATAGAAAAAATATCATTTCCCATGTCAGGAGCCCATCTATGCGATTCCTCGCTTCGAAAAAGAACATCCAGAATCTTTTATATGCGACACTCTTTCTGCTGCCGCTTCATCCCTATGTGTTTTACGTGACACTTCTCCCATGCCTTCTTCTCTGGGCAGTGAATCATTGCACCACAGGCGAAGTAAAATGCGTGCGCCCTCGCCTCTGGGGACTGCCGGCGGTCTTTTTGGCGTGTGCCTTTTTCTCCGGTTTCCACTCTCACGACCCTGCCTTTTCACTCATGAACTGGGCCTTCCAGCCATTGATGTATGCCGCGATCTACCTTTTGATCCTTTCTCTTTTTTCCTCCGTGCGAGAAAAGGAGAAGGCGCTCTATGCCTTCCTGGCAGGAGCCATCTGCGTGGCCGCCTATGGCTTCATCCAGTATGCGAATGTGGTAGGCATGGCAGCTGATATGACGGCGCAGAGCTGGGTCGATCCCGAGAGATTTCCTCTCCTTCGGCGCCGCATGTATTCGACACTGGAAAATCCGAATCTCCTCGGGGCCTATGCCGTCATGATCATCAGCATCCTCACTGCGTTCTTTCTCAGGGAGCGGCAGAAAAAAAGGAAATGGGCTTTTGCCATCATTCTCTTCGTCCTGCTTCTCTGTCTTGCGCTGACCTATTCACGCGGCGCATGGCTGAGCCTTGCGGCTATCGTCTTAGGGCTCACCCTCTTCTATGACAAGCGATTCGGCTTTCTTTTCTTCCTCATCCCTCTTGTTCTTCTCTTCTACCACGGACAGATGGTCGAGCGTTTTCTGTCCCTCTTCTCCGGCGAAGACACCTCTGTCGGCCTGCGCTTTGCCCTATGGGAGAGCACCATCGCCATGATCGAAGAGCACCCGCTTCTCGGCGTGGGGTGGGGGAGCTATTATCTGGCCTATCCCGACTACAATTTCTTCATTCAGGATGAGCACGTCCTCATCTTCCATGCGCACAACATGTATCTCAATATGCTCGCCGAAGTCGGCATCATAGGCGGAGCAGCCTTCCTTTTGACCTTCTTCGCCCAGGGCTTCCTCTGCTGGAAGCTCTACCGGGGCAAGGCCAGCCTCTTCACGCGAACGATGGGGCTTGGCGGCCTGCTCATGGTCATGGCCATCGCCGTCATCAGCATGAGCGACCATGTCCTCTTCGGACGCTCGATCTCCTTCTGCTTCTGGAGCCTTTCCGCGCTTTGTGTAGGAAGCGGGGACTGGTGAGCGGTTATCGGGGGAAAGCGTGAGGGGGGGAGCGATGCACCGGTCCTCACAGATCACCTTCGCGGGAAGCCTTCGGGTGCGGCCTTGCGGTACCCCCCTGTACCATTTCTATAACCTCCACTGCGAGGATCATCGCTTTCATAGCCTGTAGACTCTGAGTCACATAATTGATGATTTGTCTAATAGGAATTATTTATAACATCCCTATGAGAATTTTAAAAACAAAGAACTTACTTTTTACGAACCTTTCGAAAAAAGTGTGATATAATAACAGTGATGACTGAGAAGGTCACAAATACAGTCGGTGAGACCGATGATACCAAGGAGGAGTTTTTCTGATGTTATGAGACATGTTTACATGCGGTCATAGGAAAGCAGAAAGGACTCCTTTTTCTTTTATACTTCGGAAGCACGGCTGTGTTTTTATGAGGCAAAAAGTTCCAGACCATAGAGAAAGCTCAAAGAGGTACTGGACTTTTGATATTTTTATATTTTTGGGAGGATGATAGTAATGATCGACACCAATGATAGCGAATTCCTTAGCAGAATTGAAAGTGCAGATCTGAAAGCAAAAATCTGTGATGCTAAAACTGCAGCAGCTATGATTCAGGCAGGCGACATCCTTGGTATTTCCGGATTCACCCCATGCGGCTATCCGAAGATCACCATGCATGAACTCGCAGAACGTATGAAAGAAACCCCATTCCAGGTAGACGTATGGACTGGCGCTTCTACTGGTTCCCAGATTGATACTGAACTGGTCGCTGTAAACGGCATCAGAAACCGTATGCCATACCAGACCAACGGCAACCTCAGAAAAGCCATCAATGCAGGCAGCATCAACTATTATGACCTTCACCTGTCCCATGTAGCTCAGCAGATCCGTGCTGGCTTCTTCACCAACGTGAAGGGTGAACGTGTCACCGGCCCAGATTTCGCAGTAGTAGAAGTCTGCAAGATCGGACCGAACGGCGAACTGTACCCGACCACTGCTATCGGCAACTCTCCGGTATTCGTAGATACCGCTAAGAAAGTCATCGTAGAAGTCAACACCACCCAGCCGCTGGAACTCGCTGGCATGGCTGATATCTACATGAGAAAGAACCCGCCGCACTGCGAACCGATTCCGATCAAAACTGCTGGCGACCGCGTAGGCACTCCTTACATCCCATGCGATCCGGCAAAGATCGTTGCTATCGTTCCATGCGATCTGCCAGATGTTACCCGTGCACTGGCTCCGCTCGATGACGACGCAGAAGCAATGGGCAACAACCTGATCGATTTCCTGAAAAACGAAGTCGCTCATGGCAGACTGCCGGAAAACCTGCTCCCACTGCAGTCCGGTGTAGGCAACGTAGCAAACGCTGTTATCCATGGCCTCGTAGAATCCGACTTCAAGAACCTTTCCGTATACACCGAAGTTATTCAGGATGGCATGTTCGACCTGATCGATAAAGACAAGATCGACATGATCTCCGGTACTTCCCTGTCCCCATCCCCGGATGGACTGAAACGCTTCTATGCAAACATTGAAAAATACAACAAGAAGATCATTCTCCGTCCGCAGGAAATCTCCAACAACGGCGAAGTAGCTCGTCGTCTCGGCGTCATCGCTATGAACACCGCTCTGGAAATGGATATCTACGGCCACGTAAACTCCACCCACGTAAGCGGCACCAAGCTGATGAACGGTATCGGCGGCTCCGGCGACTTTGCTCGTAACGGCTTCCTGTCCTGCTTCTTCTGCCACAGCACCGCTAAGGGCGGCAAGATCTCCGCAGTTGTTCCGATGTGCTCCCATGTAGACCACACCGAACATGATACCCATGTATTCATTTCTGAACAGGGCGTCGCTGATGTTCGCGGCCTGTCCCCGAAAGAAAGAGCAAAGGTCATCATCAACAACGTTGCTCATCCGTCCTTCAGAGATCAGCTCATGGACTACTATGAAAGAGCATGCGCAGCTTGCGGCGAAAGCCAGACCCCGCATCTCCTTCAGGAAGCATTCAAATTCCATGAAAGCCTCGCTGAAAACGGCGACATGCACTTCAAGAAATAATTTAATTATTCAAGAAGCCGCATGAGGCAAGGCATTTAATGCTTTACAAATACAGATAATACTGTATAATTACCTATGGTGATATCTGTCACACGACAGTGTCAATACATGGGTCAGCAAGAGTCCCCAATCGCTGCTGTAAGAAGACTCGAATGAGCACTGCAGCAGCCAAGGGCTTTGCGTGACCCCATTGGGAAGATAGTTCCTATGTAAGTGGTAAGAAGAACACAAAGTCGCGGCCACCGAAGTCAAGGAAAAGCTTCCTAGAGTTTTACATACTTACTTTTTTAGGAGGAAGATGAACTCATGTCTAACGAATCCCTGAAAGCTAAACTTGCAGCTTACAATGACACCTATGCAAAACAGTGCGCAAAACATCCGGAAAGAGTTGGTCTGAAACACAAGAACCTGTACACCCCACTCGATCTCGAAGGTTTCGACTATGAAAGAGACCTCGGATTCCCGGGCGAATATCCATACACCCGTGGCGTACAGCCGACCATGTACCGTGGCAAACTCTGGACCATGCGTATGTATGCTGGTTTCTCCACCGCTGAAGAATCCAACAAACGTTACAAATACCTGATTGCTAACGGCGGCACCGGCCTGTCCTGCGCATTCGACCTGCCAACCCAGATCGGCTATGACTCCGACGACAAAATGTCCGCTGGCGAAGTTGGTAAAGTAGGCGTAGCTATCGACTCCCTCTACGATATGGAAAGACTGTTCGACGGCATCGACCTCGGCAAAGTTTCCACTTCCATGACCATCAACGCACCGGCTTCCGTACTGCTGGCTATGTACATCGCTGTAGCTGAAAAACAGGGCGTTCCGGCAACTGCTCTTCGCGGCACCATCCAGAACGATATCCTGAAAGAATACGCAGCTCGCGGCACCTACATTTTCCCGGTTAAACCGTCCATGCGTCTGATCACCGATATCTTCGAATACTGCTCCGAAAACGTACCGAAGTGGAACACCATCTCCATTTCCGGCTACCATATCCGTGAAGCAGGCTCCACCGCTGCTCAGGAAATCGCATTCACCATCGCTGATGGTATCGCATACATCGAAGCAGCTCTGAAAGCTGGCATGAAGATCGATGAATTCGCAGGCCGTCTGTCCTTCTTCTGGAACGCTCACAACAACGTACTCGAAGAAGTTGCAAAATTCCGTGCATCCCGTCGTCTGTGGGCTACTATTCTGAAGGAAAGATTCCATGCAGAAGCTAGCAAGTCCATGAAACTGCGTTTCCACACCCAGACCGCTGGTTCCATGCTGACCGCTCAGCAGCCAAACAACAACATCATCCGTGTTGCTCTCCAGACCGCTGCAGCAGTTATGGGCGGAACCCAGTCCCTGCACACCAACTCCCGCGATGAAGCTCTGGCTCTGCCGACCACTGAATCCGTAACCATCGCTCTGCGTACCCAGCAGATCGTAGCTTACGAATCCGGCCTGGCTGACGTAGTTGATCCGCTCGGCGGCTCCTACTATGTTGAAGCTATGACCAATGCTATCGAAGCAGAAGCTAAAGAATACATCCGCAAGATCGATGAAATGGGCGGCGCAGTAGAAGCTATTGATAAAGGTTACATCCAGAAAGAAATTCAGGACGCTGCTTACGCTTGGCAGATGTCTGTTGAATCCGGCGAAAGAACCATCGTTGGCGTCAACAAATTCACCATGGAAGAACCACCGGTTACCGGCCTGCTGAAGATCGACGCATCCGTTGGCGAAAAGAAGAAAGCTCAGCTCGCTCAGGATAAAGCAAACCGTGACCAGGCTAAAGTTGCTGAAGAACTGGCTAAACTTGAAAAAGCAGCTCAGACTCCGGCTGAAGGCCCAGACCATGTCAACCTCATGCCAGTCATCCTCGACTGCGTACGTGCATACTGCACCGAAGGCGAAATCTGCGGCGTTCTGCGTAAAGTTTACGGCGAATACAAACCGCACAACACCCTCTAATCTAAGGGCAGCCTGAAGCAAAGATAATTACATTACTCAAATATTTCTGGAGGTAATTTACAATGGCAGACAAACGTATCAGAGTACTGGTAGCTAAACCGGGTCTTGATGGACATGATCGTGGCGCAAAAGTTATTGCTCGTGCACTTCGTGATGCAGGCATGGAAGTTATTTACACCGGTCTTCGTCAGACCGTTGAACAGATCGTTGAAGCAGCAGACGCAGAAGACGTTAATGTTGTAGCTCTGTCCCTGCTCTCCGGCGCTCACAACACCCTCTTCCCGGAAGTTGTTGAAGCACTGAAGGCTAAAGGAATGAGCGACGTTCTCGTAGTTGGCGGCGGCGTAATTCCGGAATCCGATATCCCAGGCCTGAAAGAAGCTGGCGTAAAAGCTATCTTCACTCCTGGCACACCAACCAAAGAAGTTATCGACTTCATTAAAGAAAACGTAAAATAATCGACTTTTAGACTGACTAGCTTGACAGTTTATTAGTTGAAATGTAGCTTGCATGGGGCTGGGGGGATACTCAGTCCCATTGCAACTATATTATTTACTCTTCGAAAAGGCGGTGCATCCATGGAATTTTCTATGAAGGATTTTTGGAATGGATCCAGACGTGCCTTAGCGAGAGCAATTACCATCGTTGAAGACGAACGGGATGGATTTGAAGATATCATGAAAGAAATCTATCACCATACCGGTCGTGCACAGGTCATCGGTATTACTGGTGCGCCTGGTGCGGGTAAGAGCACACTGTCAGATGCCCTCATTAAGCAGTTCCGTAAGCAGGGCAAAACTGTAGGTATCGTAGCCATCGATCCTACGAGTCCATTCTCCGGCGGCGCCATCCTTGGTGACCGTATCAGAATGAACGACCTGACCTTGGATAAGGGTGTTTATATCCGTAGTATGGGTACGCGCGGCAGCCTCGGCGGACTTTCCCGCAAGACTGCAGATGCGGTCAAACTGATGGATGCTTTCGGTCTCGATGTCATTCTCATCGAAACAGTAGGCGTAGGACAATCAGAAGTTGATATCGTTAAAAATGCGGATACGACACTTGTTGTGCTCGTACCTGGACTAGGCGACGATATTCAGGCTATCAAAGCAGGTATCCTTGAAATTGGTGATGTATTCTGCATCAACAAATGTGATCGCGATGGCGCAGATCGTTTGAACGTCGAAATCGAAATGATGCTTGATCTGGGCGAAGCTCAGAACTGGCGTCCTCCGATTGAGAGAACGATCGCGAACAAAGATCAGGGCGTAGCGGAAGTAGTAGCAGCTCTGGGCGAACATAGAAAGTACCTCGAAGAGTCCGGTCTCCTTGAAGAAAGAAGACGTGAACGGGCTAGAAGCGAGATGCTCGAAATGATTCACGATCGCATTTCCCGTCATATTGAGGAAAATATTTCCTCGACGGGTGAATTTAGTGACTGCGTGGAACAAGTCTTTGAACGGAAGACAGATCCGTTCACGGTCGTTGATTCCATTGTAGGCAAAATATTCAAATAATTTTAAAGGAGGAGTTTATTATGGCATTCAAAGTACTTTGTGTGGACCATGTAGGCGTTGCTGTTAAAGATCTTCAGCTGATCAAACAGCAGATGAAAGACATCCTTGGACTGGATCCATCCCTTCCGGATGAAACCGTCGAAGAACAGCATGTAACCACCAGCTTCTTCAAACCGTCTGCTCAGACCGAAGCTTGCGAACTCGAATTCCTGGGTTCCACCACTCCGGACGGCCCGATTGCTCGTTTCATCGAAAAAGCAAACGGCGGCAAGAATGGTTTCCAGCATGTAGCACTTCGTGTCGACGACATCGAAGCTTGCCTTGCTGACCTGCAGGCTAAAGAAGTTCCGCTCATCGATAAGAAATATCGTATCGGTGCTGGCGGCTGTCACATCGCTTTCCTGCATCCAAAGGCTACAGGCCTTCTGCTTGAACTGACAGAACGCCCAGGCGGCCCATCCTTCAAGGCTTAATTGAACGATGGCAAATGCCTTGCCCACCGGGGTAAGGCATCCCCCTCACGGGGGTCCCTAAAATTTTTGGAGGTGTAAGAATGGCAACTGTTGCAGAAAGAATTGAACTTCTTCACAAAAACCTCGCTCATGTAGAGGCTATGGGTGGAGAAAAGAAAGTTGAAAAACAGCATGCAAAAGGCAAACTGACTGCTCGTGAAAGACTGGCTCTTCTGTTTGATGAAGGCACTTTCGTAGAAGTCAATGCCCTTGTAAAATCCCGCTGCCACAACTTCGGTCAGGAAAAGAAAGATCTCCCGGGCGAAGGCGTTGTTACCGGTTACGGTACCGTTGATGGCAGACTCGTATTCGCATTCGCACAGGACTTCACCGTTGAAGGCGGCTCCCTTGGCGAAATGCACGCTGCTAAGATCGTTCACGTAAATGAACTGGCTCTCAAAGTCGGTGCTCCTTGCGTAGGCCTGAACGATTCCGGCGGAGCTCGTATTCAGGAAGCTGTCGATGCACTCTCTGGCTACGGCAAGATCTTCTGGTGCAACACCATTGCATCCGGCGTTATTCCGCAGATCTCTGCTATCATGGGACCATCTGCAGGCGGCGCTGTATACTCCCCAGCTCTGACCGACTTCATTTACATGGTCAAGAAAACATCCCAGATGTTCCTGACCGGCCCGGCAGTTGTTGAATCCGTTACCGGCGAAAAGATCACCGCTGAAGCACTCGGCGGCGCTATGACCCACAACCGTACTTCCGGTGTAGCTCAGTTCGCTTGCGACAACGACGAAGACTGCATTAAACAGATTCGTTACCTGCTCTCCTTCCTGCCGAGCAACAACATGGAAGATGCTCCTATCGTTGAAACCGGTGATGATCCGACCAGAACCGATCCGGCTCTCGATACCATCATGCCAGAAAACTCCAACGCTCCATACAACATGTATGACGTTATCAAATCCGTTGTAGATAACGGTGAATACTACGATGTAGCTAAAGAATTCGCTAAGAATATCATTACCTGCTTCGCACGTTTCGACGGACAGACCGTTGGTATCATTGCAAACCAGCCAGCATTCATGGCAGGCTGCCTTGACTACAATGCATCCGATAAATCCGCTCGTTTCATCCGTTTCTGCGACTGCTTCAACATCCCGGTTGTAAACATTGTCGATGTACCAGGCTTCCTGCCAGGCAAACAGCAGGAATATGCCGGCGTAATTCGTCACGGCGCTAAGATGCTGTTCGCATACTGCGAAGCAACCGTTCCGAAGATCACCATGATCCTCCGTAAAGCTTACGGTGGTTCCTACATCGCTATGTGCTCCCGTGAACAGGGCGCTGACCAGGTATTCGCTTGGCCAACCGCTGAAATCGCTGTTATGGGACCTGCAGGCGCTGCAAACATCATCTTCAAGAAAGACCCGAACAAAGAACAGCGTACAGCTGAATACGTCGAAGAATTCGCAACTCCATACAAAGCTGCTGAACGTGGCTATGTAGACGCAGTTATCGATCCGAGAAACACTCGTCCGACAATCATCAATGCACTGAAGATGCTTGCTTCCAAGCACGAAGTACATCCAGCAAAGAAACACGGCAACATTCCGCTGTAATATTTGCTGCAAGAAAAACTCTAATTGAAAGGATGGGTACAGATGGATAACAACACAGTTATGTATATCGCGGTATTTGCTGCTATCGTAGCAGTAGTAGCGCTGATCATGATCTGGCAGGTACGTTCATCTCTCAATCAGTCCGCAGCACCGGCACCGGCAGCAGCTCCGAAGAAAGCCGCTCCAGCTAGAGCAGCAGCTCCTAAAGCAGCTGACAATGGTGCAGTTGTAGCAGCAATCGCTGCTGCAATCGTTGCGATGGGTGGCGGCGAAATCGTCTCCATCCGCCCGGCAGCTAGAAGTGGCTGGACCTCTGCATCTCGTCTTGCAGGTGTTTCCGGCACTCAGCAGTTCTAATTGAAAGTTGAAAGTACAATCATTTAGGAGGAAAGACAATGAGAAAATTTACTGTAACAGTTAACGGCCAGGATTACGATGTAGTAGTTAAAGACGGCGGCGCTGCAGCAGCAGCTCCGGCTCCGGTAGCAGCAGCTCCGGCAGCAGCTCCAGCTCCGGCTCCGGTAGCAGCAGCACCGGCACCGGCTCCGGCTCCAGCACCGGCTCCGGCTCCAGCTCCTGCAGGCGCAGGCGAATCCGTTGAAGCTCCGATGCCGGGCAAAGTTATCCGCATCAACAAACATGTTGGCGATGCAGTTGCTTCCGGCGACGAAGTCCTCGTTCTCGAAGCTATGAAAATGGGCAACCCGATCATGGCTCCATGCGATGGCAAGATCACCGGCATGCCGGTATCCGAAGGCCAGTCCGTACAGGGCGGCGACGTTCTCTTCACCGTTGGCTAATAGCCGATATGAAAAAGCAGCGCGTATGCGCTGCTTTTTTGTTGCCATAAAACGGAGTGCGCAAGAGAATCGGGCACTCCGTTTTGGTTTCTTCGTTTCCGTGAGAGCGGATCACACGTTGCTTTTTGTATTTGGTGTAGTGTCAGCACCGAAAAGCCAAGCTTGATAGCGGATATGAAATAGCACCGCCGACAGGGAGAAGCGAAAGATCCCATTCATGGTAACGGAGGATACGTCCTCTCGGCTGATCTCGGTTCTTTTGCGGCCGCTTCCTGTCACGCCTTAGTAGGCATCATCCTCTTCCATTTCCTGCTTTTCTCTTGCGATCAAGATACGGAGCATGGTGAGGGAAGCCTGGAGGTAATCATAGTCCTTGGAGAAGGCACAGAGAATGCCGTAGCGGAAGAGAGCCTCCTTTTCTTCGGGCGGTACCTGATGAACGGCGATCAGGATATCATCACGGCCGTAAAGAGCGAGAGCACGCGAGAGGGCGACAGCATTCTTACCTCTGGCAGCACCGGCCGTGGTGTAGAAGACGAAGTGAACGTCATTGTCTGCTGCCCCCTTGGCAGCATCCTCCGGCTGCTGCGAGGGGCTGACGTCGACGTCCCAGCCGGAGTCTGCCAATGCATTGGCAGCAAGTTTTCGTTCTTCACGATCGCTTTCGAGATCATTTTCCATTTCTATGAGGAGAACACGCGGGCGTCTGCCATCAAGTGCAGCAAATTCTTTAGAAAGCCGAAGGGCTTCTTCTCTGACGGTTTCTTTGGTTTTCGGATCGAGTGCCATGGTAAGCTCCTTGTATGAGAATAAAAATAATGATAATGAAATAAACTTTACATACAAATCTATTATAATATAAATCATAGCTGCTGTTCAATGCATAATTTGTGATTTCAGATGTAACATTAGTAAGAAATGTATAAGACGGAGAAAAACATTGATTGACACTGAGAAGAATATGAATTATACTGAGACTGTAGTCATTTAGACAATTTCATATGGCTGGCAGATGCGAAAGCATAAAAGAGAATCCGGTCTAAGCCGGAGCGGTCCCGCCACTGTAAGGAGGAGTCTCTCACAGATATGTCACTGGGCGAAAGTCTGGGAAGGCGTGAAGAGATGAGGAGTCCGAGCCAGGAGAACTATCTGCCAATGAATCACCGCGAAGGAAGTAGGGATCTATCCAAGACATGATTTGATTCTGTCTAAGATCAGGGCTTGTGAGAAGATCAGTATTTCCGTCAACCTGCGAGAGATGGGGAGGGGATTGAGATCGGTCCTGGTCTCATTATTTTCCGGCTGCCCCCACTGGGTCAGTCGTTTTTTTATGGTAGGACCAAGACGTGAACCTGAAGGAGGTGAACTTTCTGTCTGATTGAAATTGTCTAAAGGGGCGTTCTCTTGATTTGCGCTGGTAAGTCAGTGGGCGGCCATAAATTATTAAAGGAGGAACTATTTCATGGATGAAGTAACAAAAGCAACATCCGCGGAAAATCAGGAAAGACAGCTTACCGATAAGGAATTGGAAGCGATTCTGAAACAGTCGGAAGGCAAAACCGATTTCCCACAGGTCACATTTGATGAATTCACACCACCAACCTACGAGGAATGGGTTGATGCGTGCAACGCTCTTCTGAAGGGCAAGCCGTTTGATAAGCTGATGTATACCAAGACGTATGAAGGTATCACTTTTAGCCCGATCTATACCCTGCGTACGGGTCCGGACGCACAGGATGCGATCCTGCCGACCGATGACTATCCGGGTATGGGGGACTTCATGCGCGGTCAGAAAGTCAATGGTTACAAAGAAGAACCATGGGGCATTGCACAGTCTTGTGATGAAGCACTTCCGAAGGAAAATAATGAGCTCCTGAAACACGAAATCGATCGTGGTTCCACGGTATACAATGTACGCCTTGATGCATCCACTCTGCATGGCATCGATGTGACTGATGCTGAAAAACCAGGTGAAACCGGCGTTTCTCTGACCACTCTCGAAGATGTGCATAACCTTCTGGACGGTCTGGATCTTGCGAAGTATCCATTCATGATGTATACCGGTGAATCTGCACTGGCACCGCTTGCTATGGTGGTTGCCGCAGTCAAAGCACAGGGAAAAGATGTGTCCGCGCTTCATGGCGTGATCGGTGGAAGCCCGTTGACACAGCTGCTGACTGATGGCAAGAATAAGGAAAGCCTTGAAAAAGCATACGACCAGATGGCAGAGACCATCCGCTGGGCTCGCAAGAATGCACCGAGCGTAGCGACCGTATTCATCACTTCCGATGTATTCTCTCTGGGCGGCGCACAGGCCGTACAGGAAATCGCATATACCTTCGGCGTCGCTGTAGAGTATGTCCGTGAAATGCTGAAGAGAGGCATTTCGATCCATGATATCGCACAGTCCTTCTACTTCGGCTTCAATGTAGGCGCTACGTTCTTCATTGAAATTGCAAAGCTTCGTGCAGCTCGTCAGGTATGGTCGAACATCATGAAGGCTTTCGGCGCAGAAGAAGAAGATCGTTCGATGAAGATCCATGCAAAACCGGCATTCTTCACAAAGACCATTTTCGATGTGGGCGTGAACATGCTCCGCAACACCACCGAAGCATTCTCTGCTGTCGTTGGCGGTGTAGATACCTACGAAAATGCACCGTATGATGATACCGTCAGAAAAGGTGATGAATTCTCCCGCCGTATCGCTAGAAACCTGCAGATCATGCTGCAGGAAGAATTCGGCATGCTGCGCCCGATCGATGCAGCCGGCGGCTCCTGGGCGATTGAAAAGCTCACCAAAGAGATGGCAGAAAAGATCTGGGCTGAATTCCAGAAGATCGAATCTCTGGGCGGCATGACAAAAGCGATCGAAGAAGGCTATCCGCAGAAGGAGATCAAAGCTGTCCTCGAAAAGCGCTTCAAAGCACTGGATCTCAGAAAAGACCGTGCGGTCGGCAATAACATGTACCCGCTGATGGGCGAAGTGCTCCTCGAAGCTCGTCCGGAAGATAC
>ERZ1035027.1153-NODE-1153-length-12721-cov-13.322833_pt1 | contig 12721 bp, 15 predicted proteins | sample MGYA00520604_ERZ1035027 | MGnify/ENA primary metagenome ERZ1035027 (study PRJEB33766, sample SAMN09781743) | gut metagenome | biome: gut microbiome | host: Homo sapiens | place: Madagascar | study: EMG produced TPA metagenomics assembly of the PRJNA485056 data...
CTACTTAATAGTTTAAAATAGTAAATGTAGGGTGGTTGGTGGGAAGATATTTAGAAAGGATTTGATACATATGAATTCATCAAAACAAGCAACAGTTATTAAACGATTACGAGGGTTTGAAGAGGTTGAACAACAGCATTTGAAATTACCCCAAGTAACAACTATCTTACCTGTACGTGGCGATAAAGGTTCGGCAGGTTATGACTTCTACTCTAAAGATGAACAAGTGATTATTCAACCAGGACAATCACATTTATTCTGGACAGATGTCTGTGCCTATATGCAAGAAGATGAAGTTTTATTAATTCATGTTCGCTCATCAATTGGAATCAAGAAAGGATTAATGTTGAAAAATACCACAGGAATAATTGACGCTGAGGTGTAAGCTATGGTTGTAATTTGTGCGATTTGTGGCGCAGATATAACAATAACAAAAACTAGATACAACAAATCCAAAACAAAAGAATTTACTTGTAGTAGAGAATGTCGGAGTAAACTCACGATTTTGAATAATCTGAATTGTGAATGTGAGATTTGTGGTAAGAAGTTTCATAGAAAGAAATCACAATTGGAGAAAATTAAAAATCCCACTTGCTCAACAAAATGCTCGGCAAGACTAAAGTCAAAAATTTATTCTGGTGAAGGGAATCCCAATTTTAACAACACTGGCGAAAGCAATCCTCTTTATAAAGGAGAAAGAATTTATCAAAGAGATGGTTATATATTGACATGGATAGGGCATGACCACCCATTTGCAAGACAAGGGAGAATAAGAGAGCATCGTTTAATTGCAGAAAGAGAATTAATGGAGGATTGGCAATCTGTCGAAGTCAATGGTGTTAAGTATCTATCACCAGAGTTCGAGGTTCACCATATCAATCACAAAAAAGATGACAATAGAGTTGAGAACCTTATGATAGTTACAAAGGACGAACATATGCGAATACATCAAGAAGATAGACACAAAGATGGTATTTATCGAGTTATGAAGCCTTGCCCAATCTGCGGCGAAGAGTTTGATGTAAATGATTATTATAGATTGAACAACAAAAAAACTTGCTCAGATAAATGTCTACAAATTTACGAGGAACGGAACAAGGTGCAGCTCAAGCAAGAAAGAAGATGTCTAGCGTGTGATAAGAGATTGCCTTCAGCAACAAATCAAAAAACCTGTAGTTTGGAATGCTCTTACAAATTAAGAGGACTGTCTCCTAAACAGGAGGTAAAATGTGAAAGCTGTGGGAAACTGTTTAAAGCCAAGCCTTCCAGAATAAATAAAGTGAAGAAATTGTTTTGCAGTAGAGAGTGTTATTATAGTTTTAAAAGAAATAGCAAATAAAGTGGTGTCATTAAATTCGGTGAATTGCTGGAAAACCCTTAGAGTCTATTTAACGACAACGTGACTAGAAATGGTGGGCGTGAGCGTTCAAAAATAAATAGAATTGGGTAATCAGCATCCAAGCTCCTGAAAGTGTGTAAAAGTATGGAGAAGGTTCAACGACTAGGTGGTGAGCCAGCACAAGCAATAATCCACCCACGAGTGCCGAACAGTCTAAAGATTGAAGATATAGTCTGAACTTATGGGAAACCATAAGAAGTTGGGATAAAGAGCCCAACGATAACATATTGACATATTACAAGAATCCCTCAAATGGAGGAAACATTGGAATCTGTTTATACAACCCAACAAACGAACCAGTGACTATCGAATCATATGATCGAATTGCTCAAGGAGTATTCCAACACTATCTGGTCGCAGATGACGATACAACTTTACACGAAGAACGTATTGGAGGATTTGGAAGTAGTAATCGAAGTCCAAAATAATAAAATAAACAAATCAAATCGAAAGGAGTGATGCGTTATACGAAAAACAAGGAAAGACAGAGTTGGTGAGATACACTTCACCAAACAAGGAAGTACAGTAAGGATAATAGAATACCACAACGCTTCCAACGTAGTTATTGAATTTCAAGATAAATACCGTTTTAAACTAAGAACAAATTATAACAGTGTTGTCAATGGTAAGGTTAAAAACCCATATATCAAAACCGTATTTGGAGTTGGCTATCTAGGTGCGAATAAATATGGGGTTCAACCAAAGACAGGGCTAGACGGTAAAGAGGTGCGAGAATATAGGCTGTGGTATAGAATGTTAGAGAGGTGTTACTGCCCCACTCTGCATAAAAGAGTGCCCACTTATAAAGACTGTGAAGTTTGTGAACGTTGGCATTGTTTTGCAAGCTTCTTGGAAGACTTGCCACTTATTGAAGGATATGATTATTGGTTAAACCACCCAAATGAAAGGGTTGCATTGGATAAAGATAGTAAATTAACAGGTAATAAAATCTATTGTTTAGAACTATGCTCTTTTCTAACCAATTCTTCTAACGTGAGGGAAGCTGTAATAAGAAATGGAAACCATATTCCAAAGATACCGATTATATCCATAGATAAAGAAAGCGGAGAGGTTAAAGTTTATGAAAGCCAAAGAAGTACCCCTTTTAACCAATCTTCCATCAGTAAGTGTTGTAGAGGGGTGGCAGTTAGCGCTTACGGATTCTACTGGTTTAAAATAGAAGATATTTTAAAATATCACACGAAAGTCCCCAAGTCGTTGACGCAAGATGAGGTTAGAGAGTTGAGGCAATTATTGTTTAATAATTAAAAGGAGAAAAGCATTATGGCAAATGTATTATCGTTATGTGGTTTGGGATTGGTTTTGTGTAGCGTTAATACTGACCAAACAATCGAACAGAGACACTATTCGGAATTAGAAGCAATAGAAATGCAAATGATTATAGAAGATATTCTTGCACCTACTTATTCTCGTGAGTTACCATCTCTTGAAACTTTGGAGTATGTGCAAGGGTATTATCAATACAAAGAAGAACAAGAACGTTTAGAGCAAGAGAGAATTGCAGAAGAACAACGTAGACTTGAGGAAGAGTTAAAGCGTTTAGAAGAAGAACAAAAGCGACAAGAACAAGAACGTCAATACCAACAATGGTTAAATAGTTTTGATCGACAAGGTTATCGTCAAACAGTATATGCAATTGCTGAGGGCGAGACTAAGTTGGGTAGTGGATTATATTATGGTCATCCAAGTGTCAAAGCTATCGACAACGTTATGCACTACAATGACGCTGAATATGGTTGGATTCCTATTTATGCTATCAATATCAACGAAGTCATGAATAGTGGTCAAGATTCAAGAGGTATTTGGAATCTTTATGGCAGTATAATTGAAGTCAAGCAAGGCGATACTACTTGGTATGGGTTTATTGGTGACAGTTGTGGTGCGTGTTCTCGTGCAAACAAAATCGACTTGTGGACATATAATGTTGATTTGTCATTGGACATTACTGATTTGGATTGGAGAATTGTTCGTTATGGCTATTAAAAATACATAGGCTAGGGTTAATTCCTTAGCCAACCTAAAGGAGTTATGATATATGAAATTGAAATGTGTAAGAAGTTGTGCTAAAGGATTTACAGAGGGTAAGGAATATGAAGTGGTTGAGGTTATAAATATTTCTGGTGAGTCTTATTTTCGAGTTATATCTACAGAGCTTGTTGAAGATGTAAAACTTTATAAAGTAGTACCAGTACCATTGAAAGGTGTATATTGGGATTTTGAAATTGTGCATGATCTTGATATCAAAATCAAACCTAAAACAAAGGAAAAGGAGAATATGAGTTGTGTAAGTGGATTAGAAGCTATTGATTTAATGAAAGCTAATGGAATTATCATGCAAAGTGCTAATGAGGATAGTTTCTACTTGTATAAAGTTGAAAATGGTAAAGTGTTATGGACTACTATTTACGACACCAATAATTGGAAAGAAGATGCAAGATTTGATTTCACTGATAAGTACATTCCTTATAAACCAAAGAATTTAAGTGGTTGGCATAATCTTGGTGAAGGTGATTTTTATACAATTTATTCTGGCGGTGTGGTTGAGTTAGAAGATTACGACTTAGAAGATGATTATGTAGATGAAGATAGAATCTCCACACTGGAGAAAGCAGAGAAGATTGAATTCCAACAGCGTCTATTCCGTAAACTACAACGTTTCTCAGATGAGAATGGTGGGAATGAAATTGATTGGAAAGATAACAAGGAGAAATGCTACATCTTCTTTGATTGTAGATTTGATACATTAAAAGTGGGGACTGTGACGAAATTACCAGATTTTGGTCAAGTTTACTTCAACTCATATGAATTGGCTCATAAAGCAATCGAGTTATTCCATGATGATTTAATTAAATATTTTACAATGTAAAACGCAAAAAAGTAAGGGAGTAATACACAATTAAGTGTACTACTCCCTTTTATTATTTAGGTTGTTTAGGTTTGTTTTTGATTTGGTTTGCCATTGTACTTAAGCTTACCATTTCTGTTGTTATTGCCTTGTTTATCTTTGTGATAGGGTTTGCTACCTTTATCATTGTGTGGCTTATTATTTCTATTGTCTCTATTCTTACCTCTATTATCTTTCTTACCTTTAAACTTCGATTCCTTTGGCTTAAGAATATCATTGAATTGTTTTAAATCCAACTCAACATATACCTTTGGTGCTTTCTTCTTGTTACGATGATTTTCTCTGGTTTTTGCCATAATTCATATCTCCTATCTTCATATATCTAGCAAATTACAAATTCTCTTCCTAAGAATACTGAGAACATACGAGTATAATCCCTTAACTCACTCAACCCCATTGGAATATACTCTCCTCGATTATTCTTCATTACCAATACATCAGGAATGATAATCCCCATTCTCTCTCGCCAACGTAGGTATTGCTCACTATATTTCTTAGCAGGATTAAAGTCCTCACTATCAATTCTTAATGTTAAAATATCTGCTCCCAAATGAGCATAATCCAAAATGACTAATCCAATATAGTCATGTTTCATTGATAAATACATTCTTAAAGTTTCAAGTTTCTCTTTTGGGAATGATACACTATTAGGATCACCCAATTTATTAAAATCTTCCGTTTGGCAAATATCTACACTTCTCCAAAAGTTTGTGTAGCCATGCCACTGATTAGTCATTCCTTTTGTACTCAGTGGGTCTCTACCCAATACAAACTCACCAAAGTCACCTAAGCCTGCTAAATCTGTGCGAATAATCTTAGCTCTTGTGTATGAGTAATTGTTATCCTTTACCCATAAGAAGAAGTTTCTTGCTTGTGTCATTGAGATTTGTCTAAAGTTTTTGTTATTATTGTGGTCACGATTCCATGTGAAGAACATGATTACATGATATTTAATATTCGTACAAGTCTTTAAGGTTAGGTCTGTGTAGGCTAGGAATTGCATATAATCAATAATGAAGTTTTTATTTTGTTGTCCAATAGTGAAGATAAACTCATCATCAAAAGACATGAGTGATCTTTTTCTTTCATTCAGAAACAGGAAATTTTTTGATTTAATATTTATTGTTGTGTCATATAACATAAAATCACCTTTCAAATTTATATTCATATAGAAATAGACACCCAAGTAAATGAGTGTCTATTTTGTTTTATTAAATTTATTGCATTTTTTGAGTATAAGTTTTACTAATATAACCTGCACCAGATTTTAATTTTAACCAACCGTTACTTTCGCCTACAATAGTATATACTTCGCCAGCTTTAACAGTCGTAGTTACTGCGTAGTTAGTACCTGCACCTTTGCGTACATTTAATGTAGTACAGTTTACAATTTTAACTTTGTATTCACTAGAAGTAGAAGAAGTTGAAGATGAGGCAACAGTTCCAGTTTTCTCAACATAACTAGCTCCCATTGAAATCCAACCAGCACCTGATTTTAATTTACCTAATCCGTTCTTCTCTTCAACGATTGTGTAAACCTCACTCTTTTTAACAACGCCCACTACTGCACTGTCAAATGAAGCTTCTTTGCGAATATTTAAAGAGTCCACTTTAACTTTTACTGTGAAAGATACACTGGAAGATGAAGGTGTTGATGGTGTAGAAGCTTGTGGCTGAGAAGGTTGTGATGTAGCAACTTTCTTTAATCCTAAGTATTCAATAATTGATTCCGCAACTGCTTCTGCATAAGCTTGTTGACCTTTGTCAGATGTGATAATCTCATAGTCAGCTACTGTGTCCATGAATCCGCCTTCTACTAAGATAGCAGTTGGTTTGCAACCCAATACTGTAAATGACGCTTGTTTAACTCCACGATTTCTCATTCCACATTTAGAAGCTAGTTTTGGAGCGACAATCCCCGCAACTTTTTTATCTTCGGCAGTACCTTTTGTATGCCAGTAAACCTCGGTACCAGTACCTCCCAATATGTTCAACTAGGTTCGCTAGACCCAGCCAGTTCTCTCATGAACTTCTACATATTTCTATGTAGTTCAGACTATATCTTCATCTCGGAGAGATGCTTCCCATTTCCATTGTCAATAGCTTACAATGTACTCTACTCGATTCCATCAAAAAAAAGACTTTATACTTGGTAAAGTCTTTGATGTTCTTTCGATAGTCGTTGAACCTTTAAGCATATTTCCATATAAAACCTTTGGCGGTTTTGCCGCTTTTTAAAGCATGGGTTATTGTTGTTCTGTGACAACCAACGGCTTCCGAGGCTAAAATGGTTGAGTCGTAGGTCTCTACATATTTTCCATCAGTGGTGTATTGCTCAATCTTTTTGTTAGCATGATGCAAACTACGATCTCTTCCATATGTGTAGTGGTCTTTGCCACTTAAAGCCACATTTAAACCATTCTCACACTTATGAGTATGATTTTCTTGATTGGTACACCATTCTAGGTTATCAACATGATTATTCTGCTTGTTTCCGTCTATGTGATTCACCTGTGGTTTGTTTTCAGGGTTTGGGATAAAAGCCAGAGCAACCAACCTGTGTACCGTTACCGATTTCTTAGGTTTTGAGCTAATATCTACTCTTAAATAACCTTTCTTAGTTAAGTATGGCTTTAGAGTCTTTGTGGGATAATCAACGATGATGTATTCACGATTGTGTCTTTTCTTGTAAGACTCAATAGTTCCATCTTCATAAATTTTATACCCCGTAAACTCTTCAAACCCATCAATTTCATTGACCCATTTTGATTTCATAGGTTTACCTCCTTTAGTATTTCATATTAATATTATATACTAAAAGTTGATAAAAGCAAACCATTTTGGAAATATTCTTACTTGGCTTCTGATTGCCCTCGGCTTTACGTTAGGGTGTCCCAGAAATTAAAGAAGTTCTTAACAAGTATTACTACTTGTTCGGGCAAAGGAGTGGTTTACCCGCATTATGGTGGATCGATACAAATAAGTCTGGTTTGTAGCTATTTGTTTTTGATACACGAGTTGCTAAAGCCACATCTGTTTTACCAGTTGTGTCATCTGTACGGTGAATAGTCACATCATAGTCTTTTAAGATAGCTTGAATTTTGTTGCACACATTGCTGTTTAATGTCCACTCTTTGACAACCCCTTTAGAGCCATTCATTGTTTGTTTCCCACTTGTGTTTAATCCATGTCCTGCATCTAATACTAATACTTTACTCATATTATTATTCCCCCTCTTTGATAATTAAAGATTTAAATAATTGATGTAATCCAGTTGAACTTAATCCACTGAATAAACCTGCTAAGACAATATTTGCATCCATCCCTTGTGAAATCCAAATGTTTAATGACAACCCCAATACTGCCATAATTAATGGAATGAAGCGATTAGGAATGGTAGGAATGCTAGTCTTAATTACATATCCAACACAAACACAAATACCAACAATCACAGGAATACAAAACTCACTTAAAAATGTTAAATCCATACTTTTCACAACCCCTTTATTATTTTTCTGATTTTCTTTTAAGTTCTAAGATGCTATTTTCAATGATGTCAACTTTTACGCTTATTCCTTCAACAAGAGTGCGGTTTGTTTCAAGCAACTCCTTGTTTGCCATCATTAACAACTTATTTGACTCTTGTGCTTCTCGAATAGTCTTGTCACTTGATTCCATTTGCCTCATCTGTACGTCAACAGTTTCCTTATGAATTCTGCTGATGTACCAAGCCAACCCAAAAACGCAAGCAATTGGAAACCCCAAAGATTCAATCATGCTTGATAATTCAGCCATTTATAAATCATCCCCTTTAAATGTAAAAAGGACTACTCAAATTGAGTAATCCTACAATTATAAAAAGAAGTGTATTAATACACTCTTAATGTTAGTAAGCAATGTGTGCAACAATATAGTGTTTTCTAGCTCTTCGTCTAGTACCATTATCGAAAGTAAAGTTTACGTCACTAATAACTGGAAGTTGATAGTTTGTTGCCCCACTTATTCCTAGTGCTGGTGCTAATTGTGGATATAATGCACTTTGAATTGTTCTTTGTTGACCTATATATAGGTAAGTGACACCACCAACGCTATATTTATCTCCAGAATCTTGGAACGTGCTAATAATATCTCCAACTTGAGCAGTAGGATGTTTAGTTTCTAGTCTTGCAATTCTTCTATCATGGTTATTTACAGTAGTTATTGTACTATTAAGAGTTGTATTGATATTTGTTAAGTGGTCTTGAACAGTTGTATTACTTCCACCAACATTGGCATTAATGTGTGTACCGTCAAGAGTTACACTTCCTTGTGGGTTTGGATTTTGATTGTTAACGCTTCTTACTACTCCAGCACCAGCATTAGTTACTTTTCCATCAAGTTCCTTAATAGCACCAACTAAGTTACTTGATTGTAATGATGTTCCACCATTGTTAAATTGGATAAAAACTTTGTCACCATTAAGGATAACTGATTCTTTAAAACTTTGTGTTCCAGGAATGTATGGTTCATGAGGTTCAACAGAAGCATCCCAAACCATTGCTTCCTCTTCAACACCAACAAATCCTAAATTAAAATTCATCGAGATGTGAGTTACATTCGGATTAGTAGGCTTATACTCTAAATAACTTCTACCATGAATTTTACCTTGACCTGATGACCAAGTTCCATTAGCAACTTTTGTGCTATTATTAAATGTGCCATTAGTTGTACTAAACTCAATACAAACACCACATCCATTAAATCCAATCCCTATGTATTGGTCATATTCAACATTACCTAAATTAGCAATGCAATATTCTGCAATTCCACTTCCCAAGCTGTGACCTGAACAAATTAATGGCTTCCCCTTAACTTGAGCTTTACACAATTCATCTTTGACAATCGCTAATGCTTGTTTGTGTTGCTTTGGTACAATACCTAAGCCTACCTTAAAGTTGGTAATCCAATCTCTAACGCTTGTCTTATTTGTACCACAGATGACTATAAGTATACCATCTCGTAAGTCAAAGATTTCTAGTCGTAAACCTGTTGCTTTCACGATACGATTAGTCATGTGTAAATAGGGTGGATAAGCCAATTCATTATAAACACAATTGTTTAAAAACGTGCATAGCTCATATTGGTATTGAGTGAGTTTCATTCTATCACCACTGTTTTATAATGCTATTCCAAAACGACATTTACAATTTCAGTAGCCTCTACATTATCACTTAAATCTTCCTTGATAGAGTTAATATCATCTTTGATTGCAGTGACTTCCTGTTGTACTTGGACTACCTCTTGTTTAACTTCTGTAATCTCTTGTTTCACCTCTGTAACTATTATAGAAGCGTTGTTAATCATCTTTTTACATAAAGAAAATGTAATGACGTTCAATTCATTCACCTCCATTTAAAATTCAAAAAAGAGCGAGGTTGATATTTCAACCCCACACAGTTTAAATAGTTAAATTAATTAAGCAATTACTGTATAGTAGATGCAACCATTCAATACTTCAGTGATTGAAGTAATGTCTTCTTTAGCTTTAGCGATTGCACTAGCATTTGTAGCAATAGCTCCTTTGTTTTCTGCAATAGCAGTTTTGTTAGCAGTTACTTTATCATTTGTAACACCTAAGTCAGATTTTAATTGAGCAATATCTCCTGTGTTAGTAGAGATTTTACCATTTGCATCTGCTAAACCTTGTTTTAATGTAGCGATGTCACCAGTGTTAGTAGCGATAGCACCTTCATTTGTAGCCACTTTACCATCAGTAGCTTGTAATCCTGAAGTTAATGTAGCAATACCTTGAGCATTAGCAATAGCTTTAGCATCTACTGCTTCAATGTCTTCAACCAATTCAGTTTTTAATGCACCAACTGCTCCTTCAATACGAGAATCAACAGATGCAACTGCACCTTCAACAGCTCCTACACGACCTTCTAAAGCACCAACTCTACCTTCAACAGCAGTTGCCAAACCTTCAACACGAGCAACTTCTGAAGTCACATGAGTTAAGTCTGCTTTGCTGTTGATTTTACCTTGTAATGCACCATCTAAGTCACCCTCAACGATAGCATCTGCTTTAGCACGATAAGTAGATTGAGCATCTTCACGAGTTAAGTAATCAACTAAATCTACATCAGTAGAGATTTCATCGAATAATACCCAACCTTCAGGTACTACGATGTCTAACATTGCAACTGCACCTGCACCTGCACCTTTGTAGATGAATGCTTTCTTAACGTCCAGTACGAATACTAAATCTCCAACTTTTGGATTTAATGAAGCTACTGCACCATTAAATTCATCCATTGTAGAGTATACTAATGTGCTAGAGTTTTTGTCAGAGATGGCTGATTTAAGGTTGTTGATTTCACCTTGTAATTCACCTTTAGCTTGAGCTAATTCTCCACGAATAGCAGCTTCTTCACCTGTTGCACGAGATACCTCTGCTTCGATTGTTTGAGTAAGAGTTCCAACATGAGAAGCGATAGATTGCTCTAACTCACCATCTTTAGCTTGTAATCCTGCAATATCAGATTGAGCTTGTCCCATTTGTCCTTCTAATGCGCCAACACGACCTCCAACTGCTTCAACAGAAGATTCAATTTCACCAACTTTGGTTTCTAAGTTAATACCATTTTGTAATTTAACTAATTCGGCTAACGTTGCAGGATTTACTGGTTTTAACACACCTTCTACCTTTTGTTGTAATTGAACTTTCACCGCTTGAGTTGATTTGATTGCCATAAATACATCATCCTTTCTTATGAGCCTTTGCTCTTCACTAATTTATTTTTATATATATTAACGACACTTTGGTCGCTAATAGCTAATTTAATTGATTTATATTTTTACTTCTTCTTTGTAGATTTCCTAGATTTCTTAGGTGCTTTATTCATGTATTGTTCGGTAGGTTGTGCTTCCACATGTTTTTTCTCAATAGATATTGATAAAGACATTACCTCATTTGCCATACTAGGAGCTAAAGCATCGGGTGCTACAACTTTGCTGTCTATCAATTACAAAGTGCATATGTTACCACATCAAAACCCATAAGACACCTCCTGTTTTATTGTTTATATTAATCCCAATCTGTGCAATCAAATGTAATAGTATTTTCACCTTGTTCCAAATCAATTACATAGTAAACTGCTCCCCATACTCCTGTATATTTAGTAGTAATTTTTAACACACCATCTAAATAGCTGTGTGATTCAATTGTCCCACTGTCTACACTAGGAATAACGTTGGTTAAATCTAAAGGCTGACCATTTAACTGAATATTACTATATTTCTTTTTATAAAATCCTTCTGTAGAAGAGTTCCCATAAAATGCCAACCTCACCTTACCAGCCGTTTCTAGGTCGAAGGTACATTGTCCACTTCCTTCTGCATAGGTAGTTTCCCAGTCTTCACTTGCTATCGTCAAGTAACCATCAAAAGCAACAGTTTCTTCAGCTGTGATTGTGGTAGTTAATGTTGTAGTAGTTGTAACCAAATCGCTTTCTTCAACCTTTTTGGCTTTCACTGTTGAAACTCCACTTCCACTAAAGATAATTTCATTGGTTTGAAGGACTCTACTACCGACGCCATCCACTGATGCAAAGTTATACCCCACTGGAATAATGTACTTTTGGTTGGCTTTAACTGTTGCAGTTTGTTCTTCTTCTTTGATGATTTGTTGTTTATTAACTGTGATAGTTACAGTTTTTGTGATGATACCTTTTTGGTTTTCTTCTTCGTAAGGTTTAGTAACTTTTACAACACATTGCCCAACTGCATTGAATACTATTCCCCCATTTTGATGTATACCCACACCACTAACACTAGAGAATGTCCATCCTTGTGGGATAGTGTAGGTTTGATTTGCAGTTTTGGTTAATGATTCACTCTCTTCTTTATTAACTGTTTTTTTACCAACTGTAAATGTTAAAGTGGCAACTTCTGACCATATGTTGCGATTATCCTTAACTTTTAATTGTATAGATTGTTTCCCTGCTAAATCATATTGAGTTTTCTTATTACTTGAAAACCATTCGTCACGTTTTGTAATACGTTCATTTTCAAACTCAACGTCATATAGATATGAGATAGTTTGGTCTACTACTGGTTCAGCAGGTTCAATACGGAAATTGGAAATTACAGGTTTCTTAGGTTCGGCAATCTTAAACTCAATATATTTAATATCCGACCATTTACCTCTCTGGTCTTTAACTTGGACACCCACTTTGTTTTTACCAACAGTATAGTTATTACACTTGTTGTACCATTTTTCCTCTGCTTTGCTTGAGTTATCATAGGTAGCTTCATAATTGAATGTCACTGCCTCTCCCCAAGCTGGGTTAATAGGGGTCATGGTTAAACTTGTGATTTCTGGCTTATTGTATGCACCATCCGGTTTAACCACTATG
>ERZ1035027.1154-NODE-1154-length-12714-cov-12.463939_pt1 | contig 12714 bp, 9 predicted proteins | sample MGYA00520604_ERZ1035027 | MGnify/ENA primary metagenome ERZ1035027 (study PRJEB33766, sample SAMN09781743) | gut metagenome | biome: gut microbiome | host: Homo sapiens | place: Madagascar | study: EMG produced TPA metagenomics assembly of the PRJNA485056 data...
CAAAGCCCTCAGACCCGGCCTTCTCGCCGTTCTTAGCCCATCCGAGCCAACCAAAATTTGCGGCATGGATTCGGTAGTAAATATCATATTTGGAGGCAGCATCCCCAGTTAATTTAATCTGAACAGCCTGAACAGCCTTGCTCTGGCCGGTAGTACCAGAGGTGACACCATTGAAGACCCATCCCTGCCAGGAACCGTCAACGTTGGAGCGATACTCCACTCCCCCGCTCGCAGCTACACCGTTAAGAGCAGAGATTTGGAAGGCCTCGAGGTTAAAAGATTTACCAGTAGTACCAGCAATTTTATTGTCATAAACAGTGCTTTCCCATCCAAGATTTGCCACATGGGCCTTAACGGCAACAGAGGCGACGGCGCGAGCATCAGCGTCTTTGCCGAGGTTATATTGCTGAGCAACACCAGTAGCATCGGCAATGCCGAGCTTAGTCCTAAAAGAATCGTTGGCAAGATTGGCGGCATCCGACGGATTGGTAACAAACGCATGCTCAACAATAATGCCGGGAATACCATGCAGACGAGCGTTGCGAATAACGCTGTAATAGTCCTTCATGCTGCCATCGGGATAAGAGGAATCGCTACCAGAACCCCAATCCCTTGTCTTGACCCCACGGTTACCGAGGCCTAAAGCAACGAGCTGAGCCTCGATCTTGGCACCAAGCTCCTGCCCATCAACATGGGTCGAGTAGTTAAAGGAACTGGAGTTGGGGACCCAGACCTCTGCACCATAGGCGCTTGCGGAAGCCGAATTAACATGGACGCTTACAAAGACATCGGCACCGACAGCCACAGCGCGATCGACACGCGTTTGAAGCCCGGGTTCTTCCCCGTTGGTAGTGAGATACGGAGTAACGCCAGTATAAGTAGATAGCTCATCCTTAAAATGATTCGCAATACTCCAGTTAACGTCGCGTTCGACAACTCCGTTAGCGCACGCACCGGTATCACTTCCGCCATGGCCAGGATCGATTGCAACAATTAGATAATTCTCTCGGGCCTGATTAACAGCAGAACGAGAACTAGAGCTGTAGGTAGAAATAGCCGTGGAATCAGAGATGCTTTCACTAACGCCACTTTCGTCTGCCGCCGCGAGAGCATCTTCGACAGAGTCTTCAGCTACAAGCTGGCCATCATCATCGATATGTAGGGCAGAAACGCCATCATTATCCGCAGATTCAATTGCAGCTGCCGTATCTTTCCTTACGACTTCAAATGAATACGAATTCTCGGAAGCAGAGTCTTCAGAAAATGAAACACTGTAGGTCACATTGCCCGAAACGAAAAGCAGAGAATCGATCGTGTAAGAATCCGCATCGGAATCAGTGGAGAAAGTACCGGAAAAACGAAGTGCACCGTCAGCGTAAGCAGACAGTGGCACCTCAACGGTAGTCGAATCAGTTTTGCGCAGAACGAGCTGGGCGTCCGAAACGTCATTGCTCAAATTAGCCAGACCGATAACCACATTCCACTCATTGCCAACAGAGACAAGAGAATCATCCATGTACACGTATTGAACGCTACCGATAGGAAACTGCTCGGAAGTCCGATCAGAATCTTGCTGATCTGAGGCATCTTGCTCATCAGGATTCTCAGCAGAGGAATCTCCCAGAGACTGTTTGTTCGCCTCAGATGAATCGGCGCTCTCAGAATCTGAGCCATTTGCAGACGTTTCTACATCAACCGGCTGGGAATAGGTGTTCTCAGCATAAATACTGATTGGGCTGATAAGGCTCTCAGCCAGCATGAAAGCCGATAAAGCAAAGGCCACGATGCGCTTAGATGACATCTGGAATCTCCTATCAAACGAATAGCATCGTTCATATTACAGGAGGACCCCTTGCGCAACAAATCGAATGGGGCCCCGTCAGCATAAAAGTAGAAACGCGCATTCGTTATCGAAGTATGCAAACCTGCTGATTAACTTCGCCCTTATTGGCATTGTTAAAACAAGCACTAATGGTATTGCGAGGAGAAATCTGGTGCCAGATCTTATTGTCGCTCGAGCTATCTCCCCAAAAGATACCTATATGGCAATCGATGCCAGGGGCAGTCTTAAAGAAAATAATGTCTCCTTTGCGCACAACGCCACTCGCCAACATATCACGAACCGTATTGAACGTGTAAACATGAGCTCCAGAATCGATCGCATAGCCATACCAACGCCATGCATTGATGTAAGCGCCGCCACCAGGTCCGCCGTTCCACGGAGAATGGTTGTTGTTAACGGCAATCGGCGCCAAATGTCCGCCAGCCGATTGATAAACATGTGCAACAAATCCCGCGCAGTTCTGCCCAACATAGCCGTCCCAGCGACGAGACCCATTAGGATACATACAAGGACTCAGGGCTAAAGCCGCTCGGAATCGTCGCAAAGGGCGTGCCAAGATAGTAACCATCGTAGAGGTGGCGATTGAGCCAGCCAAGGATGTTCATTCTGGGAACGCCAAGAACGGTATCGAGAGAAGTCGCATCCATGAAAGCGTTAGATGTGGAACCGGAAGCAGAAGCGCCTTTGGGGAGCACGCTAATCTGAATAGCCTCGATACGTCGAGAAACGCCCTCGGTGCCCGACTTGGCGCCATTCTGGGCCCAGCCAAGCCACCCGATGCCCTCAACATGAGCGCGGTACCAAACAACGTAGCAAGAGGATGCTTTTCCTGAAAGTTTAATTTTTACAGCTTCAACGCGGAGAGACTTTCCAACGGATCCGGAAATGTTTCCGCTAGAAACCCAAGACTGCCAGCCCTCACCTTGAACATGAGAGGAGATATCAAGATCGCCCGAAACCGGACCGTTCCATTGGAGCTTAAGCGCCTCGATGCACAGGGAGCGACCCGTTGTGCCGGCAATGGCACCGTTACCAACGGGATTCTGCCAACCAATGTTCTGAACATGAGCAGAAACCGAAATATCAGCTTTTTGCAGGTATGGAAGTTCTTCGGAAGTCGGAGCCGATTCGCTTTTTTAACGAGTTTGACTTGTACCGCTTCAGCCTGAACGCTCAGGCCTGATGTACCGGCCCCTCTCCGTTCTTGGCCCATCCAAGCCAACCGTAACCAGCCGCATGAACACGGTAGTAAATGTCATAGGATTCTGCAGCAGGTCCCTCAAGCTTAAACGCAAGCGCCTCAATTGCACGCGATTGGCCGACCGTGCCCGCATACGACCCATCACACCAATCCTGCCAACCAATACCCGAAACATGGGTTTTCGCGGAAACATTAGAGCCATCCGCAATACCAGAAAGTGAGATGTTAATGGCCTGAAGAGCACGACCTTTGCCAGTGGTTCCAGCAGCAGCGCCATTGGTCGTTTTTTCAAGCCAGCCTTCATTGGCAACATGTGCTTGGTAAACCAACAAAGGGTCACCAGGAGTATCCGCAAACGCATTATCAGTAGATCCCGGAGCCGAAGAACCCTTGGCAAGTTCTTTTATCTCGATAGCAGATAGAGAAGACGTGACATCGGAGCATCCAGCAGCATCGCCATTACATGCCCATCCAGACCAACCACGTGATGAATCAGAAACGCGATACCAAAGATCATACTTTTTAGACAAAGCACCATCAAAAGCTATACGAATGGCTTTAATAGTCTTTCCATCGTTTATTCCATGAACCGCAACGCCGTTGGAAGCCCAGCTCGACTGCCAGCCCGAATGCTGAAGATAAACCTGGTACTTTATAGAGCCCTCAGTCTGTCGATTATCCAAATCCAGAGAGAACGAGCTGAGAGCACGACCTTTTTCGGAACCAAGAACAACCGAATTGCCTTCTGCTGCTGGGCCATTGACTGAATTAATAAAGGAAACAGAGCCCTTGATCTCATCAACATTGCCCACAAATGATTTGTCGACAGAACCTGGAGCAGCGCCGCCCTTTTGGGTCAATACAAATTGGATGCCCTGAATGGAAGCAGATGCGCCCGTTGAACCGGAAAGTCCACCATTAGTTGCCCAGCCCAGCCAACCGCCAAGCTTTGCCGAATAAACTCGACACCAAATGTCATATGAATCAGCGAGCTGACCCGAAAGCCTCGCCTGAATACATTCGAGAGCCTTGCCCTGACCGGTGGTTCCAACAGCACCAGAGGCCCAATTTTGCCAACCGATGCCAGAAACATGTCCACAAAGTTCTACTCCACCGGTACGTCCATACCAACCAACCGAGGATGAGAGTGCCTCAATGGCGTTAGGCGACCCCACCATTCCGGCGGTTTGACCAGAGGGCACCGAACCCATCCAGCCAACGTCTGAGACGTGGGCAGAGTAGCTCAGAACAGGCGGCTCATCACTGTGATTCTTGAATGCATTGCCCGTTTGAGGAGCAGAGACATCTTCCTTTGGAAGCAGCAGAATCTGCAATGCCTCAGCCTGCCGAGAATAGCCAGCAGAGCCGGCAGGATCTCCGTTAGAGGCCCCCAACTTAGCCAACAATTGAGACAAATTATCCAACGCATCTGCATAAAAGCAAAGCCCCGAATCTCCAAACGGGGAATCGGGGCTTTAAGCAGTCCAAGCTAGTACGTGACGACCTTTGTGCCAATGGGAACGTTATCCCATATCCATTTAGCTCGATCTATAAGCAATCTCACGCATCCCTGAGATATATGCACACCCATTCGATCGTCCATAACGTTAAAGGTGCCCTGGTAATACGTTCCGGAGTGGATCAGGTAGTCACCATAGAATTGCGTGTAGTAATAGCAGGAATAGCCATGACCAAATGAATAGCCCTTACCCGTGACGGAGTATTCACCCAGTACCGTTGGAGTTTGAGGCGCGCCCGTGGAGCACTGCCAAAATTGAGCATAGCTCCAATTACCCTTGAAGCCTCTAAAAACGCCCAGCTTGCAATTAACGGTATCAACCATAATGAGCCAACCAGTATTGCTCGAATACCAATTGGCTCGGTTGAGCATCGCCAATTGATCCGAAGGCATCATGGGTTGCGTAGTAAAAGGACGAGCTGTTGACCCGGGCGCAGAAGCACCTTTTGAGGTGATAACCACCTGTACGGCTTCAACACGATAGCTAATGCCCTCGGTGCCAGCTTTAGAGCCATTAGAGGTCCAACCCATCCAGCCGTAGCCCTGAGCATGCACGCGATACCAGATGTCATAGTATTGCGAAGCGGTGCCACTTAAGCGCATCTTAACGGCTTCGACACGGCGGGATTTACCCACAGTTCCAGAAATCGAACCGCCTTTAGCCCAATCTTGCCAGCCCACGCCCTCAACATGAGAAGAAATCTCGATACCACCGGGAATGGCGCCTTGCCAAGAAGCCTTAAGGGCCTCGACGCGAAGGCTTTGCCCCGTGGTGCCCGCAATCCCGTTTTGGCCAACAGGATTAAGCCAACCACGACTCTCAACATGAGCTGCAATCGCAATATTAGGATATGACACAAGAGCAGGGAGGTTATCGGAGGGAGAGAATGCGCCTTTCTCAACAAGCTTAATTTGAAGAGCCTCGGCGCGGACACCAAGCCCGGTCGTACCAGCATCCTCACCATTTTTTGCCCAACCAAGCCATCCATAACCGGAAGCATGCACTCGATACCAAATATCATAGGAATCAGAGGCGGGTCCTTGAAGTTTCAAAGAGATCGCCTGGATCGCCTTACTCTGACCAACGGTGCCAAAATAAGAGCCATCGGAGACCCAGTTTTGCCAACCGATATCGGAAACATGAGCCCTAACAGAAATGGATGAATCCTCAAAACCATTAAGTTTAAGGCCAACTGCCTCCAGAGCGCGCGATTGGCCAGTCGTACCTATAACTGCGTCGCCAGAAACAGTGTCAAGCCAACCAACTCCAGAAACGTGCGCCTGTGCAACAACACCAGGAGCAGAATCCCCTTCAACAAAAGCGTTGTCAGAGGCACCCGGTGCCGTTGAGCCCTTTGCAGAAAGTTCAACTTCAATTGCAGTCACACCCGAGCCATCGCCAGCACGACCTACGGAGGCGCAATTAGAAGCCCAGCCCGACCAGCCAAAAACAGGCGTGAAAGCCCGATACCAAACGTCGTACCTTTCGGCTAGAGCGCCAGAAAGCTGGACCCGAATGGCATTGATCGATTCGCCATCATTTGCGCTATGAAGCTGAGCTCCGTCTTGAGCCCAAGAGCTTTGCCAACCAGAACGTGAAAAACATGCTTGGTAGCTAATAGAGCCATCAGTTTCGCGGTCGACAACGGAAAGGGCAAAAGAGGAAAGGAGACGGGACGATTTAGTCGCGCCAATCGACAGAGGAGCAGCACCGTTCTCAGACTCAGAGACATTGTTGACATAGAAGCCGACACCGCTCAGCCGATCAACATTTCCTTGAAAGCGATTGTCCGCAGACCCCGGCGCAGCAGACCCTTTGGAGAGCAAAATCGCCTGAAAGCCCTGAATTGCCGCGCCCTTGCCGGATGATCCTGCCGAGAGCCCATTGGAGGCCCAGCCGCTCCAGCCTCCATTTTTAGCAGAATAGACTCGATACCAGATATCGTATGAATCCGCCGCTTGTCCCGTTAACTTAAGCTGCACGGCCTCAAGGGAATGGGACCGGCCTGCGGTACCGCAACTGCCGGAATTCCAGCTCTGCCAACCCTCACCGGAAACATGACCGCGCATGGTAACTGCACCAGTACCCGCATACCAAGAGAGACTCATGGACAAAGCCTCAATGGAAGAAGTGGCGGAAGCGTGGCCGGCCGTGGCGCCAGAAGAAACGGCTCCACCCCAGCCAGTGCCCGAGAGGTGCGCAGAGTAGCTGATTGAAGCAGGCTCATCAACTCGATTTTTGAATGCATCTCCCACGGAAGGAGCGCTGCTCGAATTCTTGGGCAAGACCTCGATTTGGATAGCCTCAACCTGGCGTGCGTAACCAGCCGATCCTGCGGGGTCGCCATTAGAAGCCCAACCAAGCCAGCCAAAGTTTGAAGCATGAACACGGTAGAAAATATCGTATTGAGAAGCGAGCTCATCACTGAGTTGAAGCTTAACGGCCTCGACCGCTTTGGATTTTCCCGTTGTGCCGGCGATTGCATCGTTTCCAACGGGGTCAAGCCAGCCGATACCAGAAACATGCGTGGTGACGGAAATAGCGTTAGCGCCGAGAGGAGAGCCATCGGCTGACGTGCCCGTCAGCTTAACCTTAACGGCCTCGATACGTTTAGACTTACCCGTAGTACCCGCAATGTCACCATCTTTGACATAGGACATCCAGCCCATGTCTTGCACGTGAGCGCTAATTGAAATTGAATCGATTGAAGCTGCGCACCGGTCATTAACCGAAGTGTCTTCGACCGCGGGAGAATCGACAACGTCACCCACGACACCTCTGGCTTCAGAGGACGTCGAGTCCAACGCCTCTAAAGAATCGTCCTCGACGGGGACGACAGAGTAGTCTTGAGTCGTTGACAAATTTACCGAAACAAGATTTTCAGCATATACAGTAAAGGGAGTTAAAAACGAACTAACGCATATCACCGATGAAAGCAGACATGCAGCAGAAAATTTCAGCTTACCCATGAGCATCTCCATCAAACTACAACAGCACTATTAACAAAATAATACAAGTTCAAGGCAATGAGACCGAGATGTTGCGCTTGGCAGAATCGAGCCGATAAAATTAAGAAGGATGTTCTCAATTCTTCGAGAATTAGGAAATCAAAACCTGCCGAGAATCTCCTCAGCATTCTCCTTCAGATACCCATCCAGATCGGGTGCGGCAAACTGTGCGTAGCCTCGCTGCGGCGCCTAAATGTCCGCCTGCTGAAGCAACTTGGCCCCAATAAAGCTAATCTCGTTGGTCTTCTTGCCCATGCACTTGGCAATCTCGGACGATTTGGAATGCTGCTTATCCAAATGGAGTAACCAATCAGCTGTGCCAGGTGCGCGTAGCCCTTAGCGGCCGTAGCGGCTCTCGAGAGCGGGGTCGCCCTCAAAGGCCAGTTCCGACTTTGTATCGGCTTATCGCAAAAGTATCGAGCTCTCGTAGGGCTCGAAGCTTTTAATCGAGATATACGAGATATACGCAGCCCACACAGGCCGCATACCACTTGAAAAACTAACAGCAGTTTGTTAAACAAATATTGGTGGCTTTTAGCTACCTCCAAGTGCCGGGGGAAGTCCTCCGGCGTTTTATCGGCCCTATTAGAATCAGATGGCCATACGGCCCATCTAACATTTCATTCCATTCCGAACCCTTGCTAAACGGCCACAAGGCATACGAGGGACTCATCATCGAGCAACGCAAGAAAATGCTCGTGACGTTCTCCGCGCTTATACGCCGTCTTCCTATCCGCTATGCCTCATTAATTTATCTAAGGGCGTCATCGAGCGACGGAAGACCTCCATGGTCGATTGCCGCCCGGACCAGGCAGCGGACTACCTCTACTCTATCGAACTTGCCGCGGTACAGTATGCCGCAAAGGGAAACGGCGAGACCAACAATAAATTCATCGGCGGTTCGGGAAACTTCAAAAAGAGTTGGCTCAAACAGGCCCGTCACAAGGTAATCTAGCCATCCGTTAATTCAAGCTAGCAAGAGGATTAAAACCTTCCCCAATATCGTCATTTTTGGTTCAAGCTGTTTGGCTTTGAGTCGGCTTCCAACTTTGTCTACTTCTGCGGCATCGTCATCATGCTCGCCCGTGTCTTTACCCAAGACCTCAAGATCGCCACACTCAAGAAAAGGCTAACGACCCTCACGCAAACGCTTGCGCTTAAGGACCATGAAGCGCGAACTGCGGGGAAATAAAAGTTTCAATTAGATTAGCACCGCTCGAGAATCTCCTCGGCGTTCTCTCGCAGATAGATATCTAGGTCCGGCATGGCAAACTGCACGTAGCCCCTCTGTGGTGCCTGAATAACCTCTCTTTGTAGCAATTGCCCTAATAGAGCTGATCTCATTGGTCTTTTTACCCATGCGCTTAGCAATCTCAGCTGATTTGGACTGTTGTTTGTCCTCGCACATCGCCAAAAGGTATTTGATATCGTTAAGTCCCAGTCCAGAAATCGCGGGCTCGTGAACAACATCGTGAAAACGAGCCTCTGCCAGCGCAATGCCTTCGGTGACGTCGCACTCGCTCACAATGGCACTTTTGGCACGATGCAAGTTGGCGCGCTGCCAAATGGAATAACCGACCAGTTGCACCAGATAGGCATAGCCCTTAGTAGCCTTAGCGGCTCTCGACAGAAGGTTATCCTCTATGGTCAAACCAGTCGCGACAAAGCTATCGCCCATAGAGAGCGCTACCTCTACTTGTTTGCCTTTCTAGGGAATCGATTAACGGTCAATCATCGTTTAAATAATTATCGCAGACTATATCGAATAATATCGAGCTGTATAAGCTTGTATAAACTTATCGCGAAAGTATCGAACTTTCGTAATTTATCTTAGTAAGTTGTCTAACGCTGTTTTCTTCCAAGCTCATACCGAAAGAAAGTTTAGGACTTCCTAAAACCATTGCCTTAATACGAGAAATACTCACTCTAAGCGGATAAGTTCGGCCCCAACCACGGATCGCCCGTCAAGAAGAACTCCGGCCAGCGCTGCATGAACAGGGCCTGTTCGCGCTTCCAGCGGCGCAGCTTTTCCTCGTTGGCCTCTTCCCTGCCGCGCGAGGTGAACTCGTAGTGGTACAACTCGGCATAGGGCGTAAAGATGGTGCGGTAGCCCGCCTCCCACACGCGCAGGCAAAAGTCCGCGTCGTTAAAACCAACAGCGAATTCCTCATTGTAGCCGCCGACCCGCTCAGATGCATCGCGTCGCACCATCTGACAGGCGCCCGTTACGGCACTGAAGTTACCCGGGCGCACGGCTCTGGCAAGATAGCCCTCGCGCTTTGCCGAGAAGTCCTGGTCGGCATGGGCAAGTGCGCCACGCACGCCAACCACAATGCCGACATGCTGCACCATATGATTGGCAAAGTAGAGTTTGGCCCCCCACCACGCCGGCATCGGAGCGTTGCAGATACCCCATCATCTCTTCGATAAAATCGGGGCTTATGACCTCGGTATCGTTGTTGAGTAGCAGCAGGTAGTCGCCCTTGGCGTTCTCCACACCAAAATTGATGATCTGGGAGTAATTGAACTCGCCCGGCCAATACGCAACGCGTGCGGCACCCTTGCCTTCGGATGCAGCAGCCACGCGCTCTGGCAGGGTTTCGTAATACGCAAACGTCTCCGGGGCTTCGCTGTTGTTCTCCACCAAGACGATCTCGTAGTTGGCATACGTGACCTTTTGAGCGATCGACATCACGCAGGCATCGAGCGTCCCAATGTGATCCTTGGTGGGAATCACAATGCTCACCAGCGGCGCAGGCTCCGGCAGCGCATAACGCATACGGTAGACAAACGGCGTCTCGGTCTCCCCGACCGTTCCGTGAACGCCCAGCGAGTCAAAGTGACGCTGCAACGCCAAACGACCGGCTTCAATGGCATACGGCTTGCTATCTGCAGAACCATCGGCGGTGGAACCGGGGTGCACGCGCCAGCGATACAACACATGGGCAACATGCTCAAACCGCGCGCCCGCCGCAAGGCAACGGAGCGTCAGGTCGTAATCCTAGGCGCCCGCGACGTCTTCCAGAGACATGCCAATGCGATCGATGAGCGCCTTCTCCACCATCAGAAAATGCGTCACGCAGTTATGGCTATAGAGCAGATCGACGTTGAGCTTGGTCTTAAAGACCGGTTGGCCCCACTCCCCTGCTTTTTGGAACATGTCCTCATCGCAGAACAGGACCTGCGGGCGGTCGTCCTGGGCCGTCTTGTTCAGCGCGGCAATATAGTGGAATAACACGTCCGGTTCCAGAATGTCGTCATGGTCCAAGAACGCGATGTAGCCGCCCATCGCTTGCTCGATACCTGCGTTGGTGTTGACCACAATGCCACCGTTACCGGGTAGCTCGATGCGACGAACGCGCTCGTCGTGGGTGCCTGCCGCAAGGGTGGCCACCGCGTCCCATTCGGGCGAGGCGTCCATAAGCAGCAGTTCCCAGTTGTCATAGCTCTGGGCTAGCACCGAGTCCAGCAGCTCGTGCAGGTAGGCTCGATCGGTCTTGTAGCACGGCACCACAATGCTCACGAGCGGCCTATAGGCAAAGGCCGCCGAAGCGACACGCTGGCACGCTAAATCGCCCGGCTTTGCACGATGCTGCTCAAACCAACGTCGATATGCTACGTCGTCTGCACGCGCGTCCTTCATGCGGTTCCAGCTGTCGTCGACCATACCGTTGTAAAGGCGGCCATCCATGGCGCAAAAACCACTCTGGATCTGCCCCGCGGGGTCGATCGCAATCGTGACAAAATCTCGTATATCCCGAGGCATCTCAACGCTCAGATACGTTTTATTGACGCGGCATCCGTTCTGCTGCGACACATTGACCTGCGACTCAAACACATGCACGGTGGCATCGATGGCGTTCATATGCGTATCAAGAATCTGAAGCTGGGGCGCGTACCGGGAATCTCCCGCCCACGTAACCTCATAACGCCACACGGCACCAGCGTCTGCCGGCAAATAGCGAACGGCATTGATCTCGTAGCAACCGCAGCACTCACCGCGCTGCGCATCGCGGATAAGCGCACACAGCGCAGGCTTAGCTTTGTAGTTAATCTTGGATTCCAGCTTGGCCACGCGGCTATCGAGGCGAATGGAGCCCAACCTTTGGTCACCGGATGCAAATGTGACGTCAATCGTAGAGCCGTCCAGAAAGGGAAGCACCAAGACGGCGAGCTCGCGCTCGTAATCGGAAACGGAAGGGCAAAGCGCCAGTACACGGCCATGATCGACCGGGAGCACCAGCGACGGCACAGAAGAACCGCTCGTCGTCGCATGGGCAAACGCTTGAGAACCCTCCCGCTCAATAAGCGCGGCGACATCCTGACCGGCAAAACGAAGCAGCACAAACAGACGGCCCTGACTGCGGCAAAGTGCCAAACGCTTGATACTCATCTACACTTCTCGCTTTCCCAGGGCGTTCGCTGCCATGCGCTTGCAGGCACCCAGACGCCCAAACCTCAAGACGTCGTAATCGAACATGAGCTTTTTGCACTCACGGGCATTGGGGGCCTTGCTGGTAAGCGCCGCACGCACCATAGCGGCAACAGAAGGAGCGCATTGTGCGAGCGCAGCATCGCTGCCCACGGCAGAACCGGCAAGCGCCGTGGCAACGGCGGCAAACACCTTGCCGCAGTCCGAACCCAGCAACCTGAGCGCATCGTACAGCACCAGATCGCAGAGGAAGTACGCCAGGTCCTCGGCATGCTGTACATCGAGACCGTCGCGCTGCCAGTCAGCCATCACCGCGGAGTAAATCTTCACGTGCTCCAGCAGTCGCGTCTCGTCGTCGTAGCGCATGGTGTCCATGAGCGAACCCTTGCGCGCCACGCGGTAGTCATACAGCTTGTTCGAGATAAGCGCGGTCTTGTACGAACGACCGTACACGGCAAAATCGAAGACCTGGTCCTCGCCATACTTGACGGTTTCATCGAACACGATCCCGTTGCCCAGCAAAAACTCACGCTTGCAGGCGGTGCGCCATGCAAAGGGGCGAGATGCTTCCTTAAACAGCAAGTCAGAGTTATAGCCTTCAAACGACACATCGCGTGGGCTCAGCACATAGTTAAGCCACGGATACCCTGCCTCGAGCGGATACGGATTCGCGCCAAAGGTCAACACGTCGCAATCCTCGCGCTCAAAGG
>ERZ1035027.1160-NODE-1160-length-12677-cov-5.701077_pt1 | contig 12677 bp, 8 predicted proteins | sample MGYA00520604_ERZ1035027 | MGnify/ENA primary metagenome ERZ1035027 (study PRJEB33766, sample SAMN09781743) | gut metagenome | biome: gut microbiome | host: Homo sapiens | place: Madagascar | study: EMG produced TPA metagenomics assembly of the PRJNA485056 data...
CAGCCGCCGGAGCGGTGCTTAAGCCGTCAGGCGGGAATTGTGCGGTGCTGCCTTAGCTTTTTTTAATGAACTGGGTGCCGCATTTGGGGCAGGTGATGGAAATTTTGCCGCGGCCCTTGGGCACGCGTACCTGCTGGCGGCAGTGCGGGCAGGAAAAATAGCGGTAGGTTTTGCGCAGGGCAAACCGCTGCTGCAGCTGGCCGAACTTGGCGCGCACACCAGCGGTTTTCTGCATAAAAGCAATGTTTTCTGCATAGCGCTTGTGTACGTTGCGGCTGAGCATGCGGAAGTACGCATAAAGAAGAAGCAGCAGCCCGATATAATAAAAGATGCCCACAAACAGCCCAATTACCAGGCAGACCAGCGCCGTTACGCACAAAAAGTTGCCAAAAGTATCACTGCCGTACCGCCCGGACATAAAACGCTGGAACCACGCCTTCATCTTAAACACTCCATCCTTTTGAATACAGGTGTACCCCAAAAGCCAAAAAGCAGGCCGTTGCGTTGTTAGCGGATACACCGTTTTGTAATATGTCAATTATTATCGCATGTATTTATGGTTAAATCGTGAACGACTTCGGAACAGAATTTGAACAAAAGGGAGTAATAAGGGGGACATTCTGTGCGTAGCCATGCACGCCCTGTGCAATAAGAAGCAATCAATTACTTTTACGGGTCATTTGAAGTACGCACTCAACGGTTGATTGCGATTCCAAGGGAAATTCTCGAATCTCTTTTCCATTATAGGGAACAGGGAAGGCGAATACAATGTTCCGAATCCAGTTGCCATTTGGCTGTTTTTCCGGGAAAATATCAATGCGCTCGATGAAGGCGCGCATGAATTCCTTTTGCTCCACCTCAGTGGCGGCATTGTAGACTTCATCGAAGGCCAGAAGCAGGTGATAGATGTTGTCAGCTGTGATCTTCTCCTGATGAATGTCATCAATCTGACCCTGGATTTCAGCGAGCTGGGTTTCCATGTCCTCAATCAGTTCATATTGCTCATCGTAACGTCGCTGCAAATCCAAAGACTTACGGTCATAATAGGGATCATTAAAGTCCAGTGTGTCCATCTGGTGCTCCAGACGAGATTTCGTACTGAGTCGCTGGCGGAGCTGCGCTTTGATTGCATCGGCCTGCTGCTCCAACTCGCTGGTATCGACTGCGGAACCGATTTTCTCTTTAATGGCATCTACGAAGCGTGGGTCGTGAACCATAGCAGATACGATGGATGCGACCATCTGATTGATTTCGTTCTGTTCAATGTTCAACCGGAAAGAACATTCGTGTCCAGTCTGCCCTTTGATACTCTTGCAGAAGTAGTAGTAACGAGTTTTGTTATCCTTGCTGTGAGCCTTAGAGACATTTCCGTACAGATTCCGTCCACAGCAGGGGCATTTCAGAATGCCGGAAAGAATATGTGCGTGGTTTGGGTCGCGGACCTTTTCACGCCGCCCTGTGGTACGCTGACGCTTTGTCTGTGCAAGATTCCAGTCGTCCTCGGAAACGATGGCTTCATGTTGACCGACATAGACGGGAAACTCGGATTGCTTCACAACGTGCATTTCGTTTCGAGTGCCGAGTTTCTTTTCAACCTTGCGGCGACCAAATGCAATCTTACCGCAGTAAATGGGATTGTCCAGAATACCTCTAACAAATACAGCAGAAAACTTTGGGATAGTTCCATTCTGACGGAGCTTTTTCACATACCCATGGGTGTTCAGATACCGGGCAATACCTGCTACACCATCGTTGGTATGGATAAAGCGGTCAAAAATAACACGGATAACTTCCACTTCATCGTCTGCAATCGAAAGCTCGCCATTTTCCAGCCTATAGCCATAGGGTGCAAAGCCGCCGTTCCATTTGCCCTCACGGGCTTTCTGTTCACGGCCGGCCATCGTTTGAGCACGGATATTCTCACGTTCGATTTCAGCAACAGCAGAAAGAACAGAAATCATTAACTTGCCGGAATCTTTGGAACTGTCGATGCCATCTTCTACGCAAATCAAATTGACACCGAAATCCTGCATAAGCTGCAAGGAGTTCAGAACATCGGCCGCATTGCGCCCAAAACGGGAGAGTTTGAATACCAGAACATAAGAAACGCCGTCTTTACAGTCTTGCACATCTCGCAGCATCTGTTGAAATTCGTGCCGACCTTGAATGTTCTTACCGGAAAATCCTTCATCAGAATATTCTCCAGCAATGACCATATCTTCATAATCGGCATATTTGCGCAGCTTTTCACGCTGTGCATCAAGGCTGTAACCGTCCACCTGCATGGCCGTAGATACGCGAGTATAAATGTAGCATTTGGTGCGTGCTTTTTTCATAAGAAATCCTCACTTTCGGCGGTTGGCTGTTGTGTGAGATTTTCATGCTGGATATAATACTCTAGCAACCGGAGTACATACTCTGGCGCATGGCGGTGGCCGAGTTCCCATTCTGTTACAGTGCGGTAGGGAATTTGGAAGAAAGTGCAAAACTCCCGGCGGTTCATCCCGGTCGATTCGCGCAGTTCGAGGATTTTGTCTTTGCAGTCCATAAAGTTGCCCTCATATATGTAAAACACGCTACGCAATTATTTTAACATAAAATCACGAATTACGCAACGTGTAAATTTGCTTATGCAGCTTTACTGTTGGTCGCGCAAAGCGGAGACTTCTTTTGCTCCAGTACAGTTGAGCCATATTTTTGAATCAGCTTTGCCATAACATCGATACAGCGTACAAAGGATGCATTGTCAGTTTCGGTGTCATAGTATTTTTTCAATAGGCAACTCCATTTCCTTGTAGCAGAACTTTGACAGTCCAGGCGGATTTTTAGAAATATTTTTTGATTCATCCGATTAAATTTTTTAAGCGTTCCAGCTTTTCCTGTGCGTTCTCCTTCCGTAAGCTGACCCCAATGCAGGAGATCGGAATGCACATTTCCAGCAGGCGGTCATAGATGCGGGCATGGGCGGTATCCTGTGGGTATCGTATCTCGTCCAACGTCAGATTGGTGGTGACGATCAGCGGCTTCCGGCTGCGGTATCGGCTGTCCACGATGTTGTAGATTTGTTCCAGCGCATACTCGGTGCCTCTTTCCATGCCGAAATCGTCAATGATGAGCAGGGGATAGCGGCAGAGTTTGTCGATGACTTCGTTCCGACTGGAAAAGCTGCCGTTCAACTCGTTCAGGATTCGGGCAAAGTTCGTCATACGCACAGGCACTTCCTGCTCCATCAGAGCGTTTGCAATACATCCGGCAAGGAAACTCTTGCCGGTGCCAACACTGCCCCAGAGAAGAAGCCCAAGGCTCTCTGAGCGCATGGTCTGCCACTGCTCCACATAGCGCTGTGCATGGTGCATCTGCAGGTTGCGGCCGTTGTCGTTTTCAAATGTCCAATCCAGCATTGCCGGGTCTGAAAATCCCTCTGCTTTCAGCCGCCGCACAAGGTCGCAGTGCTTTTGCTGGCTGATAAGGGCTTCCTGTTTTTTTCTTTCCGTGCGCTGGCAGCTGCATTCGATTGGGTGCTTGTTCTTGCCCATCAGGGCAATGCTCTTTGCAAAGAACGCTTCTTTTGGGGTGTGACATCTTCCGCAGTAAAGCAGACCGTCCTCGTCATAATAATCCGCAGTGTTTTCGGGAATACTGGATGGGAGCTGTTCCAAAATTTTTTCAATTGTCTTTATAGGCTTTCTCCTTCCTTAAATGTGTAGTTCGGGATGCCCGGTGCTTGCTTCTGTTCTGACCGCTGCCGTTTCGCCCAGATGCGCAGGGTAGCGGCATGATCGGCGTACTTTTTGCCGGTGGACTGGATATAAGCTGAAAGCTGGTCGATCAGGCCATCTAGTCCGGAAAAGTCGGCTTTGAGTCGCTTGTACTCTTTTTCCGTCAGAAAGACATTCTGATATTCTCCAAAGGTCAAATAAGCAGCTGTTGTTTTTATCAGGTGGTTATCTTTCAGGTTGTTCTTATTACGTTGGTTAGTGGAACACTTTTGTTCCGTGGAAGGTATCATTTCTGTTCCATCGCATAGGGCAGAATCGTTCCATGCAAAGGAACATTTTTGTTCTGTCGGGACTTTTACAAAGATGCTGTTGGGCACAGTAATGCGACCTCTTCTGCGCTCGATCAGATCGGCATCCTCCAGTGAGCGCAATGCACGTTTAATGCTCATGGTACTGCATCGCAGGGCTTCGCTCAATGATGAAATGGGAAAAATTACATAGACGAAGCCGCGCTCATCCACCCAGTGGTTCTTTTGAGAAAGCGTTGCCCGGTCCAGCAGCAGAGTGTAGAGCAGCTTTGCGGTGTGGCTCAGGTCTGTATCCAGCAGAAAGCGGGCATAGGGCAGATATTGCGGCAGCGGCATATTGGGTTTCAAATAATTTGAAATGGCATTCACCTCCGTTTTTACATCCGAATTAGTGCTAAACCGTTTGAGAGTTTCGGCTTCCATCATTGTTCAGACGATCTTTTACCGTCTGAAGATACCGACTGGCACGGTCGATAAAAATCAGCAGTTTCTCATTGTTCTTCGGTTCAGTAAGAATATCCGGGTATTCACGAAAGCACATTTCCCACCGCCGAACAAAATCCTCCTGCGCTCCCTGAATCTCGCACATCATGGCTTCGCCATCTGCCAAACGGCGAGGTGAATAGATGCTCTTGACAGCATCCTTGAGATTCTGCTTTTCTCTCTTGTTGAGTCCTTTCTTATGCCCCTGAATGTCTTGCTTGAAGGTCGTTATAAACTCATTGCCCTTTGAAGGCGAAGAATACGAATCCGTGATACTGGAATCCCGTTCGCCTTTAGGCTTACGAAGCTCTGCCACAACTTCGGGACGCTTTTCCTTTGGAACCTTTGCAATCGAGGAAATTTCACGGTCGGTTGCCCGGATCTTTCCACTCAGGATTTCTTTCTGCGCTCCGGGTACTGCCTCCTCCGCAGCTTCCACACCTTTTGCAAATTGCTCTGCACGGTAAACATAACTTTCGGATGTACCATGTTCCGCAGCAACCTTCGATCGTGAACCGTGCTTTGTGCGGTCTGGTTCATTTTGAACCAGACCACTTTCAGATGCCAAAGTATACTGATTGCCGTGAAACGATTTGATTTGCTTTTCCGCTTCTGCCTGCTTTCCGATCAGGAACTTTTTCTGTTCTGGGGTCAGGTTTCGCCGCCCAAGCTGATTTTTACAGATCCATACGAGTGCTTCATAACGGCTGGAAAATTCTTTTTCGATGACTTCAAATGGAATAAATGGATATTTCCGAAGAATTTGATAGCGTGTATATCCATCCACAATATAGCCGTTCCATGTGATGATCGGATTCAGTACACGTTCCTCCTTGAGGATGTTCATTTCCAGTTGGTGGGTTTCCTCAAACGACGGAGGGTTGATTTGATTCTGGAACTCCGGGTCGATTTTAAGCTGGCTCAGTTTTGTCATAGGCAAACCATCCTTTCTGAAATGAAATAGAATAGAATATCATCGTTCTTACGCCGTTCTCTCTGCATGGATTTCCTACCTCCTTCCGGCGGCGTTTTCCGGCTCTCCCACTTGGGGGTCATCGCCGTGTATCCCATGCAGACGGTCATGTGGTTTTCAAGGTTCGATGAAGGCTCTGAAATTAGAATAACACATTCATAGAAGATTTTTTAGGAGGTCGTACCTCCGGTTTTTGGTTGTAAAAAAGCGGAAGTGATGCTTCCGCTTTTCTGCTGCAAACCATTGAAAAAATTGTATCACATCGTAAATTTTATTTTTAGGAACTGGTAGTTCCGGTTTTTAAAAAATATGAAGTAAATTTCAAGGCAAAATCGGAACTGCTGGTTCCGGTTTTGCGTATTAACGTGATTTCAAATTTTGGATGCCGTTCTCTCTGCATGGCTTTCCTGCCCCTTCCAGCGGCGTTTTCCGGCTCTTCCTTGCGGGGTCATGGCCGGGTATCCCATGCAGACGGTCATTCGGTTCTCAAGGTTCGATGAAGGCTTGTAGAAAGCCTATCACAATTAAATAAGTATTTTTAGGACGTATCAGGTCCGGTTTTGAGGGAGAAAACCGGACTTGGGAGGTCCGGTTCTTGTGAACGGCTCTGGATAGAGCATACCATAAAATTGCTCGATTTTTTAGGAAGTGATACTTCCGCTTTTTGCCTTCAAAACCGGAAGTAATAGTTCCGGTTTTGTGTAATATTGAATGAATCAACGACGATTTTTCGGAAACGATTTTTTCTACAAGAAATTTGCTTATTCAGCGTCTGTTAAGATACGCAGTCGGCACAGTTTATGTGCTGAATATCGGGTTTTGGCGAAGCCCAACAATCGTTTTTGAAGTCGGATTTGCAAAATCAGATTCAAAAATCGTGAGTTGCTACCAACTCGCCCTGCTTGCTGCGACTGCAAATGCAAAAACTTTCCGAGCAGAAAAATAACCGTCCGCTTCAAGTTGAACTTGAAAACGGACGGTTTGATTTACAAAATGATTTTCATGTTTTAGAAGCGTCCTGAAAACCAACACAATTGTAGCAAGCAATGCAGACGTATATACATCTGCTTATTTTGCGTTGCAAAATACTTGTTGGGAGCACCCAAACCCTTGAACTACATCCCGTGGATGCAGGCTGTGCGATTGCATCGCTGAATAGTAGCGTCGCTATACAGGGTAGGAAGCATCTTGTCATTAACGCCGCTGTCGTTATTCATCTACGCCAAAATCTTTTACCTTCAGCGTTTTACAGTTCTCCATCACGGTGCGCACAATGGGAGTGGACAGACCGTCCGGTGCATCGGCGGTAACATCCAGCGTTACCGAAACTTTGCAGCCATCTGCGCTGAGCAGGTGTGTAATGACTTCCTCCACCAGCCGCTGCACATCACGGTTGATGCGGGTGGTGTCCAACTCGGCAGTCATGTAGAACCGGGTGTTTTTGGGCGGAGCGGGAACAGCGGCAGGCTGCGCTGTCGGCGGCTGATGCAAGGTTACAGTGGGGTCAATGGGAGCATCCGGGGGAAGGTTGAAAAGGGTGGGCTGTTCGCCGCCCTGAGCAGTTTGCGTAGGCTGCACAACTACTGCGGGAGCACTTTTTTCAGCCAAAAGCTGCTTGCGGGCAGGGTCCAGCTTGACCAAAAGATCGGAGGTGTTGATGCAGTCCACAAACTGGTTATACCGCAGTTCAACATAGCGGTCGCCCGTGTAACCGGCCGCAAGGGCAAAATATTCCTGCGAGTTCAGACCGGTACGGATAGCATCTTCCAGCACACTGTACTTGGCAAGGCGGGGCAGATAGCAGTAGGTGCACAGATACTCCCACAGCTTCTTAATCTGGATGCAGTCGGTGTCCCTCCACAGCACATTGTTCAGCTCCATCAGCAACAGAGCAGGTGCCCATTTGGTGATAAGGGTCTCGCTTTGCTGCATTTTGCGGGAAGCCTTTGCTACGATGCTGTCGGTGCCGCCGGAAATGCGGCTGGCGTCCCACTGGATGGTTTTCATGTCCACAAAACAATCGATCTCCGGGGTCAGCAGCCAGCAGTAGGTCTCCTTGATGCGGGCCTCTACGGTATCATTGCAGTGGTGAAGGTTTGCGTCCACCTCTTTGTTCTGGGCGGCATCGAGATTCAATGTTTCCTTGTCATCCTGAATGGAGCGCCATGCACGGAAGTCCCGGACGGCCTGCCGGAGAGAGAGCATTGCCTCCTGATCCGGAGCCACGAAAGTCAGCATATTGCGGTAGGTGCGTGGCTTTGAGCCGTGGTTGTTCAGGATGTTTTCAGCAGCAGTGATGGCGGCACTCGCTCCTGCGTTGGCGCGGTGGGTGTCCTCAGTGCGCAGAATGACTAGCCGGGCCGCTTGCTCATCCGGCACATCCAGCGAGGAAGCGGGGCAGACGTGCAGACCTGCAAACGGTTCCTCCCGGCGCAGCTTTTTCAGCCGGGATTCGATCTCCTCGATCACGTCGGCTTCGGCCACCTGCGTTGCACGGTCCTGCGCAGTTTTGCGCAGGGTAGGGCGGGTGTCGAACCAGTAACGATCTCCGTTGGTGTTGGTGTAAAGGTATGCCAGCAAGCCCCGCAGGGTGTTCAGGGCATCGTTGAAATCGGCGATGTTTTCGCCGGGCTGAGCCACACCCAGCCGGATGCGGGAGGCCTCGATGCCGCGCACTGCCTGCGAGCGCACGGTGGGAGCGCTGCCCAGCATGATGGTGCGTGCCACCCGGCGGGATGCCATAATGCGCCCATACCGCTGGTTGCTCTGGTCCTTCTGGTAGGGGACAGAGTTCTTGCCGTCGATCTCGGTGTTGACGATGGAGTTCCAGCCCTCCGGCAGATAGCGGATCAGTTCATCCCGGACGTTGGGAACATCCAGCGAAAGAGAACCCGGCATGATCATGGCGCTGGCATCGCTGCCCATCCACAGCTCATGGATGACCGCAGCCATCAGCCGCAGCACGCCGCGGGTGCGCTGGAACCGCTCCAGTGTGGACCAGTCATCGTATAGGCGGTCGAAGATCTCCGGGTGAATGGGGTAGCAAGAGATCATCCGGTCGCGGTACTCCACCTCTTTGACCTCCGGCGGAAAATCACTGGGGTTGGTCTGGTACAGCTGGCTAAACTGAGTACAGACCCGGTCGCGGGCTTCTGGGTCCTTGCAGTCAAGGAACAGACGGCGGCGCACAACTTCAAAGCCCTCGTTGGCGGCAACAGGCTTCCAGATGGATTCCATTCGTCCAAAGGTATGCTCGATGGTCTCCAGTGCGGTCTTTCCCGCTTCGCCGCCGATTTCGATGTCGGATTCCGGGATGGAAGCCACCACAAGGCTGTTCTGGCTGGCGCGGGCGGCTTCGGTGATCTCCTGAATAAAGGAGATGAAGTTGTCGAAAGAACCGGCAGGTAGACCCTTGACACCGTAGATGCGCTTTGCGTATGCCACCAGCTCGTCCATCAGCACCAGACAGGGGCCACAGGCATCGAAGAGATTTTTCAGCGCTTCGCTGCCGGGAGAAACGCCCTTTTTGTCGGCCTCCTTCACAAAATCATACAGTTCCGGCCGCCCAGCGGATTCTGCCAGCTGTGCTGCCATCTCGCCCCACAGGGTATTGATGGTGATGCCGGGGAAGTTGATGGGCCGCTTGGTGCGGGTGGGGTCCAGTGCGGTGCCCACCAGTACCGCCACATTTGCCTTGGGCAGGGCAGATACCCCTGCCTGCGCCAGTACAGGCTTGATATTGGGGATGCGGTCTGCCGATACCTTGCCTCGCATCATGTGGTAAAGCGCCAGCATACTGTGGGTCTTGCCGCCGCCAAAGGCGGTTTTCAGCTGGATGACCGGCTCGCCGTCCTTTCCGCTGACCCGCTTGAGTGCCTGCACCAGTAGACCGGTCATGCCCTCAGTGACGTAGGTGCGTGCAAAAAATTCCACCGGGTCACGGTATTCAAAGGCTCCCTCACCCCTCGCTACCTGCGCCAGATCGGCGGCAAACTCTGCGTTTTTGTAGCGTCCCTGTGCCACATCCGGGTGGGGTTCCATCACGTCCCGCCAGCTGGGCAGACCGGACAGGGTCTTGCTCATAATACCGGTGTGGGCAGCCTTGGGCTTCATCGGGGCGGCAACCTCCACCACGTTGGTGGAGCCTTCGGCGCTGCCGTAGCGGAGCTGGCGCAGGATCTTGCGGATCTCCTCGGCAGCTTCATCGTCAAAGGCTTCGCACAGGCGCGCCATGGTGTCCAGCGCACGCCATGTGTCATCCTCCGAAAAATCTGTGCCGCCGATGTGTGCCAGCTTGTTGCGCACGCCCATCAGCTCTTTTGCCCAAGTGCGGTAGTCGATGGACAGCTTCCGCTTGAACAAATCGTTCCATTTGCGGTCAAACAGACGCAGGCAGTTTGCCATATCCAGCGAATCCATCAGGGTGGCGTAATCGCCGTTGTCGTCCGGCAGATCCCGCACCTGATCGGAAAGGGTCATCAGCACCTCCTGCCACCAGTTGTCCTGATATTCCCGGCGCATTTCCTGACAGATATAGCCTGCCAGCAGCGGGTGCAGCACCCGGAACGCCTGCTGTACTTTGGTGTAATTCTCGCTCATTGTTTCGTTCCTCCCGGTATTGCATCAAAAGAAAGAGGTCTGCTCCGGCGTTGCCTGCTGCAGCTCTGCGGCACGGGACTGGATCTCCCGCCATGCCATCACAAGGGCGTTGTAGGCGTAGCCCTCCTGCGTCCAGCCTTTGCGCTCGGCAAGGGTGTACAGCCGGTAGGCGAGGTCCTTGGCACGCTCAGCGTTGGAGCCCAGCATGGGTGCCACGATTTGAGCACACGCTTCCACGCCGCCGGTCTCCATGGCACGGGTAAGCTGCTGGCAGAGCAGCCAGATGCTCTCCTCCCGCGGGTCCACCTTTTCCGGCAATTCCTCGCGGGTCAGCAGGCGGACGATGCCTTTTTCGGCGCTCAGCACGCCCTTTGCCGCCAGTGCCGCCACCGAGGTATTCTTGGCGCGTGCCAGCGTATCTGCATCGCCAAATTTAAGGTTGTTGAAGGCGTTCTGAGTGTACAGGTCTACGCAGAAACGGCTGTTGGCGTCCAGCTCGCCGTCTTGCTCGTTAAAGTACACATCCAGTTCCTGATTGATGATCTGCAGTGCACTGCGCACGGTCATGGCGCTTCCGTCGGCTTCCAGCACCCGGCCATAGCGGGAGTACACCCCCATGCCGGGGCCAATAGCGGACTGCGCCAGATCCACGGGTGCAATGTTGCTGCGCTGGAGTTTTTGCAGCGCCGGGCGCAGCTCCCGCTTCAGCTCTGCAATAAAGCCCCGGCGGGTGGTCTGGGGTGCATCTGCCGGGCGCTTGCGGCACACCAGCACAATGGAGGAGGCAAGGGCATTGGTGCCGGATGCAATGGAACGATTTGCCATTTCGGTACGCATCGGCCATGTGCCGGTAATGGCAAAGCCTGCTCGGATGATGGCGCTGAGCATGGTCTCCCAACCAGTGGAGGCTGTTTTGGAGTCCTCGTCCGTGTCGCTCTGCTTGTAGGCGTAGTAGATGGTTACAGGAATGTCCTCCCGGGCGTACTGGTAAATTTGCTGGCAGGTGTGCAGCATTCCGTCCTCAAAGAAATCCCGTGCCTTTTCAGTGCTGCCCTCAAAGCGGTAGGGGGTCGCCACAAGTTCTTCCGCCTTGGGCACCAGCATGGTGCGGAACAGCTTGGGGTAGGTGTCTTTCAAAGACTGCCGCATCCAAACATAGAAGAAATCGGATAGATCTGCATAGCCGATGTTGTCATAATAGGGAGGGTCGGAGGAGACCATAATGTTCCGTAAACCGCAGTCGCTCTGAGCATCAAATTGACTGACTTCTGCATTCCCTTGTGCTGGAAGTTGTTCTATGCAGCGAACGACCCAGTCCAGCATATTATCGTAACTTCCAGACGAAGAACAAAATGGATTTGCTTCGGCATAATCCCAGACCATAGGAATTGCTTGCCGACCAAACGTATTGCGCATCTTTTCACCAGAGTTATGCCAAGAACAAATGGAGGAGTTGTAATCTGTCATCTTGTCGATGACAAATGCTAAGTATACCCCCACCGCTTCACCGTATGCTCTTGCGCCGGAACCGCCTGCGCTCAGGGAAATGTGGTCGTTGACAACGCCTGCGGCAACGGCATCCGCCTCTGCTTTTGCCTGCGCTTCTGCTACCAGTGAACTAAAGGTGGTAAGGGCGGTCAGCTGGCGGTTGGTAAATAATTTATCAAATTCATCTAATCCGTAGGGAACACAGGAACCGCCTGTAAAGTGGGAAGAAAGAGTACCAGTGGGGTAATCATCTGGCTTGCAAACTTGTGCGGCGAGACGCTGTTCCTCATCAGGCGTTATGTAAATTCTTCCTTTCTTTCCTTCGCCGACAACAGCCATTAGCTTTGCGGACATACGACCTGATTTGCTCTCGTTCCGAAGAAAAGCAAAGTCAACAGGTGCGCCACAATGTGCACAAACGACACCTTTGCGACTTACAGTTCCATCTATAATTGGTTTTCCAGCGCGATGAACCTCAAAATTCAGACCGGCCTCATCGTATACTGGTTTTACCCAAGCCGATTTGCCTTTTTTCTTTGATAGTTCAAAAGATTTGACCAGCGGCATCTCACAGCCGCAGGCGGGGTTGGGGCACTTGACGGTGCGCGCCCAGATCCATGCAATGACGGTGGCTTCGCCGCCGCCAAGTTCATGGGGCACTTTTACCTTGGGGTACAGGTGACCGATGCGGCGGAACGCCTCCCGCTTCATCCACTCGCCGTAATACTGCACATCGGCGGCAAGCCCCTGCGCCCCCTGCCAGCCGGCTGCGCCATCCAGCCGGGTGCGGCTGTCAGGGTTGACCGGTGCCTGCCCGGCAAACCGGGGCGGGATCTCGATCATGGCCTTGTTGATCATCACCGCCACGGGGTTCAGGTCGTGGGCGTGGGCTTCCAGCCCCAGCCGCTGGGCTTCCAGCGGAATAGCACCGCCGCCGGCAAAGGGGTCCAGCAGGGCAGGAGGGTTATTGTTGGTGGAGCGCAGGATCTCTGCCTTGGCAGCCGCCAGCACCTCCGGGTTGTTGGAGTTTTCCCACTTGACCAGCTTTTCCAGAATGCCGAACAGCCGCTGCCGCTCAGCGTTTTGGGCTTCCTCGGTGGGGTACAG
>ERZ1035027.1165-NODE-1165-length-12638-cov-12.496543_pt1 | contig 12638 bp, 16 predicted proteins | sample MGYA00520604_ERZ1035027 | MGnify/ENA primary metagenome ERZ1035027 (study PRJEB33766, sample SAMN09781743) | gut metagenome | biome: gut microbiome | host: Homo sapiens | place: Madagascar | study: EMG produced TPA metagenomics assembly of the PRJNA485056 data...
AGCTGCGCCTGGCTCTCGAGCATCTTGTCGATGTCGGCCTTGGCGCTGCCCGTGGAACCCGTGAGGACGTCGAAGGCCCCGGCCTCCTCCTTGACCTCGTTCTTGGCACCCGCTGCGGCGGCCTCCAGCTCGGTTGTCGATGCCTTCAGGTTGTCGGCATGCTTCTTGGCGTCCTCCATGCTCTGGACGAAGGCCGTGATGCCAGCGATAACGAGCGCCGGTCCGACGGCGGCGAGGGCCAGCTTGGCTACGTCGGCCGCCTTCGATAGCGTCATGAGGCCTGCGGCCTGTGCCTTGGTGGCGGCCTCGGTCGTCTTGGCCGCTGCGGCCTCCTGCTTGTAGCCGTTCACCAGACCGTTCGACTGGTTCATGGCGTTGCGCTTCTCGACGACTTCCTTCTTGAGGCTCTCGACGAGTTCGGCGTTGGCCTTGCTGCCCTTCTGCTGCTCGTTCGACAGCTTGCGGACGGCCGTGTTGTACTTGGACGTGTCGCTGTTGGCGTTGCGCACGGCCTCGACGTACTTCTCGACGCCTCCGGCCGCCTTGGCCGCCGGGTTCTTCTCGAGGGCCTTGCTCAACTTCTCGTTGCTGCTGTAGGTCTTTAGCGCCGAGGCGTTCGTGGTGGTCAGCGCGTCGGCGTAGACGCCCCACTCCTGCTTGGCCTTGCCCACGGCCGTGACGGCGCTGCCCACGGTCTTGACGATTCGCCCGCTCGTCGTGAGGAGCGGCGAGGCTGCCGCTGCGACGGCGGCGAGCGCTATGACGTTGCGTTGCGCGCCCTCGTCCATGTCGGCGAAGCCCTGCGTCACGTTCTCGACCGCCTCGAACAGCGGCTCGGCCGCGTCGACGGCATCGGTGGCGGCATTCACCAGCGGCGTGCCGATGTCCTCGGCCACCGCCGTGACCTTGTTCTGCAGGATCTCCAGCTTGGCGGCCATGGAGTCGTTTCGGTTGTTGACCTCGTCCTGCAGCGCCGTGTTCTCGCGCCAGCCGTCGTTGGATACCTGCAGCGCCTGGCTCACGAGGTCCGTGTTGCCCGCGAGGCGCTTGAGCACGTCGGTCTGCCTGATGCCGGTCACGCCCATGGACTCCAGCGCCACGGTCATGTTCTCGGCGCTGTTGGTGCCCTTGAGGAGGGCCAGCATGGTGTCGGTGGCGCTCGTCCTCCAGCTCTGCGCGAACTGGTCGGCGCTCATACCGGCGATGGACGCGAACGAGTCGAGCGCGTCGCCGCCCGTGGCCACGGCCTTGTCGATGGATGCGACGGTGTTGGAGAACGCCGTGCCACCGGCCTCGGCCTCGATGCCGAGGGAGGACATGGCACCGGACCATCCGAGGATGTCCGGCGTGCTCATGCCGACTTGGTTGGATGCGGCGGCGATGCGCTGCCCCATGGACGAGACGCTTGATTCGGTTGTTGCGAGGTTGTTGCCGAGGTTGACGATGGCCGAGCCGTAGCGGCTCACGTCGCTATGCGACATCTTCACGATGTTGGCGAACTGCGCCAGCTCGGTGGCCGCCTGCTCGGCGTTCATGTCGGTGGCGATGTCCAGACCGGATACCACGCGCGAGAACTCGTCCAGCTCGTCGATGGAGAAGCCGAGCTGCGCGCCCAGCGCCTGGATGTCGAGAATCTGGTCGGCGCTCACCGCGTTGGTCTTGGAGAACTCGATGGCCGATTCCTTGAGCTGGCGGTACTGCTCCTCGGTGCCGTCCACGGTCTTGCGCACGCCCGTTAGGGACGTGTCGATCTTGACTGCCGCAGCGCCCGTGGCCACGGCCACGCCCGCGATGGCTGCCGTTACGGGGACCAGCTTCTGCCCGGCGGCCTCGATTTTGGCCCCGGTGTTGTATATCTCGCCGCCCGCCTTGGCGAGCTTGGAGCCGCTGCTCACCAGCTTGCCACCGGCGGTGTCTAGGTTGCCGCTCGCGGCCACGGCCTTCTTGGAGAGGCTATCGAGGCGACGCTCGGCCTTCTCCAGCGCGGAGCCGTTGTAGGAGCCTGTGACGGCGATGGAGATTGATGCCTTACCCATTTAGGTACCTCTGGATTACTTTCTCGATGCGCGACTCCACGCGGTCGCGCACCTCGTCCTCGTATTCGTCGACGGCGCGCATGAGCGCGCGCGGTTTCCCGGCATGGGGCACGCCCATGCGCCTGCCCGCCCTGGGGCCGCTCAAATAGAACGCGCCGGGGTTTGCGAACTCGATGGGGCCTGCGCCGGGGTCGCTGTTGGCGATCTTCACGCCCGCCGATATGGTCCGCATCGATGCGTTGGCGGCGTACTGCCCGGAGCCGCCGAGGCCGCGCGCATAGGATTGATAGGCTGCAAAAAGGGGCCGCACGTCCTCGCGCAGCCCCCTCTTTACTTCCTTCGGCAGCTCGCGGTCGATTTCGCGGAGGCCCTTCAGCGTCTCCGCGAGGCCCTCGACCCTGATGTTCAGGCTGCTCATTTCTTCCTCCCCATGCGGTCGAACAGGCGCTGCACGCGCTCGCCCCTCGTCCTCTCGCGCTTGGCCGCGAAGCCCTCGCCGCGTCGGTCGAACAGGGCCAGCCACTCCTCGAAGACGAACGGGTACTCGTCCAGGAGGCGCGCCATGTCGTATGGGGAGGCCCCGGTGATTCGCGCGGCGCTTGCTACTTGGCGGGCGCAGATGCTAAAGGGGCGTCCTTCTCCTTGGCGAGGAGCTTGGTGTTGTCGTCGATTACGACGGCGTCGTAGGTGTCGGCGATGTACTCGGCGGCCTCGGCCAGCTCCATGCCCTCGATGCCGACCTCCTTGGCCTTGCCCGCCTGCTCGGCGGCGATCACGCACCAGACGAAGTCGTTGTAGGCGGCCTTGTGCGGGGAGTCGGGGATGGATGCCATGGCGTCGATGGACTTCCAGTTGGAGGTTCGGCCCGCGTCGAACTCGATGGGGTCGTTGTCGCCGTCGGTGAGGGTGAAGTGGAACTTGAGCATTTAGTGCCTCCTAGGCTGCTGCGTAGGTCTGAACCTTGTTGACGATGGTGATGGTCACGGGGGAGCCGTCCTTGGCCGCCACGCCGATGTCGTCGGCGCTGAACTCGACCTCGGCGGCGCTGCCCTCGGGGTCGATTTCCGGCGTCTCGCAGTTCCACGGGACGTTGGAGAAGACGACGCTCATGGTGCAGTTGGGGTCTTGCGAGTGGGTGAACTCCCACGCTGCGGAGCCGTAGACGACCTTGTTGGTCACGGTCGTGCCGGTCTCGCTGCCCGTGAGGACCTTGCGAATCTCGGTGTAATCCTCGGGGATGATGGTCTGCTTCACCGTGGTCTTGAGCTTGGACTCGGCGACCTCGGATGCGATGACGCGGCCCGCGCCTCGGTAGGAGGTGAGGCTGTTGGACAGCTCGAACTCGCCCTTGGTCACCAGCACCTCGATGGGGGTCTGGTCGTTGGGGGAGAACTTGAACGTGCCGTTGGTCGGGATGAAGTAGCCGTCGAAGCACGAGGGCTCCGTCTCGCCGGACCAGCCGCCGAACAGGGCGGCGTCGATGCCTGCGGCCGTGATGCCGATGTCGAGCGGCGCGTTGCCCTCGAAGGAGAGCGACAGCGTGTCGATCTTGCAGCCGGTGGCCTTGTGCACCGTGGCGGCCGACGTGTTGCCCACCTGGCCCCAGAAGGTCAGGAAGGGAATCTCGGAGCCGAGGGTGATCACGTGCTTGTAGTAGCCGGACTTCTCGGCCGAGGTTGTGACGAGGTTGCCCATGGCGGCGAGGATGTAGAGCGCCAGCGAGTCGGCGTAGGCCAGCGTCTCGAAGTCGACGGCCATGTTGACCTCGGAGACGTAGGCCCCGTTCGTGGTGTTGGCTCGCAGGCCGCACGCCACGTTCTTCTGCTCGACGGTGCGCTCGGGCTTGATCAGGCCGCCGCCGGTGAGGCCGTGTCGGAACGTCGGCGTCGGCGCGGCCTTGGTCTTGGACTCCTGGCGGGCGACGCCGAGGAGGCCGATGGATGTGTTAATCATCTGCCGTCTCCTTCTTTGACATGCGGGACTCCTTCACGATTCCGTCCCGCTTCAGGATGGTCAGGAGGGACGTGGGCAGGCCGTCGACCTGCTCGCCCTTCTTCGCTCGATACGTGAGGCCGTTGTAGGTGGCCTCGAAACCCTTAGCCGCGCGAAGCATTGCGCACCAGCTCCTTGAACTCTCTGGGGCAGGCCGAGAAGACCTTGCAGGTCACATCGACCTGCGCCGCCACCACGTACTTCTTGTCGGGGGTCGAGTCGTAGCCCGCGTCGCTCATGCGCGGAATCGCGCAGTCGACCGCGCCGCCGAGAGTCGCGTCGGCGGCGATGCCGTAGCAAAGCGAGTTGACCCAGCGCTGCACGCTCTCGCGCGCGACGTCGAACTTGGCGTGCGTGGCGAACAGGTAGACGTGCAGCGTGAACTGCTTGGCGTACTCGGCGCTCGTGGCCCCGCCCGTCGTGCTGTCCATGTCGGCCAGCGGGTCGCACCACGCGAGGAACGGCGGGCGCTTCGGCGGGATGTGGTCGTGGACCTCGGGCACCTTGCCGCCGTCGCCGTACATGGCCAGCGCGCCCTCGGACAGTACGAGCGACGCGCGCTCGAACAGGGCCGTGGCGGCCTCGGCGTAGGGCATGGCGATCACATGACCACCGCCCTGCACCGGCCGAACTGCTCTATGGCCGCGTCGACCTCGGGCAGGCCCGTCGCGCCGTCGCGCCCGGCGAGCGTGTAGCGGATGAAGCCCGCGTCGGTGGCCTCGCCCGTGGCCCTCTCGGGGGTGGCCGACGGCCGCAGGTAGTAGGCCGCGAGCCGCAGGACGGCCTCGCTCACGCGCTCCGGCACCTCGGTGAGGCCGTAGCGGTAGCGGATGGTCGCGCGCCCCTCGGGGCCGACTGCCTGGCAGTCGCTCACGAGCGACCAGCCGGGGGTGAGGACCTCGGCCACGTCGTTGTGGTCGAGCCATACGAAGCCGCCGCCGAAGGTCTCCGTGACGCCCATCTGCTGCACGAAGCTGCGCCTCGCGTTGCGCTCGAACGTCTCGGTGGCCGCCTGCCGCGCGGCCCAGAACTCCTCCTCGGTCACGTCGGAGAAGTCGTCGGTGTCGTCCATGCCCTTTAGCTGCTCGAGCCTGAAGTAGTGGCGCGTGACCACCGCGAGGAACGTGGTGAACAGCAGGTCGTCACCGCGATACCAGTTGATTCGCACGGAATCGGGGGCCGCGATGCGCGGGAGCTTCAGCTTTCTGCCCTCGAGCCTGTACTCGAGGGACGTTCCGCTGCCCAAAAGGAGGGCCGCGCGGTCGGGCGCGGCCTCCGTCTCAAGTGTCAGCTCGTCCGTGTAGGCGACGCGCAGCGTGCTGTAGGGCTGGACGAGCACCGCTACTCCTCCTCGTCGTCGTAGAGGTCGGCCTCGAGGAGCGCCAGAAGCTCTTCCTTCTTGGCCGCCTTGGGGTACTCGATGCCCTCGGCGTCGAGCTTGGCCTTGATCTCCTTGACGGTGAGGTCCTCGGCCTCGGGGGCCTTCACGGCCTCGACGGCGAGGCCGCGTCGCACGGCCTCGTCGGTGGACATGACTTCGCCCTCGAAGGCGATCAGGTGGCCGTCGCGCACGACGCGCTTGGGTGAGGTGTAGGTCTCCATGGCTCCCCCTTACGCTGCGGCGGTGTCGAGGTTCGTCTTGGAGGCGTAGCAGAAGGCGTCGGGGTAGCGGACCTGCAGCGCCTTGGTGTGCTCGGCACGGATGCACAGCTCGTTGTGGATGAACTGGTCGTCGATGCGGTCGACGTCGACCGTGGTGCCGTGGATGGAGCGGCGCTCGGCTGCGTAGGAGTCGTACACGAGCAGGCCGTCGCAGTTCGGGTCTTCCACGACCTTCATTCCCCAGAGCACGTCGCCGGTGATGGACTGGTACAGGCCGGTCTCGGTCTTGTACAGGTCGATTTCCTGTTTGATGATCGGGGAGACGAGCACGTGGGTCGGGACGCGCTTGGCGGTCAGCATGACCTTGGTGCGCATCTTGCGGATTGCCTCGTAGTACAGGCCGCCGACGTGCTCCTCGAACTCGAGGATGCCGGTGGTGTTCTTGATGCCGACGATGCCGGTGGAGTTGTTGCCGCTGAACATGTGGTCGTCGGTGACGCTGTTCAGGTCGAGCAGGAGGTCGTGCTGGATGATGCTCAAGAGCTCGTCGTAGTCCTTGAGCGTGTCCTCGGAGACGGGGACGTATCCGGCGATGGTCTCCTTGTTGGCCACGGCGTCCTTGTAGGAGTACAGGACCTTGGCCTTGGCTGCGGAGGTGCCGTCGACCACGCCGCCCCAGGTGGCGGGCATGCCCGTCTGCGTGGAGCGCTGCTTGTAGGTGACGGAGCCGGTGGCGGGGGTCTCGCGCAGCGTGTCGGCGAAGCTGCCGAACAGGCTATCGGGCTTCGGGTCGAGGGTCAGCTCGATCTCGGTGGGCGCGCCGACGGTGACGACGGTGGCCTCGTTCTTGAAGCCACGGTAGAGGCCTCGGAACTCATCGCGCGGGCCGAGGATGCGCTCGGCGAAGGATGCCTTGGGCGTGGGGACCTTGGGGGCGGGCGCGTTGCGGGCGGCGTCCTCCTCCTCGATGACGTGCTCGAGGGTCAGGTCGAGCTGCTGAATCTGGCCCTCGATGATGAGGGCCTTGTTCTGGTCGCCGGAATCGGCGGCCTTGTGCTGCTCCTCGGCGAGGCGGCTGCGCTCCTGCCAGAGCTGCTTGGAATTGAGCGGCATGCTTACTCCTTACGGTAGACGTGGTTGCCGAGGAGGACGAAGCCCTCCTCGCTTCGGGCGACTGTATCCACGGCGTGAGATTTTTCGATTGCATCGGCGGGCGCGTGCTTGAAGCGGCCCATGAGCGTGCGGTCGAGCGCGTCGGCCACGCGCTTCTCGGTGGCCACCTTCTCGTCGACGAGGCCGAGTTCGAGCGCCTCGTCGGCCGTGTACCACGTCTCCTCGTCCATGGCCTTCTTGACGTCGGCCAGCTCCATGCCGGAGCGTGCGGAGATGATTCCGGCGATGGTGGAGTCGAGCGCGGCGAGCTGCGCGACGACGTCGGCCAGCTCCTGCGCGTTGCCCTGCGCATAGGTCCACGCGTCGTGGATCATCAGCTGGGCGAAGCTGCTCATGACGACCTTGTCGGCCATCATTGCGATATAGGAGGCCGCCGACGCGGCGATGCCGTCGATGTGCGCCGTGGTCTCGCCCTTGTAGCGCTGGATTGCCGAGGCGATGGCGAAGCCCTCGTAGACGTCGCCGCCCAGGGAGTCGATGCGGATGTCGACGGGCTTGCCCTTCAGGCCGTCAAGCTCCTTGGCGAAGTTCTTGGCCGTGTTGGACTCCTCGGAGGACCAGAAGTCGCTGCCGATGGTGCCGTAGAGGTACACGGTGGCCTTCTCGGCCTCATTCTTGATTCGGAACATTCGTTGCCCCTTTCTGGGTGCCGTCGGCTGTGCCGTTCGGCTTGTCTGCGTTGAATACGTTCACGGTTCCGTCTCCGTTGACGGTTCCGTAGTTGAGCGGGAACAGCGGCTGGTCGATGCCCTCGACGGGTTCCATGTCCTCGAGGTCGCGCACGTCCGCGCGGGTGATTGCGCCGAAGTAGCCGAGCTCGCGGTAGTACTGCGTGCGGGCCGCGTCGTCTCCGCGCATGAGGCCGTTCAGCTTGAACTTGGCCTTGGTGTTGCGCTGGTAGCAGGCGTCGAGGACGGGCTGCAGCGCCATCTCGAGGTCGCGCACGTCCGGCGTGATGGTGTCGGTCACGTAGTCGATTCGCATCTGCTGGCCGCCGTTGTACGTTGCCCCCTCGCTGTCGTAGACCTTCCACGGGGGCACGTTGCAGGCGCGGCAGACCTGATGGAGCACCCATTTCTGCTGCTCGATAACGGAGGCGTCCTTCATCGTCTGCTGGTCCGTCACCCACTTTGCGCCGTAGCCGAAGATGGGCGCGCGGCCCGCCTCCGTGACGCCGCTCTTGGCGTCCACGGCGGCGCGGAGGGCATTCAGGTCCTTCTCGTCCATGCGGCCCTCGGGCACCTCGACGTGGCCGAGCTGGTGGTTTCCGTTATGGAGCATGGAGCGGTAGAAGCGCTCGAGGTCGATGGACAGGCCGATCTCCTCGGCCGCGAGGCGCGCGAGGGAGATGCCCCTCACGCCGTCCTTGGTCATGTGCGTGGAGATGTTTACGACCTCGTCCGGGTAGTACCACCCGGCGGGCACGTGGTCGTCACCGGGGGAGACGTAGTAGCGCGTGCGCCTTCCCCTGGGCGCGTGCTTGTCGTAGTCGTGCATCACGCTGGCCGTGATGGGCCAGATTGCCACCGGCTTGCCCTTGAACCATTCGACGTACCAGTAGGCGTTGCCGAAGGTGTCGCGGCGCAGCACGGTCCAGTCCATGAGCTTCGCTGCGGTCATTTCCTCGTTGGCCATGCCGTTTAGAATCTTGGCCAGCGGGTGGTTGTCGAGCCGCTTGTGGCCGTCGCGCCCGGCCTGCATCACCGAGAAGGGCAGGCTGGCCATGCTGCGCGCCTTGGTCTGCTCGCAGGCGGCGAAGTCGATGGACATGAGCGCGCCGTATCCGTGCGGCGTGGCGAAGCCCGGCGGCAGCGTGACGTGCACGACGTCCTGCACCGGCTCCCTCTTGTAGAACATGTCGTAGAAACGTCCCATACGTCCCCTTTCTGTCGGGGGCATCGTATGGGCCGCGTGAGATTAGCTGACGGGCACGTAGGACTCCGTGCCGCTCACCAGCTTGTCGTATGCGAGGGCCGCGATGGCCAGCGCGATGGCCGCGTCGATTTTGGACTTCTTGGAGTCCTTGCCGAAGCGCATGCCGTACGGCTCGCGCTCCATCTCGACGGTGTTGGCCAGATGCGCGCGGAGCTTGGGGCACCCGCGCAGGCGCAGCTCCCCGGCCTTGACCTCGTTCACGACGATTGATGTTGCCTGGCACATCGTGGCGTTGTTCTGGGGGAACGAGACCGTCTCGATTCCGTACACGTCGCGCAGGCGCGAGTTCATGACGATCAGGCGGTTTGGGTCGATTCCCACGACCTGCGGCCAGTGCTCCGAGCACAGCCCGGCGATGAGCTGGGTTATCTGCTCGAAGTCGTAGTGACCCGTCTCCTCGTCGGGGGTATCGAACACCCACTCCTTGGTGAGGCAGACGGTCTTCCCCTTCTTTGTTTTGCGCTTCTGGTACGCGACGATGGCGAACGAGTCGCCCGCCGTGGCTCCGTCGATTCCGAGCGTCCACGGCTTTGTGAAGTCGAACCTGTTGGTGCCGCGCTCGCAGCGGTCGAGCTGCGGGGCCTTGAAGACCGAGTAGGCGTCGTTGTCCTTTGGGAATCGGTTGGCCGTGTAGCGCTCGAACTGGCGCGCTGATGCGGCCATGTCCCTCTGGTCCTCGATGCTCTCCCAGTTGACCCACGAGGCCACCATGATCTTCTCCCAGTCGGCGCGCTTCTCGATGTCGTCGCCATCGTCGAGGCCGAGCCAGTACAGGTACATGCCGGGGTCTCGGCGCGCCTTGTCGCTGTACATCTCCCAGAGGAAGCTCTCGCGCTTGTCTCCGGCCGTGGTGATTCCAACGGTGAGCGGGTTCCACAGGACCTTCTGGCCCTTGACCCCGGCGTCCCAAACCTTCGAGTCGGGGTAGGTGTGCAGCTCGTCGAATATCAGGAAGTTGAAGTGCCACGACTCCAGCGCGTCCGCCGTGTTCGGCAGAATCATGATTTTCGCGTTGGTCTCCTTGTGCGTGATGATGTTCTTCCCGATGTCCCACTGCTCGCGCCACGTCGGGTTGAGCTTGATCATCGTGCAGATTTTCTCGTAGACGTTGCGAATCTGGTCCTTTGACGACGCCACCATTCCGTACTGGCCGTTGTGGACCGGCTCCATGGTGGCCACGGTGAGCAGGATTCCGGCGCACAGCTCGGACTTGCCGTAGCCCGAGGGCAGGCCGATGATGGCGCGGCGGTACTTGCGCTTGAAGCCCCTGGCGGTCATTTTTCCCGAGGCGAAGAGCGGTTTCCAGATATTCTCGCGCTGGAACTCCTCCAGATAGAAGGGCTGCGCGTAGTAGGAGTCGTTGGCGACGTGGCGGCACATCGAGGTGAAGCAGCGCTCATAGTCGCGCGCCATGACGAGGCCCTCGCGCGTGTAGCTAGTCGGCGTCCGATACATCGACTACCTCCGCAGGCAGCTCGTACGCTGCGTCGATTGATCGGAACATTGACGCCGTGTCCGCTGCGGTCTTGACCGTCGTTGCGTCCATGAGGCCGATGCGAGAGCGCGCGAGCGGCGACAGGCCGAGCATGTCGGAAAGGGCGCGAATCTCGCTCGATGCCTCCTTGAGGATTGTCAGTGCCGGGTTCTTGCGCACGAGCGGGACCTCCCTCCCATCCGGTGTCTTGTACGGCTTCACGCCGATCTTGTCGAAGATGTTTATGCGGCCGTCCTCGCTGTGGATGGCCTGCTGCGCCTGCGCGGCCACGGCGTGCCAGTAGGTGAGGAGGCGCAGGGTCGGTATGTCCTGCTCGCTGAAGTTGTTCACCGGCGGGCACAGCCACGCCCATATCTCGCTCTGGACGGGGTCGAGGGCGATGTCCTCTGGCATGAGGACTCCGGCGGCGTCGGTCTTCGCCGCGAGCCCGTATGCGTCGGTTATCCCGCGCCGGATGGCGTCGTGCTTAGGCTTGGCCCCCTTCACAGTCCCTCACCCCGCAGCGCGTCCTCCATCTTCTTTGCGGCCTTCTTCAGGGACAGGCACAGCGGGGCGGCGGTCATGAGTGATGCGCGGGACATATCAGAGGCCGCGACGTGCGCGCGCTGGATGACCTCGAGCACCTCGTCGTCGCTCATGGCGGCGTTGGGTGCCGGGGCCTGAAGCTCGCCCGCGTAGGCATAGCCGCGCTGCGCGGCGAGGCGGCACCTGTTGGAGCAGTATTTGGCCGTGCTCCTTTGCGCGGCGAACTCGCGGCCGCATATCTCGCACTTCTTAATCATGGCTCACCCCTTTCGTGTATAATTTCGTTCGCGGAGATAGCTCACTAGGAGAGCGCGGTGTTTCCAGCACCGAGGCGGCGGCGCGATTCCGACCTCCCCGCTCCAATGGCTGTCAGGCCCCTGCAATGCGCGGGGGCCTTTTTATTTACCGAGATGCCTCTCGGCCATGCTGACGTGCTCTCCCTTGTACATCCCGGCACCGACCTCGTCTATGGCGCTGAAGGGGATGATCGGGACGGTCAGGCGCTTCTCATATGCAGGGTCGATAAACCTGATGTACCGAAGCTGATAACCGGGCTGTATATGGCCGCCGACCGCGTCGAGGAACTTTCGCCATGAGCGACCCCCCCCCGTAATATCGAAGTAGCTTTTGCCGCCAAGCGCGCGAATGGGCCTAAGTGGAGAACTTTCGAGCGTCATTTTGTGCAGCTTCGTGCCGTCTGGCATGACTGCGATATTTGCGTTCTCCTTGATTCCGGTCAGCACGAACCCCGAGGCGCGGTAGATTGCACCGTCGCCGCAGGAACAGCCGTCGGCAAAGCTGATCACCCACTTAATCTGCGGGGCCTGCTTCTTAATCATCCGCAGGGCCACGGAGATGCACCTGCTCTCGCTGTTTCTCGGCAGCACGTCGTCAAACGCCATGCGGTTCAGCTCGATAAAGCCGTTCCACGGGGTGCCCTTTACGAGGCCCTGAATCTTCCGTTTGTCGAGTGATGGCCCGAAGCTCATGACCCCGTGCAGGCGGCCGTTCAGGAACGCACCGAAGTGGAGGCTGGAGTTGTGAACGATCTTGCCCGAGTAATGGTGCTTCTTTACGAAGGGGTTTGCGATGCTCGACGGTATGACGCGCAACTCGATGTCTTTAGCGCTCGGCATGCGACACCCACTCCTTGATGGCCGCATATAGGGCGTTGCCGTTTCGGTTGACGTTCCCGAAGGTATCGGCTTCGTCGCAGGTCGCGTTTTTCAGCGCGTCCATGATGAAGTCGCGCTGCTCGGGGGCGAGGATGAATGTCATCTGGGACACGTTCGGCTTATCTCCATCCGGCAGCTCGAACTCGGTTCCGAAGCCCTCGTCGGTCACCGGCATGTACTCCTCGAAGCCCAGCGCCTCCCAGTCTGCGTTCAGGTTGTCCATGTCTTCGATTAGGGCCTGCTCGTCGAACCCGCTGTTGATGGTCGTCTGGTTATGCACGTGGGTATAGATGCGCCGCTGCTCGTCCGTCAGGTGGTCCAGGCAGATAACCGGCGCAGTTTCGATTCCTAGCTGCTTCAGCGCCATCACGCGGCCGTGGCCCTCGACGATTTCGGCCTCCCCGTCCTCGTTGTGCCAGACGGCGATGGGGTCGCAGTTGCCGAACTCGCTGATGCTCTCGGCGATCTGGTCGATTTGCTCCTTGGGGTGCTTCTTTGCGTTGTTCGCATAGGGCACGAGGTCGGCGACCGCCATCTCGCGCACTTCCAGTTCCGGCATGGGTCTCATGGCCGCTCCTCTCGTCGTTACGGCTGGAACCGTATATGTCGCGTGAGATTTAGCGGCTCATTTTTCGAGTTTTTAGCGGCTCCTTTCGCCAGGCCCCCCAAACTTCCAATTTCGTAGCGAAACGCGGGGGATAGGGG
>ERZ1035027.1167-NODE-1167-length-12630-cov-8.321034_pt1 | contig 12630 bp, 15 predicted proteins | sample MGYA00520604_ERZ1035027 | MGnify/ENA primary metagenome ERZ1035027 (study PRJEB33766, sample SAMN09781743) | gut metagenome | biome: gut microbiome | host: Homo sapiens | place: Madagascar | study: EMG produced TPA metagenomics assembly of the PRJNA485056 data...
CCCAAATTATCTACTACATCATGATTTTTGCTAATATAATCATCGCCTCCAAAAACAAAGTCAATAATCATAAGCATAGTTGATTTTCCTATCGAATTAGAAGCTATATCATCTCCTACAATAGCATTTAAACCCTCATGAAATACAATTTCTTTCTGCAAAAATATATTACAACTAATTTTTTTCAACATACTGTATCGTCTGCAACTCCTCATTATATTTTATTTTACCAAGAACATATAGAACGTCCAATGCGAGCATATATTCACTAATATCTTCAAAATGAATTTCCACTTGTTCGTATAATCGAATTACTGAAAAATCTGAATCACTAATTTCTTCTAAAATATAAACTGTTTTTGACAGAATACAATCTTGAAAGCTTATTAGCTTATTCGGCAATATCATGAAAACACCTCACAATCTTGTATAAAATATGCAATCACAATTTCACAAGCTCTTCTTGAATATGCACCAGTCTTTTCGTTAAGCCAATCCACTAAAGAAGCATATACGAATTCTTGGTTAGGATTAATTTGCATAGTTTTGCAATAAAATCCCTTTATTTGAGCCGCAAGGGTATCAAATTTATATGGTGTTACTTTGTCCATTTCAATAAATATCTTATGAATATAGTCAAAATAATCTACCACATCGTTTTTTATGGTACGTTTTATTGCAAAAGGTAAGGTGTCGTTGGCTTTTTGCTCTATCTTCAAAGATTCATAACTTAACCGTACCAAGTCTTCCTCTAAAGATTCATCATTCAATTTTTTTAATATTTCCTTTATTTCTTCCTCTATATTAAAAAGTGCATATGTATTTTTTAGCTTTGCATCTTGCACCAATTTTTTTTTAAGTCTTACCCACGAGCGATATTCTTCTATAGTTCGTGGCGTATCAAATTTCTTATGACATATTCTACAGACCGCTATAACATTATCCAGACTATTAACATCTTTGCTCAAACGTTCCTCGTTTTTTAACAATTCGATTTCATCTGGACGAGGATTCGCAGGATATATATGTGCCACTTCAAATATTTTAATGATTTTCCCATTCTTAATATTAGTTAATGGCTTTCCACAAATTGGACATCGTCCATCGACCTCATTAAATAATACCATTTTCTCATTATCACTAAAATTTCTTCGATTATCTCCCATATTTACCACCTACATGTATAAAATCGTAACTTTATCTAATCTTACCATATAGAATGGTAAATGTCGTTTATAACAATGCACCAAAAATTAACTATATAGGCAAAATATTTATACAGTACTAATTCTGCATGTACATTCCCTAGTCATTCAAATACCGTTCTCACACTTATCCGCTATTTCAGCGTTGCCTGCTGCTCACCACAAAGATGTGTATGATTATTACGTGCAACATAAGGAGCTAGCGCTCCCAGTTTATTAAAATTTGATCTAGATTTATAGACGCTTTCTTCCCCTCATCACAGCATAGTACAATAACCCGCCGAGCACTCCACCTACTGTGTTATAGAAGATGTCTGATAGTTGGAACGTTCCTAAGCGAAGCAATAATTGTAAAATCTCTATCATCAAAGAAAACTCGAACGCTATATTACCGCTAAAGCATAGTATCTTCTTCAAACTGTTTCCTATCTTTTTTCGGAACGTCAAGATCACTGTTGCTGAAAACGGCACCATCATGATCACGTTCTCGATACACTCAGTGGTCAGCTTCTGTTCGCCGTTTACTGTCTCCCAAATGCCCCATCCGCCCATGACATTGCTCAATGGATTCATCCACAAATTACGGTTTAACAGAGTTCAAAACAGGATAAATGAAGTCACGAACGTTAATAAGAAAAGCTTTCGAAAGAACACACTCTTTTTGAATTTCAGCCACCATGTCATTATGGCACTCTTCCATCCTTTGCCTGCTGTGATAGGCTCATACGCATACAGATAGAAAAACATTGCCAAAAAGGAAAGCAGGAATGAAAATCCAAATGGCTCATACAGTGCAGTCAGGATGTTTGTGAGGATTTTTCCTAGTAAATCAATCATTTCTTTCATCGTAGTTTACAAATCACTGAACAGGTCAGCCTTGTACATGCCGTTCTCCAGCATTTTCTTAAAACTGTCCTTTACGGCTGCAACATCCTCATGGTAGGTCATACCATACCAAGTATCATTGGTCTTCAAAACCTTGACAGACATCTTGCCCTGCTCCAGCAATTCACCTATGAAGATTGGAATCAAATACTCTGCTTTCAGAGGATTGGCCGGTACTTCTTTCTTGAAGAACTCTTTAAAACCTTCTTCCAACATATCCAAGAACTCCGGAGTCAATCCCCACATATTCATGGAAACCAAAGAATTCACATCAACGGCCACCCCATCTGTCTCTGCTCCAGACGCAGTCTTTACAATGTTCTTGGTCTCAACAACATCAGTCAAGTTTCCACTCTCATCCATTTTGCAGATTCCACGAGTCACACCACCATTGTCAGACAATGTGTTCTTCAGCACAAAGCCAGCCATACAGGACTTCCCGCCGTTCACCAAATACTCATGAACCGCCTTGAAGCCTTCTTTGCCATAGTAATCATCTGCATTGATGACGATGAACGGGTTATCAATCACATTTTTAGCAGCAAGCACAGCTTGACCTGTTCCCCATGGCTTTGTACGTCCTTCCGGAAAACTACCAGGAATATCATTAATATCCTGAAAAGCGTAATCCACGGTTACATAATGAGAAGAACAAATGGAGGCGATTCGATCACCAATAACCTCTTTGAACTCCTTCTCGATATCCTTACGGATGATAAATACCACATGATTGAAACCAGCCTCAATCGCATCATGGATCGAATAATCCATAATGATATGTCCAGCATTATCCACCGGCTCCAACTGCTTGATTCCTGTTCCAAAACGGCTGCCGATTCCGGCGGCCATGATAAGTAATGTTGTTTTCATTTTAGTCATCCTTTCTTTCAATGCGTTCTTCAATAAACTTTGTTACAATTTTCTCATATCCTCCCGGGTCTTTTCTATAATTTTCTGAATGATCTGCCCCATGAACTATATATAACTGCTTTTCACCATTACAACTATCGTATAGTTTATAAGCCATAGATAAAGGTGCCTGCATATCTTCGTCACCGTGAATGATTAAAAGAGGAATATCGGTATGTGCTAAAGCCTTACACGCATCTGCGTCTGATAAATCAAACCTCCCCCAAATCTTTGTTCCTACATTAAGCATAGTAGGAAATAGATTTTTGGGTATGTATTTTGATATTTGCTTGTTATTATTCTGCTTTATCACGTCCAATGTAGATGTAAAACCACAGTCATCAATAATTCCATATACTGAATCAGGCAACTCCAAATCACTGCTCATCATCACAATTGATGCTCCCATTGAAACTCCCATAAGAAAAATAGGATTTTTATCTCCAAAGCGATTTTGTGCCCATTCTACCCAATCAAGACAATCATATTTTTCTAGCACTCCTAATGTTGAGAATTCCCCTTCACTATCTCCCTGTGCGCGTAAGTCACATAGTAGAAGATTCCAATTGTGTTTTTGTGTAATTCTATATATTGGCACGCCATCCAAATAACTGTGCCCCCACAATCCATGAAAAAACACAATTAAAGGCGCACCTTTTTCTCTTTCATAATAATGACCTATCAGTTTTGTATTATCAAATGCTTGTATCATAACAGTTTCATTTGATTGATTTTTTATTTTATATGCATCTATGAGAATTCTATATTCATCATCGTCTGCAGTACCTAAATCTGACCATGGAGTAGTTCTTCTTTCGCAGATTCGCTGAAATACCAATCGGCTCCCAAATATAACTCCGACCATGCATATAGCAAATCCAATAACAACTGTTATGAAGTATACTTTTTTTCTCTTCACTTTTGATTTCACTCCTTTTACATAACAATATTGCTTCATTGCTTCATTTTTCGTGTTCAAATAGTTATTTTCGTAACTCAAGTTAGTATTGCTGGCAAATTTACAATTTATAAATACCTCCATCTATCACACAGCAATTTGAACTGTCCAAAATCTTTTTTACGTATGGATTTATCTAACAGTATATATTTATTCTGTTGTCGTGGTGAGTTTGCAAAGCTTGATAAATAATGTTTTCGCAGCACAACAAATCCAAATTGTACCGTTTTCTCATCCAAATCTTTTGTTCTTGAGTACCCTAAAACCATATCATCCAGCATACTGATCTGAAGCCATTCATCCGACCTTAAAATTTGTTTGTCTTTTATCCAATCCCATAAATAAAGCATAATCCAATAGTGATCAATTGACTTGACATTTCCTCTACTTTTATAAGTTATACCATTTAAATTATACCTATAAGCATATACATCATTTTCTATTGTATATTTCTTTTTCCAAAAATGATATATACAATACTCAAAAATGGAATCCTCATACCAAAAACCATCTGGAAAGCAAAGATTTTCAAATATGCGATCACTAATTTTCTCCTTGCTCAACCCGCTTTATCAAAAGTCATTTCACGCTGTTTAGAAATTCATTCATATTACTATAACGTGGGCTGTTTTCTCTTAGCTTTTCATAGCTATATTCTTCATTTCCAACAAGTTTCATCATCTTTTTCCAGCACTCAGGAAGTTCGGTATCCCCCTTTGTGAAAAGCCAAAAGAACTCGTGCAGTGAACCTTCATCTGCTTCCTTTCCGTAATGTTTACGATACAACTTTACAATTTCTTCTGCTTCTTGAAGTTGTAACGCTTTACGTTTTTCATGATACTTATCCAGAGACATTATCACTCTTGCTGGATTACCAGCTACTACACAGTTATTTGGAACATCTTTGTTTACAAGACTATTCGCACCAATAATCACATTATCACCAATATGAACGCCTTTTAAAATTGTTGTCTTCATTCCAATGAAAACATTATTTCCTATGCATATACCCCCCCCCCGATCCCAAAATATCTCCATATACGCCTTTCAAAACTGCCCAGTCATATCCATGTGTTAACAACGTAACACCATCCGTAATTTGAACATCATTTCCGATATCAATTAACCAAGGTCTTGTCATATCAATATTTGTTGTTTTAGGTGAAAAAATAGTTACTCTTTCACCAATTCTCGCCCCTTTGTTTCGCATGTAAGAAATATACGCTTGTGATGACGACCGTTCTTTATATATAATTTTTCTTAATATATTTTTTAACCACATCTAAAATATCCTCTCAATATTAATGTATTCACCCTAAAAATCTGTCTACTCTGCGGGGTACACTTTAATTAAAATAAGGGGCAGACCCTCAAGTCCACCCCTCAACAAGATCGACAAACCATCAAAAAGTTTGATGATCCTATATTCTAGGAACTGTCTTTCACGAAATCCGCAACAATCTAAATATTCTATTTTTCAACGATTCGAATTCTGGTGTCCGTCCAAAAATCAAAATAAAAAGAATATTAGGTACAATTAAACAAATCACTCCGCTTATAATAAATTTCACAAAACTAGAATTGAAAACTATCATATTAGAAAGCGTATAAGAAATTGACATTGATACTACAAACGTCCCAAAATACTTTAGTAGTTCCATCACATAATCAATATATTTTTTATGCAGAAGGCCTTTATAAATCAAGATAGGAAAAGTATACGCATAGATGCAAAAATAACTACATGTGGTTCCCAAAAACACACCAACCACACCAAAAAGCTTGATAAATATTAATGAAAAAACAATATTTGAAATTGCCTCTATTATTGGAACAAATCTATCTTCATATTGAATCCCTGCAGCATCTTTAAAAACCCCATAAACCTTACGCATACCCATCAAGCAATAGTTAATTATCAAAACGACTACAATGTAATTTGATAAAATATATTCTTTTCCAAAAAACATTGACACAAATGGAGATATAAGGCAAAGCAAACACGTTGCTGTCATATTAATAACAAAGGCATTAAATAACTGTAACTCTTTATATATCCTAAAATTCTTAGCAATGTCATTGTATGTTAGCAAATCACCTACGCTTGCTGTCGCACTTGTTACAATTTGAGCAAAAACATTAGTAACCGAAGTAATAATCAAACTATAATTTGAATAAATACCTACAATCAACAATCCGAAAAACTTAGAAAGAAGCACATTATCCGTACCGTAAACAACATAAGCTCCAATTTTATGAAACATTGTTCCTTTAACTTTCAACACAATATCATCAAAAATTTCTTTATCTAACTTCTCTGCGTTCTTAACTTTTAAATACGGATACCACTTATTAGTTGCAAGGTTCAGTAGGCTGTTTTCTACGATTCTCAAAATAACTTTACAAGCCAAATACCAGTAATAATTCTTAGTAAAAATAATTATAAGAATTTGAATAGAGTAAGCTAACAACAGGTAGAATGAGTCTGCAATAAATACTATATAGTTTCTTTGCTTTGCATATAAGATAGAGCGCTTGTACGTGAACAAATATGAAGCCAACACCTCAAACAGCATCAAAAGATATACAATGTTAAAATTAATGTCTAGGGAGTTTTCTCCAATAAAAAAGCTAAGAAAAGGAAGTACCAGTAGACCTAACGAAAAAACAACCATTGCGATAATATTATAGCATTTTCTATAAAATCCCATCAGTGTTTTAATCTGAAAAATATCATCCTCCTGTATCGGTTTATACAAATGATATATTATGGCTGTTCCTATTCCCATTTCTGCCAACGATAAAAGTGATAGAACATTTGAAAACAGTCCATTAATACCTTGATACTCTACGCCCATTACTGCCAACAATATTTTTCTATTTATCATGCCAAAAGCAATATTAATAATATAATATATCATTTGAGCTATGGTATTATAAAATGAATTTTTGGTTCTCATAACTATTCATCACCCCTTTATATTCTTCTTAAATTTCATATAAAGTATCTTAAACATATAGATCATATAATATATTCTAGGAAATCGAATGATTCTGTAAGCATATTTTTTGATAGAACATTCAAAGTCCTTAGCTTGCAATGACAATTGTCTTTTTATGTTCGCCATCTCGTCTGAATTACTATTATAGCCAGCCTGTAGATATTTAATTATGATATATTTGGCCGTTTCAACAATACGTCTATCACAATCATTTTTCAATTCAGAAAAAAATGCAACCATTTGTTGCATTTGTTCATTTACAGACTCCCATAGGCCAATAATATTTGTTAAACTACTGCTTATACTACTACTATTCTCCACATAATAATACAAAGGATCTTCTATACCGACAACTATCTTTGCTTTCATAAATACCTTATATGTAGTAAGAATATCTTCGTAAGTACGACCAACAGGGAAATTAATCTCATTAAATAATTCCTTTTTATATAGTTTGTTCCATGCAAAGTTATTAAACGCTACTTGATTAATCAAATCTTTTGCAGCATGTATTCCATCCATCGATACACATGATCCAAATACCGAGCTAACTTCATGTCCATCTAGTGATGTCCGATAATATCCACAACAGCAAATATCAGCATTTTTATCATCCATTACAGAAACCAATCGTCTATACATATCTGGATGAACATAATCATCACTATCTACGAATGCGATATAATCGCCTTTTGCAAGGTTCTTACCATAATTTCGCGCATCGGATAAACCACCGTTGTCTTTATGAAAAATTGAAATCCTATCATCAATTTTTCCTATAGCTCGGCTTATACTAAATGTTCTATCTTTAGAGCCATCATCTACAACAATGATTTCTATATTTGAATATGTTTGTGCCATTAATGATTTCAAACATTTCTCAATCGTTTTTTCTACATTATAAGCAGGAACAATTATACTAACTAATTTCATATTTTTCATCCTATAATTTCATCCTATAATATAGTCCAGTTTTTTTCATATAATCCAACTGGACGCTTATCGTTGCACCATCTAGACGGCGCTATAACTATTTTTTCTTCATTTTCTGCTAAATGTTGTGCCCACCAGCTAAACGTACTATTTGAAATGACAAAATGTTTACAGGATGACATCAACCTTAACTTTTCCCAAACCGGATCATTTCCGCTCTCATACAGAGCTTTTCCTTTAACTTTGATGTTATTCTTTACCCAATCAATATCATCGGAAAAGAAACAAATTAAAGCATTTGGATATTTTTCCTTGATAACTTCTATTCCTTTAATATAATAATCCACTGTACATATCAATCTATCCTTCGAAATATTTTCGTTTAGAAAGTCTCCTCTACGTACTGTAACGCAGATTGATTCTGTACTTTGAATGGCTTCAAGCATAGGTATATTCTTTTCCAGAACAGGTTTTACCGCTTTCAATTCGTTTCTTATAGAGGAATCGATATCTTTAAAATATTCAGGTGCCTCAAAATATCCCACCAAAATCTTATTCTTCACAAATCCAAACGGTTTTCTAAAAGGGATATATCCATCTTGGAAAATATATAAGCCAAATTTATTGAGAATGCCACTCAATAACTTTTGCCTACGATAAAGCTCAAATCCATATTTATTTTTAGTATATAGCCAGTTGATTTTTAACAAAATCTTCTGATACCAAGCAGACATATCTGCATTATCTTTCAAATACGGGATAACCGAAAAATCGTCAAGTGAATTAATCCATCCTTGTTCAGAATTATTTTTCTTCTTTATAGCATCATCATTAATCACAAGCACACTATCAGAGCACAAATTCATTATATTTCGTGCAAATGAATATTGGAACAATTGATTTCCCAAACGTTCACGCATATTTAAAATAACCACAAAATGCACATTCTCCTTCTCATTTTATTCTTTTCTTAACTTTAAGCAATTTTTGAAAGTTCTTTTCACCAATAACCATTTTTATTTTATATACTAATTTCTGTTTTGGTGTTTTCCAGGAAGCGTTATATTGATGAATACTAATGGTATTCATCGTTTTATGAACTTTACCTGTATCATAATCCTTTGCTGCAAAATAATCCGTAGGATATATATGTAAATCACCAACATCCTGCTCACGATTATCTCGAGATAAACCTTTTTTTACTAAATACTCAGTAATATAGTAAGGGCTTGGCTTAAGATTCAGATTACCATCTTCCTGATAAAAACTCAGGTGATCATACATATCTCTTAAACCTTTTATAATTTCATTTCCTGCTTCTCCGCCAAATCCAATGCCACCATTAATCCAAGTACCACCTTCAAACCCCATATATCCTTTATTATCTCGTAATATATCAAGCGAAGAGATTAATTCAACATCCGTATCTAAATAGAAACCTCCATGATTATAAATAATATCAAATCGTGCATAATCAGGCACAAATCCCCATTTACGTTCTTTATAGGCTTCTGCCATGTATTGATTTTTATTCAAATCATAATTTGATTCATTCCACTCAATTATTTCGTAATCTGGACAATACTTTTTCCAGCTCTCTATGCATTTTTTGTCTTTTTCTGGTATTGGATTACCTCCAAACCAACAGTAATGTATTTTTTTAGGAATCATATCATAATCTCCTTATTTGTTTTGTTACTTATACAAAAATTCCTTTTTGCAACTTCTGGCATCGCCAAAAGCATAAAAATCAATGGACCTGTTGTTTCGCCTCTTAGTGTTGTGTTATAAAAAAAGAAAAATATAGCCAAAATTGCAACTGTCTTTATAAAGCAAAAATCATCTTCATCTACATACCGTCTTTTTACATTTAAAAAAGCTCTTACAATTACACTCAAATAAAGAACAACACCAGCTAGTCCAGTTTCGATAAACAGCCAAATATGTTGAAAATACTGATAGTGTAGTACAGCATATTTTTGATAAAAATCACTTACAAAGAAATTGGTGTACTCAGCATTTCCTACTCCAGTGCCTAATAAAATTAAGCTCAAATCACCTTTGAATATCTCATTGATCACTCTAGATATGCCAGATAATCTATTCAAATCACCTGTTCCATCATACCCTGAATCTCTCGATGCATATGCTAAAAGCCCTTGAATAGTAAAATTATCTGCATAATTTTGACCATTATCATTTAAGAACACGAATAAACCAACGAAGGCTGAAAATACAATTGATATTAGTAACACGCATAACAGAATTCTAAACATCGATTTAAAATCGACTCTCAATGTCAGCAGAATTGCAGCAAATATTATAGCCATTTCAGGAATAAATACTTTCAATTCTGCTAACGCAGACATAACAAGAGCCGCACAAATCACTGAAATAAAATAAGCCAAACTTTTTTGGCCTTTAAAATACTTGACTGTAACATAACATGTCGTCAAACACAATAAAAGATTCAAAGGCGCATTGCATCCTGAATAATTCCAAAAAAAGCCTCCAATCATATCACCAACAATAGTACCAAAGGGATATGATACAAAAAACCTTTCGATAATGCACAATGGTAAAGATAACCAAAATAGCTTTTCTAGGAAAGGAAATAGCTTTTTATATTCTTCCATTGTTAAAAATGTCGCACAATTGATATAGCAAATAAACATTCTTGTATTATTCCGTAATCCCCAAACAACAAGAAATGGATTTTCTAAATTGACTAATGAACTACATATCATAGAGACAAAAAGCAAGAAAATTAAGGCCTCCGTTTTTGATACGCGCATTCCTCTAGCTGCCCTTACTCGAATGGCCATCAGTAAAACAAAAATATTTATTATATCTCCAAAATACAAAAACGCTCTTGGAAAATTAAACGTATAAACAAGAATAATGGATACTGCAAAAAAAGCAATTGCAAAAAGTGAATATTCTGCGCCTGTCCACCTTTTCCTTGTTACATGCATAAAATAAGCACCACCTTCCATTCATATTAATCTAAAAACTCTTTGGAAGAGGATACACTTCCAATAATTTTTGCAGGGATACCAGCTAAAATAACTCCTTCTTTCAAGCAATCCTTATTGACGACTGCTCCAGCTGCTACTATCACATTATTTGCAATACTAACATCACCAATTATTTTTGCTCCAACACAAATTCTCACATTGTCACCAATTACCGGACATTTTGAATGAATCCCATCATTTCCGATACAATTATTTCCGTAAAGTCTACAGTTCTTTCCAACACGAGCATTTCCATTAATCACTGTTCCTTGTGTGTGAAAAAATCGAACACCTTCATCAAATACATTTTCTCCACATTCAATACCACAGCGACGCCCCAATCTATTCAATTTTTTGCAGGCGCACAAATACAGTACAGCATTGAAAGGATTTCGATTTCTTTTCGAATAATAGTATGAAGTTCTTCTCAACTGCTTGGTATACAACCATGCATTATAGTCAGGATGAGATTTAACTATTTTCAAGAATTCCTGATACCAACCTTTTGAGCTTAAATAATTACTTCTTTCAGATTTTATTATCCGTTTCAACTCTTCTCTTTTAGAAATTTCCATTCTAATTTTGGCCTCCTACATTATCACATGCTTTTTTACAACTTTTGCCGGATTACCCGCAACAATACAATTATCAGGTATATTTTCTAATACAATTGATCCAGCTGATATCTGCACATTATCTCCTATATATATTCCACCGGCAATCACACTATTAGTATATATAGCAACGTTGTTTCCAAAAGAGGGTATATCTACACCTTCCTTGATGTGTGATGGATTTCTACCTACTGTAACTCCCTGAAAAACAGAAAAATTCTGTCCTGCCTCTTTACAATGAATTACACAGCATTGTCCATGGTAGACAACGAATCCCCCAATATTTCCGGTGATTTCAACTTGCCGTTTATTAGGAAATAGTACTTTGATTATTTCTACTAACAATCTATGATGTTTAATTCTATACTGATAAACTGCTCTAAAAGGCAGATTATATACAAGAGCCCAACATAAGCCAAACATGCTCTCAGCTTTCGGCACTGAATACGAAATCTATCTTAAATCAGTTTTTACAATATTATAAGCTGATCTATCCAACACACAAATCAGTGCAGGAATAATACATCTCCAAAAATTAAAATAAGCACAAGTTTTTCATAATTAAAATCTCCTATTTTTCCCGTTAGCACTAAGTTTTCCTAACAACAAAATTCCAGGAATAAATTTAATTCTGATACAAAAATTAAATACTCTCTGTTTGAACGGATTTTTCCAGAATGGATATCTTGCAATAACTCTTCTAATTTTATCGTCTGTTGTCATTTCAAAAATATGATTATACAAATCAAAACTCGACTCTACTAATGATCTTCTAATAGCCTTTTGAACGCACGTTCTGTATCTGCCAAGAAAATATCTATCTGTTCGATAGAGAAATCTTTCTGGTTCAATAAATTTTCCTAATTCAAATTCAATTTTTTCAATCTGTTTTTTTTGTCTTGCAAATTCATTGTCATTGTATTGGTGTGTCAAAGAATTTACATTATTGCAACGATAAAAGTACAACGGATCGTTGATATAACAAACACTTTTAGCTTTCTGTAAATAAGCAATATCAAATATAATGTCCTCGGAAATAAACTCCCGCTCAGAAGGAAATCGAATATTATTATCTCTGATGATATCCATAGAATACAATGCGTGCCA
>ERZ1035027.1168-NODE-1168-length-12629-cov-4.381104_pt1 | contig 12629 bp, 8 predicted proteins | sample MGYA00520604_ERZ1035027 | MGnify/ENA primary metagenome ERZ1035027 (study PRJEB33766, sample SAMN09781743) | gut metagenome | biome: gut microbiome | host: Homo sapiens | place: Madagascar | study: EMG produced TPA metagenomics assembly of the PRJNA485056 data...
ACTGATTTCCGTATAAAAAGTCTATGAACAGGAATGGACAAAATATGGACGAAATGATACAATGAGCATTGCGATGGGATGTGCTTGCACATACCAGCATAATGCGAATACAAACATGGAGCCGCAGGCGACATGATACAATGAGCAATAGGAGGTGTCCCTATGTATATCAATACCGGTTACTTAAATCATTCCCATCTGGATTTCAAGGACAAAAGCCGCCCGCTCGTCGTCGGAAGCTGTGGCATCTATCGTCTGACCGACGATCCGAAGATGCCGACCTACCGTCCAAAGGGACGCCTGGATTATCAGATAATCTATATCGCATCCGGGCTTGGACATTTTCATTTCGATAAACCGGAAAATGAGACGATCGTCCCTGCCGGAAACATGGTGTTGTTTCGTCCAAAAGAATTACAGAAATATGAATATTATGGAGAAGATAAAACTGAAGTGTACTGGATTCACTTCACAGGTTCCGATGTAAAAAACATCCTGCGAAGCTATGGTCTGCAAGATAACCAGAGAGTTTTCCCCGTCGGTTCCTCGCTCGAGTACGAGCGGCTGTTCAAACAGATCATACAGGAATTACAGCGTTGTCAGGAACACTACGAGGAAATGCTTGCCCTGCTGCTTCGCCATCTGCTTATTGTATTTCAGCGGGAACTCACACGCGTGCATATTCTGAAAAACGAATATCTGGATCGGGAGATGCACAGTGCTGTTACCTATTTCAATGAGAATTACAATCAGGATATCAGTATAGAAAATTACGCCCAGACCAGGGGCATGAGTGTGAGTTGGTTTATCCGAAACTTCAAGAAATACACCGGCATGACACCGATGCAGTTTATCGTATCGCTGCGCGTCAACAATGCACAGATTCTTCTGGAGCAGACCAATTATTCGATCTATGAAATTGCGAAGATCGTCGGTTACGATGACCAGCTCTATTTCAGCCGGTTATTCCGCAAACAAAAAGGAGTCTCTCCTTCCCAATACAGAAAGAGACAACCCCTTGCCTAATTTCAGATTACAGTTTCTTCAGGAAATGCTCCCGGTTCGGGTATTCCGCCCGGAATGCCCGTTTCGCGGCTTCCTGCAACAGTGCAAATTCCTTCTCCATGTGTAGCATGTGCGGTGCAGTAAATGCAATCACACTGATCTGTTCTGCGATTTTCTTTGCCACACCCTCATCCGAAAGCTGCCCCATGCCGAAGACGATCGACGTAAACCCTCTGCCGTTTCTGCTTACATCGATGAATTTCCGGAATGCATGCGTCATCTCAGACAGCAGGATTTCCTGTTCGGCTTCCGGCCGCTTGTCTGCATCAAACAGGCACAATCCGGAGACGGTCTCAACTGCCTGCTTGCGCTTCTGTCCACCGATATCATTTGCCCCGCTCTCCGCAATATATTTGAGCTGCATCAGATACCCGACGAATGCATCCGTCTTCGGTTTGCGCTTTCCGTAACGCGCCACCCAGAGTTTCTTTATAAACGCCACATCCACTTCCTCCGGATTTTCTGCGGAATGATTTGCCATTTCACTTGCGTTCACAGTTTTATCTGCATTCGTATTCAATATGTCCAGCCGCTTCTCCGCGTCCATTTCGTTATAAAATTGCTCTAACCATGTCTCCTGCATATCTGTTCTCCGTTTCTTTTTATACTACCGATCAACATCTGCCATCCATTCATTCATCTGTACATTCATTTTCTGTATAATTCCAGTTGCAGCCTTCCTTACTTTCCAAGGAATGTATCGACGTTGTCCGCGTCTACCTTACGATATTGTGACATATAATAGATGTCATCCTCCAGACCATACCCTTCGATATCGCTTCCCTGAAACAATGCGACCGTCAAAAGTGCGATCATCCTCGCCTGATCTTCCTTATCGTTATAGACCGTTCCCTGCATCGTACCATGTTCCACTGCCTCCAATGCATCGGTCAGACCATCAATGCCGAAAATAATCGGCCGCTCCGCCTGCCTGTAGCCGGCATTTTTGTACGCCTCAACAGCCCCCAACGCCATCTCATCATTGTTCGATAAAATCAACTCAATCTCGGAACCATACTGATCAATCAACTGACTCATCCGGTTTTCTGCCTGTGCCCGGTTCCAGTCTGCAAACTGATAACTGAGTTTCTCCAGTTCTATTTCATTCTCAATCATCGTCTTAACCGACAGATCTGTCCGGCTGATCGCATCCTGATGTCCGGCTTCCCCTTCTAAAAGCACATATTGGATCTTCCCATCGCCATTCTTATCGACCTCCGGGTGATTCTTAATATATTCCGCTGCAATCTCGCCCTGCATCTCACCGGACTGTGCCGCATCACAGCCAACATAGAAAAGCTTATCCCACTGAAGAAGATCCTCCTGTACCGGTTCCCGGTTAAAGAAAATAACCGGAATATCATTCTGCCGCGCCATACGGACAATATTCGACGGGGCTGTCCGGTCAACCAGATTCACGCACAAAACATCACATCCGGCGTCAATCATTTCCTCAACGATCTCGTCCTGCTCCTGCTGGTCATTGTCGCCGCTTCTTACAGATACGATTACCTTCATCGTATTGCTCTCTTTTGCTTTCAGATTACTTTTTATTATATCTGTCATTGCATTGATAAACGGGTCGTCCGGTGTATATGTCACGACACCAACACGCAACATATGATCGGCTTTTGTGTCCTGCTTTCCGCAGCCTGTCAGTGAAATCAAAAATACCCACACGCACAACCATGCTATCATATTCTTCTTTACGTCTCTTCTACTCATACGAATACAAAAACCTTTCTATCTCATCCGAGAACAAATCTTCTTTATAAATAACTTTTACTTCCTTCTCATGGCTCTTCAACGTGTAAAATGTCCGTGTCAGTTCTTTTTCAATTTCCTCGACACTCTCATAACCAATCCCGTATCCATCCGGGATTACCAGACACTGCACCTGTCCTGCATCGAGCAGTGCAATCGATTTCATGCTCGTACCAACGCCAAAGATCTTCGCATCCTTATACACACCATTTTCCGCGTGTTCACCCAGCGTATCCAAGGCTTGCGTATCCATTACCACCATATAATCGACGGACTCCTGTGCATCAACAACCGCACAGATATCCGTGTCACTTTCTTCATTATACTCCCATGCAATCTCGCAATCCTGTTTCTCCAATGCGTCCTTCAGTCCCTGGATACGATTCACACTTGCCTCCGTCTTGGATCGTCCGGCAATCACGCCAATCCTTTTTCCTTTCAGCCCATCTTCGTCCTGCGTAATAAGCTGCGTGCCAAGTGTGTATCCAATCTGGTAATTATCCGGTTTGACTGTCGCATACCCGCTTGCCTCTGGCTGTTCACCGGTATAAACATCTTCTGTCAGAAGTACAAATGGCTTCTTCTGCTCGCCGAGCCAGTCTAACATATCCTTCGTATCTGTGCCCGGTGCCGGACACAGGATAAATGCATCCACATCGTTTTCCAGCTGTTCCTCGATCAGCTCCCGCTCGTCCTGCGCGCTTACAATATCATCCGTATTACAGATGATCAGATGCAGATTATTGGTTTTCGCAGACTGCTTTAATCCATTGATTACACCTTCCCACCGGGTGTCACCGGAATTCTGCAGGATAACCGCTACACGCTTTTGAGCGACATCCTCCTGGAAGATTTTATGTATGAAGAAGGCTGCGAGGACAATCAGAATAAGCTCTGCAATGAGAAATGTTAATTTATCTCGTTTCATCTGTAGCCCTCCCATTTCTATAGCTCTGCGCCTCGAGCTGCTGCCGGTTCTCCTCCGTAAACGGAATTGCCGGTATGTGTATCACGATCTTCGTTCCTTCATCCGGCTCACTGTAAACCAGAAGACCATATTCGTTACCAAACATCAACTGGATCCGGTTGTGCACATTGATAAGTCCTACCCCGGAACCATGCTTTGGTACTTTATTGTTATCCTTGAGGATATTTTCAACTGTCTCCTCACTCATACCCATGCCATTATCCTCGACCGAGAGATAGATATCATCTCCCTTTTTCTCGCCGCGTACCGTAATCATGCCGCCGTCATCCTCGTCCATATTTCCAACCCCATAATAGATTGCATTTTCCAAGATCGGCTGTACGATGAGCTTGACCGTACAATAATCGTTGACTTCCTCGTCGATATCAAACTTCACCTGGAACCGCTCCTTATAGCGAACAAGCTGGATATTCATATAGCTCCGGCTGTGCTGCAGCTCATCCGCGATCCGGATTACGGTTCTTCCCTTTGACAGACTGATCCGAAGCAGTCTGGCAAGCTCCGAAATCATGAGAACCGCTTCCTTATTCTTCTGTGCCTCAACCATCCATGTAATCGATTCGAGCGTATTATATAGGAAATGCGGATTAATCTGACTTTGCAGTGCATCCATCTCACTCTTTCTGCGTTCAGTCTGTTCCCGGATAATCTCCTGCATCAGATTCTCTATCTGTTCATAGGACTTCTTGACCGAATATCCGAGATGCCGGATCTCTGAAGAACCACCAATATAGATATCCGTATCCCCACCTGTCTCATATGCCTTGACTGACTCATTCAGCCGCAGGATTGGACGCGAAATCTTTCTTGATATGATCCTGTTTACTTCGAGCAGCATCATCATCAAAATCAGAATGGCTGTGATAATATAATACCGGAACCGGTTGATATTTGCTGTCTGTACACGCTCCGGAATCACACCGACCAGCTTCCAGCCGGTATATGCCACACTACTCACAACAACATTTCCCGGTCTACCGTTCAGCGAAAGCTCATACGTTCCGTCTTCTAATTGCGATGTCATCTCACAGTTTTCCGAAAAATATCCACGGTCAATATCTGCACGTCTCGGATGGTAAATCATCTGTCCATCCCGGCTGCAAAGGTAATAATAAATACCGTTTGAGGACTCATTGATCCGCTTCATCGTATTGGATATCACAGAATATTTCATATCTACCAGCAGTACACCGCTGCGCGGTTTTTCCCCATCGTTAATATCCACGGAACGGCTGAGGGAAATAACCCAGTAGTACCGGTATGTGCCATCCTCAAACAGATTCTGAATATGCGGCAGGGAGAAATGCACATTCTCAATCTCCTCCTCTGCGTTTGTATACCAGTCCTGTTCGGATGCCTTTACGCCCTTCTTGCGTTCCGAAACCGGCTCCGCCATAAGCTGTGCACCATTGCTGTCATACAGCGCCATGCTTTGAACCTTGTCTGTGTTGATTTCATAAAGCAGACTGAACTGGCGGTTAAAATCATCACTGGAGATATCATTTTCCTGAATGATATTATAATTCACTGCATTCATTATCTGACGGACATTCAACAACTCCGCATCCAGCTTATCCACCGTGCTTTCGACCATACTCTCTGCATTCGACACAGCCGTCTGCTTCATCGCCATTTTAAAACGATTATACAAAAGCAGGCCAATTGTAATTGTCGTAATCAACGTAAGTGCAGTAAGAACCGCCATAATGATTGACTGGATATCCAGTCCGATAAATCTCCTATGATGTGTCCAGCCCTGCTTTTTCATCCACTTTTGAAGCCAGCTTTCCTTCTTTTGCAATTTTCCCATCTTTCTTGTTTTCAATCCATTTCCCCTATTTTTTTCTTACTGATTCGTATGCTGTGCCCGGTACTTCGACGGTGACACGCCAAATCGTTTCTTGAATACATAACTGAAATAATTCGCATCCAAATATCCCACTCGCTCAGCGATCTGATAGCTCTTCTCATTTGTTTCCAGTATCAGTGTTGCCGCATGATCCATCCGGTAATCCGTCAGATACGTAATAAACGCTTTTCCTGTCTCCTTCTTGAACACCGACGAAAAATACGAATTTGATACCCCAAGCACAGAACAGATCGTGTCCAATGACAAATCCGGCTCCATATAACGCTCACGTACAAGATTCTGTGCATCGGTCACAAGCCGTCTCGATGTACTGTTTCGAGCATTTTTCAACTGTTCCCCAAGCTCTACGGAAACTCCCTGCATCCATGCCGTAAGTGTACTCTCATCCATCTGCGGAATCGTCTCGTAAGGATTCTGGATTCCGTGCAGATAATCATTAAAATCAAGGAAATTATTTGCACAAAACCTGTAAAATGCTCCCACCATCTCCATGATTGCAAGATTATACTGACTGACCGTCTGTGCATTGCTGTGCAGCTTTTCTATTTCATTTACAACGACCTTCTCAATCTCTTCCTTTAACCCTAAATGAATGGCTTTGAACAAATCATGCATTCTTGTATCTTCCGGCTGCAAGGTCGTTTCCTGTTCCTTCGGTGCAAGCTCGGCAATATTGATCGCGCGTTTCGTTCCATACAGTACCCTGTATGATACTGCCTCTCTGGCACCATCGTAAGACGTTTTAATATTCGCCATATTGTCGCATACACGACCGATACCTGCCGTAACCACCGCCCCCATCACACGATAAGCCCATTTGCAGAATCGATCACACGAATCCGTAAACTGCACAATCGCGTCCTCCGATGAAAGCTCTATCAGCATCAGTGTATTGCCAAGATAAGAGAATACCCGGCTCTTCCACTCTGTCGCAAGCCGTTCCTTGATCTCATGTTCAACAGACATCGCAAGCAGCAACGGATTCATACCGTCCGGCACATGATGTTCCGAAGTGTGGAAAATTACACATCCATAATATGGTCCTTTCATATCAATCTGATACGCGGCAAAAAATTTCCCACAGTTTTCTTCTGTTACCCGTCCCTCAATGAGAGATACAAAGAAGTTATTCTGCAGTACCGGAAGTGCTGCATTGAAATAATTCTCCAGACGTGTTACATTCAGTTTTTCTTCCCGTTCCCGGTCCAGTGTGTCCTTCAGACGTTTCAGGCAATCAGACAGTTCCGTTGCATTTATCGGTTTCAGCATATATTCCTCAACCTCCAGATGCACCGCTTCCTTTGCATATTCAAACTCATCAAACCCGGTAAAAATAATGATGTGAATGTTCTGGTAATCCCGGTTTAAACGACGGGATAACTCCAATCCATCCATATATGGCATCTTGATATCTGTAATCACGACATCCGGTTGAAGCTTCTCAACCAGTTCAAGTGCTTTCACTCCGTTGGTTGCGTTACCAACAACGGTAAATCCAAGGTCGTCCCATTGTATGCGTTGTTCAATTACTTCGATGACTTCTGCTTCGTCATCCACCAAAAGCACTTTATATTTTTCCATGTTGCACCCCACTTGTTATCGGTTGCCGCGGAGATCGAAAGTATCTGGTCTTTGGTTGGATTGATTTTCCTATCACTTCATTCCATATACAATGTATTGAAACTAAGAAGTACTACGATATTCTGCTTCCAATATTCATCTCGCACGCAACCGCCGCTGATTCGACATCCATGTCTCAACAGCGGCTTGTTTGAACATCGTGTTCAAACATTGCTGAAATCAAGCAGAATATCAAGTACTTCTAAGTTCCAAACATATCGTATATGTTCACGAAGTCATAGAAAAACCAATCATCCACATATTCAAATGATTTCCGAACTACCCGACAATTCTTATTGTTCTTTGTTGTTTTATTATCCTTATTATACCAAAGTTATCACTATAAAGATACCTAAATATCTAGCTGATTGCTTGCTTCCATTGCCTAATTGGGGAGTTTCCTTCTATTTCGGGAATTTGCTCCAACTGACTTGTTTCCTACTCCTGCCTTATTGGGGATTTTTCCTCTATTTCAAGTTTTTGCTCCAACCAGCTTGCTTCCTACTCCAATTCATATATTAAAAACGCAAAATAAAACCAGTATATATGTGGCACTGTTTTATTGCGTTTTGACATTATATACAATATACAGGAAAAGCCGCCTCTCCATCCTCTTCGATAGACAAGGCGACCCTTCCTTCGTTTACAACTTTATTTGATTCCTTTGATTACTTCTTCTGAACATACTTCAGACAGTCAAGTGTTACAGCTGCAAGGATGATAATACCTTCGAAGATAAACTGAAGGTTTGTATCAATACCAAGGATTGTCAAAGAGTATGTAAGGGATGTGAAGATCAGTACACCAGTTACAACACCGGAGATCTTACCGATACCACCTGTGAAGGATACACCACCTACTACGCAGGCTGCAATTGCATCCATATCCCAGCCTTGTCCATATGCGGCACTACCGGATCCAACCATACGGTTACACTCAAGCCATGAACCGAATCCATAAAGGATACCTGCTAAGATGAATGCTCCCATTGTTACCTTGAATACGGAAATACCAGATACAGAAGCTGCTTCCGGATTACCACCAACTGCGTAAAGGTTCTTACCAAATGTTGTCTTGTTCCAGATGAACCATACAACGATGATTGCTACAACTGCCCAGATAATGATGGTTGGGAATCCACCAAGATTTGGAATAAACATGTTCGGAATACTTGACTCAATTGCACCGAAGGATACACCCTTTGTTGCGTATGTAACAAGTCCGAAGATAATCAGCATGTTCGCCATGGTTGAAATGAATGGATGCATCTTATACTTCGCCATGAAGAAACCGGCAATACTTGCAAATACGGTTGTAAGTATGATACATGCAACAAGTGCAATAATGGCTCTGCCCGCTACCGGAATACCTGTAAAATCAAAGATATGTCCGAATACGCCACCGGTGTTTACACCACTGTGCATGATAATGGTTGCGGTTACCATACCCATACCTACCATACGTCCGATGGAAAGGTCGGTACCTGTTAACAGAATCAGACCGGCAACACCAAGGGCTAAGAACATACGAGGCGAAGCCTGCTGCAAAATATTCAGGATATTTGTCAGTGTCAAAAGCTGTGTATGCTTTACAATCGGTGTAATGATACACAATGCAATAAAGATGAGTAAAATTACAATGTACAGACCATTCTTATACAAAAACTGTGTTGTATTGAATGTGTACTTGTAGTTTTCCACCTTCTGTGACTGCTTCTGTCCAAATGTATACTTAGACATACGAAGCAGATCGATCAAATGGAACTTATGAGCAAATGCATCGTGCTTTCTATCCTTGATTTCCTGCAATTTAGACTCATGTGTCATCTGTGCATCAAACAGGCGGTTACGATATACATACTTCTCATCCTTGATTTCCTCAGAATCAGAAAGCTTTGCCAAAGCCTGCTCGTGCTCTGTCTTAATGGTTGCCACAATCTTGTCATAAGAGGCATTCTCTGCTGCCTTCTCTGCCTCACAGCTCGCAACTACCTTCTCATAGTAGTCACTCTTGTAATGCTTGGAGAGATAGCTCTCTGCATCGGAAATGAGCTTGGATACCTTATCCTTATTTGCAGATTCTACAGATTTTGCTTTCTCTAAGTCCGCCTTATCCTTCGCAATAATCTTTGCTCTCTCTTCCTTTGTTAAATTCTTATCTTCCTTCGCAATTGCGATATGGTTCTTTAAGCTTCGAACCTTGTCAGATCCATCTACACGAAGTGCATCGATCTGCTTCTGTATTTTTCCTACATATTCATCAATCGGTTTCAAAAGCGCTGCTTCCGCTTCTGCCGAAAGGATCATACTTTTATCTGCCATCGCCAAAACTCCTCTCTATTACAAATATTTCGCACTAAGCTTTAATAATTCTTCCTGATTTGTCTCCTTCGTATTGACAATACCTGCCAGATGGCCGTTCGACATAACGCCAATACGGTTTGTGATTCCGAGAATCTCCGGCATCTCAGAAGAAACCACAATAATTGTCTTACCCTGCTTTGCCATGTTAATGATCAACTCGTAAATCTCATATTTTGCTCCAACATCAATACCTCTTGTCGGATCGTCCATCATAAAGATGTTCGGAGACCGCTCCAACCATTTACCGAAGATTACCTTCTGCTGATTACCACCAGACAGATTTGCAATCATATCATCCGGTCCCATACATTTCGTATGCATGACCTTGATTTCCTCTGCGGTTGCCCGCACCATGTCATCATGTGAGAGTGCAAGTCCACTCTTATAATGATTCATATTTGCAATGGTTGTGTTAAATGTGATATCTGCTTTTAAGAACAGACCATTTGCCTTACGTTCCTCTGTAATGAGGGCAAATCCATGATTCATCGCATCCTTCGGAGATGCAAAATTCATCATCTTACCATCATAGATAACGTTTCCGGCTGCTCTTGTACGCATACCAAATATCGTCTCAAGAAGCTCTGTACGACCTGCACCGACCAATCCATACAAACCAAATATCTCGCCTTTTTTCACATCGAAGGAGATATTCTGGAGCTTCGGTGCATATTTTGTTGAAAGGTTCTGCACGGAGAGAATCGTCTCTCCCGGTGTATTATCAACCGGCGGGAATCTGTTATCCAGAGAACGGCCTACCATGGCTGATATGAGTTCATTCATGTTTGTATCTTTGCTGTCCTTCGTCATTACGAGACTACCATCCCGCAATACGGAAATCTGGTCGCAGATCTCGAAGATCTCGTCCATCTTATGGGAGATATAAATCAGGGAGATTCCCTGATCCTTAAGCTGACGCATCATCTTGAAGAGCTTTGCTACTTCCGGTGCTGTCAGGGATGAAGTCGGCTCATCAAGTACAATTACCTTTGAATTGTATGAAATTGCCTTCGCAATCTCACACATCTGACGCTTTGATACAGACATCTTCTTCATCGGTTGCGTAAGGTTCACTGTGATTCCAAGCTTTCTGAACAGATCAGATGCTTCTTTTTTCATTCTGCCCTCATCGACCACACCAAGCGAATTCTTTGGGTATCGACCGAGGAACAAATTATCAATTACATTTCTTTCCAGACACTGATTTAATTCCTGATGTACCATTGCAACTCCGTTTTCGAGTGCATCCTTTGGTCCAGAGAAATTAACTTCCTTGCCATCTAATACGATTGTTCCTTCGTCCTTCTGATAGGTTCCGAAGAGACATTTCATCATTGTCGATTTTCCGGCACCATTCTCACCCATAAGTCCCATGATGGATCCTGGCTTCACATTCAAATCAATGTGGTTAAGAACCTTGTTTCTTCCGAATGATTTACTCATGCCATGAATCGATAAGATGTATTTATTCTTATCATCTGCCATATCTCTACTTCCCTTTCTTAAAAAGAAGGGTATCAATTTTAGGTGACACCCTTCTTTGGTTAAATCATTTACCGTTCGTTCAATCAGTTCTCTTACTTGTTAAGAATTGATGTGTAAGATGCTGCGTTGTCTGTCTTAACCATGTTGATTGCAAATGCATCGTACTCACCAGGGTTACCAAGACGGTTTGTGATGTTAGACTCTGTCTGACCATCACCACCGATGTAATCAACCTTCAAGTTCAGAAGATCATCGTAATTCTGAAGAAGTGGCTGGTATGTTGAGCTTAAGAAGTTATCAGAAGCGTTGTAGATATCAAGCCATACCTTCTTCTCTGGGCTCTTGCTAGCATCGAGCTGCTTAGAAACCTTGTCATAAACCTTTGTTGAATCTGTGAAATCCTGGTAGTTATCTGCTGTTACTGCAATGTTCAAAGCGTAGTAAGATCTCTCTTCTGCTGAGTATCTGTAATCAACACCCTCATCAAGCTTGTTACCAGCTTCATCTGCTGTACCGATACCTGTGTCTACATCTACGCCGTCAAGTGCGTTACGAAGAACACGGAGTGTAAGGTAAGCCTGAACGTCTGCATGCTGTGAAATTGTTCCGCCGTAGCCTTCTGCGATAGCTGCTACTGCATCGCTGTTTGCATCGTATCCAAATGTAGGAACCTTGTTGTCCTTTGCCCAAGCGTTGAACATTGACATTCCCATACCATCGTTGTTAGAAACAACTACATCGATCTGATCACCGAAAGAAGCTGTCCATGTACCGATTGCGTTACCTGCGGTTGCTGCATCCCATGTAGCACCTGCAGAGTTCTTCATCTCCTGGGAAGCAAGCTCACGGATTGTGTATTTCTTTCCATCTACTTCCAATGTTGCATCCTGTACAACCTTTGCAGATCCATCTACGTTTGTACCGGCTGGTGCTGAATCAACTGCACCATTTGCATCAACGCCTGTTCCAAGTGCGGAACGGACACCTCTTGTACGTGCGATGGAATCGTTATGTCCGATATCGCCGATAGCAAGTACATATCCGATTACGCCATCACCGTTACGATCGATCGTTGCTGCATTCTTCTTGATGTAGTCAAGTACCATCTCACCCTGAAGCTCAGCACCCTGATTCGCATCGAAACCTACATAGTAAGTATCTTTGTTAAAGTTGAGGGCTGTTTTGTCAAGCTCTCCGGTTGATGAGTTGGAAGGCTGACGGTTGTACCATACAAGCGGCTTATCCTTATTTGCAACTCCGCTTGATGAAGAACCACCACCTGATGATCCACATCCTACCATTGACAGTGCCATTGTTGCTGCTGCGATTACAGCTAAAATTTTTTTCTTCTTCATACTCTTTCCTCCTATGAATGAAATACTTGTTGAAATGTTCCTTCGTACTTTTTGTTCATTTTGTACATTTTTTTTTGAATCATTCCCTGTCTCATTGACTAAATTCATTATATTTAGAA
>ERZ1035027.1169-NODE-1169-length-12625-cov-11.355131_pt1 | contig 12625 bp, 9 predicted proteins | sample MGYA00520604_ERZ1035027 | MGnify/ENA primary metagenome ERZ1035027 (study PRJEB33766, sample SAMN09781743) | gut metagenome | biome: gut microbiome | host: Homo sapiens | place: Madagascar | study: EMG produced TPA metagenomics assembly of the PRJNA485056 data...
GTTGCGCATTCTTCAGCGTATCACCTATCATCAGGGCGGCATAAAGGAATACCACCGGACCCAGGAACCAATAAACCAATGCCGTGCTTACCAGTTCGAACACCACCTTCACCAACCGGTTGTGGAATCGGTTGTGAATCCATCCCATCAACAGGGCTCCGAAAAGTGCAACCACAAAAGAAAGCAGGATGTTCTGGTCGCCCATGGCGCACCACAGGACGATGCTTGGAAGGAAACTCAGGAGATAGCCCGGGAAATCATGCCTTGCTCCGTATTGTTTCATCAGTCCCCATACGGCAGTCTGAATGCCTATCAGGAGCAGTCCGATGAAGGCACCACCCAATACTGGCATATAGTAGAACTGTACCAGAAACTCACTGATATAGTCAGCCAATCCTCCTGGCAGCACAATGCGCTCCAGGAAATAGTTGGTATCAAAGAGAAACATCTGATACTGTTCCTGAAAGCAGAGCCCTGCCATATAAGGCACAGCCCAGAACAGCATCACAGCCACGCCGAAGAGCAGCGACAGCAGCGGTTTCCAAGTTTTAGTGATCAAATTATTCATTTTTATCAGGTATTAATTTTAATTTCCATTTTCATTTCTCCTTTCACAGCTACGCTAAACTTCTATGGCTCAAGACGTTTAGTGTGAAAGGAGATTCCATTGTCTTCATTGCCTTTATTGTCTTTTGCCAGGAAATAGAGAGGAGCATTTATTGCCCCCTCCTTTACCAGAAGCCCTTTCTCGGTAAAATGCTTCAACCATTTCAAGGCTGTCTGCTGGCGCAGGGAGAAATGGTATTCCATATCGCGTCGGCAAATATAGTCATGCTCTTTTATGAAAGCCACAATCTTATCCCACAACTGTTCTTCGGTGTATCTGCGAGACTTCGTGGTGTATTTAGAGCGTTCGAACCTTACATTTCTACCCACCTCGTTCAACAATTCGGCAGTAGGCTTGAAGTTGATGTTACGCAAGCGGATATTATTGCCCGTCACCTTATCCATGGATTTACCTTCCGGCAACTCCGTTGTAACAGACAGCGAGAGATAGCCTATTTGTGGAAGATAGAAACGGGCACCCTGAGAGAGCTCGGTCACGATAAGATCGTGCAGCGATATCATTACAGCCTGCACATCACCCCTGGTAAGCGAACATGCCTGCTCTATATACTGCTCCATCTGCTTACTGGTCATCGGTTCGTGGTCACGCAACCGGACAAATTTCTGTTCTCCACCTTCGCCCTTCGAGTTATGGATGGAATGGATTTCATACTTTATTGCCATAGTTTAGTATTATTAGCTGTTATCACAAGTATGTTATAAGGTGCTAAGTACTAATGATATAAGCTTGAAGTTGCTGGACTTTCCGACGTGCATCGAACGATGCACGTGCTCACATCGAACGCCGCACGCTCTTACTTCGTTCGATGCACGCACTCACACCGTTCGGTGTGAGTCGCAAAGTTAAGCTGTTATAAGCTCTCTGTTGTACAAACATACACTGCTAAACCTACTTGTCTTACTGCATACAAAAGTACAATAAAAACTCGTAAACACCAAATCTTTTCAGCAATTATACTAAAAAGTACGGAAGAAAAGCAAAAAAGGTCAATTTCTGTTTACTAAAAGGTATGAAAAAGCCCCGACTGCGGAACGGCAGTCGGGGCTTAGCCATCATATTATTTAATGAATCTGTTTCATTCCTTCATTAAATCAGCCATTAAATCATCCACGTTATCAAATACGTTTTTCTTTGCCCATTCTTCACCTCGCTTATATGCTTCTAAGTGAGTCTGGGCTTCATGAAGTACGGATTTATCTCTTAATTCTGTCATATACTCTACCTCCTTTATTAGTTTATTCTTTTGACTTCTGCTATTATCTTCTGTTTTCAAATCTCCAAAGAAATCTAAATCTATAGACTGTCTATGACCATATTGTAAAGCTAATGCAGTGCCACCAACCAACCGCATAGCAGAAAAGGCTGATTCTTGCATCAGTGATTTCAAGAGTTCCAAAGTGTGGAATTCAATTGTATCGTATGATAACATCTGTAATCCTCCTTTCTTGTATTAGTAATTGCACAAATGTATGATAAGCATACAGGATCTAACGTACGCATATTCTTGCATACGTCCGCTATTTTTTCCAATCCATAATATTTTAAAATAATGTTCCAATCACTCCATTGACCATACTCCAAGACTCTTTGTACAAAGAAAGAAGGATATGTATCCATATCAAGTTGGGATTTATCTACATCCCAAAACAGAACAGGAGACAACTGGTTGATATATTTTTCTTTATCCATACAATTATACATAAATCTTTAACCACTGCAAATTTACGACTAATTATCGTAACCGCCAAACATTTCGGATAATATTTCTGCATCGGGCACACAGAAAAAGCCCCGACTGTATCACTACAGCCGAGGCTTAGCCTAATTTTATGTTTTAATTACAACGATATCTAAACAATATCATTAACGTTCAAATGTCAAATAACCAGTTTCTGATAATACAATAGTTGCACCTTCATAAAGCTTTTGTCCACCATTATATCTAGCAGAACAATTAGAGTCTAAGTGAATAACTTTATATGTACCAGAAGAAACAACGAAAAACCACGACTGCACATAAGTTGCACTACCATAGACATTAACAACTTCTGCAGTCTCTGTATTTTCAAGCGTCATTTTTCCTGCAATCATATCTGATCCAGAATCAACAATAAGTTTTGTACAACCACGTGGCACAGATACACTTTGGTTCATCATATATGGCCCCTTGCAAGTATCTACATTTGCCAACATAGATAAAGAGCATACAAAGAAAGCCAACAACAATAAAATTCTATTACGCATAATCATTAATTTTGTTTATTTTATTTATTTGGAATCTTCTTGAATGACAAGAACCAACCTTCCCAACCAGATGTTGACTGGGCTGCGAGGATAAGTTTATCTCCCGTTGCCTTGATAATCTGATACTTGTAACAACGTGCATTACCATCGTTTGGAAGTACACCCAGCAAAGGAACAGTACCAGAGAATGTCATAGTACCAATATCCCAACCTTGCTGAGAAGGTTCTCCGTTAACGGTTACAGTACCAGTTTCACCACGACTAGTCTTGACACCTTCGCTCAAGCTAAGAGAGAACCAAGCATCAGGTAAGCCATCACCAGCCAAGCCCTTATCACTGGCCTGACCTTCCAAATCGGCTCCAGCATTGAAGCCCCACCAAGAAGGACCCTGGTCGCTTCCCCAGCCACCATTGCCCCAGCACTTATCGGAAGAGTCATCCCAAGTCCATGTAGAGGTCTGATAGTTGCCATTAGCATCCTTACCAAATACTTGGTCAAAGATGGCTGGCAAATTAGTATAATTACTAACCGTAACACTCTTAGTTGTTGACTTTACCTTAGAACCATCAGGATTGATGGCCTCTGCGTAAAAATTAGCAGTCGTAACAGGAGGAACAACCTGAGCCTTCAAAGAATTGGTGCCTTGAGCAACCAGACCACCAGTATCTGCATTGTATATCTTTACGTATCTAGCATGAGCCAAATTGAATGTGAGATTATTGTTTCCCTCACTCTCCTGGCTAATAGAAAAATCGTTAGTCAATTCCTCTGCGCTGATATTAGCACCAGGTCCATTATCTTCGCTTATAGGGTCACATGCAGTGAACAATAAAGCCAATAATGGTATCATAAACAATATCTTTTTCATAATTCCATTGTCTTTAAAACATTAAACGAACAAATATTACTCCTTCCAACCATTATACTCACCAGATGCATCAGTATAACCAGCATTCTGCTGAAGCATACCATGATTCAAAGTGATTTGGTTCTCTGGAATCTTAGCAAAGCCGGCAGTTGCATTATAACGAGTAGTATAGCCACCATTCTGAGCTACATTCTTCGATACTGCACCTGCAGTATAAATTGGCTGATTCGTCTGCTTCTCAAGAGCTGCAGCTGCAATGTGCCAACGACGGATATCATTCCAACGGGTACCCTCGAAAGCCAACTCCCAACGACGTTCTTTCTGAAGATCTGCCAAAGAATAAGAAGTATAATAGTTTGCTACTCCTGTTGCACGCTTATGAACTTCATTCATACCAGCCACATTTTCTTCCAGCTCCGACTGCATCAAAAGTACATCGGCATAACGAATCAATACCAGGTCATGGATGTTACCAGTCTGCATATAGTTATCATTCAGCCAACCATCCAATCCATACATAGCCAACTCAAAGACCTCCATATAATCTTTACTATAGGCAGAACCCGCAGGTGTCTTACAAGCGACTGGTCCTAACTTCATCTGATAGTAATCAGATTCCTGGATAAAATCAGCCCAACTTGCACCACCATGCTTATAAGCAGGCATATCGTTGACATTTTCTACAGATGCATCCTCTCGAACATCCTTATTCTCAGGGTTAGCCACCTTCCAGTCATTAACAAGATTAGGAGCTACAGGACCTGCGCCCCAACCTTGACCAAATGGGAATGTTGCAGAATAATCCTGACCACCACGAACACCGAAGTGAAGAGCATAACCATTACAGGTTCCAATACCCCAACCTTTATTCCAATTGGCAGTCTTGTTGAACTTAATAGCAAACATAGACTCAGGATTAGCCTGATTATCATCCTCTGCCCACTTTAAGTTCTGTCCCTTTGTATAAGGGAAGTCCTCAACTGTATATTTATTGGTATAAGCCCATAACTCACGGTAGTCTGGAACCAAAGCATAACCAGCAGACTTGCCATTATTGACACAGTCATCAATCAAATCGCTAACCATCTTCTTTGTCAGAGTGGTACCATTTGGTAAGGCGACCTCTGTCATTGGAGAATAATTTGTACTGGTCAAATCCTTGATTTCTTCACCATTGCAATAGAAACCTGTATAGAACAACCAAGCACGACCCAACATAGCCTCTGCACCATACTTGTCAACATGACCATTGGTCAAACGCTGAGCAGGCATTGTTGTTGATGCTTCATAAAGATCCTGAAGGATCTGACCCCAAATCTCGGCTGCAGATGGAGGAGTTGTATTGTCTGGAGCCGTAGATGTAAGGTTCAATGGAACACGACCATACATAGATGCCAACTCATAATAATAGAAGGCACGCAAGAACTTAGCCTCACCCAAAGCCTGAGCTTTAGCCGTAGCCTCCATCTCCACATTTTCCAAAGCCTCAATCAAAGTATTGGCACGGTTGATACCCTGATATCTAGCCTTCCAGAAGTTCTCAGTCATATTGGTACCATAGTTGCAAAGCAAGTCACAAGCCTGCATCAACTTATCATTGGCACCACCACCACCCAGCATATCATCACTGGCAAGAAGAGACCAATACAAGTATGATTCTTGAGGATTCTTGGATATCTCATTCAAATTCTGATATACACCAGCCAAAGTCTGATTAATCTGCTCAGTAGTCTTAGGGAAGTTGGTTGTATCAGCTTCCTTCATGCTTACAGAGTCTAAGTCGCAAGACGACATGCTCAAGGCAACAATCGCCGCACTTATATATAATGATATTTTTTTCATTGCAATTTCGCTTTTAGAATTTAACATTAACACCCACCATATAAGTACGTGGCTGTGGATAGTTACCTACATCTACACCAGTAACCCATGCCTCATTACTATTAAGGGACATACCATTTTCTGGATCCATACCCTTATAACCTGTTATTGTAAAGAGGTTCTGAGCAGTGAAGTAGAGACGAAGCTGCTGGAAAGGACAATTCTTCCAGATATTCTTGAAGTCATAACCGACTGTCAGGTTCTGCAAACGGAAGTAACTTGCATTCTCAACATAAATATCAGAAATCTGCTGCCAGTTTACACCCGTATTACCTGGGGCAAGAAGTGGATACTTATTAGAAGTACCTTCACCATGCCAGTAGTCATAAACCTCTGTGGTATAGTTTTCGTACTGACCATCGGTAAACTTACGCCAAGAACGAGCTACCTGCTGACCAAAAGCGCCATAAGTAGTAGCGCTCAAGTCGAAGCCCTTATAGCCGATATTGAAAGAGAAGCCCATTGTGACATCAGGATGAGGATCGCCAATATCGGTCTTATCATCTGCATTGACAACACCATCACCATTGACATCAACAAACTTCAAGTCACCTGGTTTGATACCTGATCCCTGAAGAGAGTTTGCGGCATTGCCCTTACAGTTCTTGTCAAGATAAGCCTGAACGTCTGCCTCATTCTGCATAACGCCCTCAGTCTTGTAGCCATAGAAGCAACCGATAGCATGCCCCTTCCACATACGAGCCATATTACCAGTATTCTGAGCCAAGAGATCCTTACCACCCTCAATGAAGTCGGCATCACCCTTAATCTCTGTCACCTCATTCTTATTGATAGCCATATTCCAGTTCAAGCCATAAGTGAAGTCCTTACCCACTTTATCATTCCAATTAAGTGCAAGCTCCACACCCTTGTTCTCTACAGTACCTCCGTTTACCCACTGAGTACTGAAACCAGAAACAGCATTAGCCTGGATACTAATCAAGAGGTCTTTGGTCTTCTTACTATACCAGTCTGCAGTAAAGCCCAAGCGACCATGCAAGAAACGGGTATCGATACCAATGTTCAACTGCTCAGAAGTCTCCCAAGACAAATATGGGTTTGAAAGGCGGTTTGGATAAGCACCTGTAGTATTGCTTGTCTTGTCGTTGAAAGGATAAACACCATACTCACCAAACTCAAAACCAGCACGCCACTGGCTACTTGGCAAATTACAGTTACCATTCTGTCCCCAACCGGCACGAAGTTTCAAGAAGTCCAACCAAGAGGCTGTACTTTCCATAAACTTTTCATTAGAGATTACCCAACCTGCAGATACAGAAGGGAAGTAGCCCCAACGCTTATCTGGAGAGAAGTTAGAAGAACCATCAGCACGGATAATTGCAGTCAACATATACTTCTCATCAAAGTCGTAGTTGACACGAGCAAAGTAAGACAACTTGCTCTCATAACCAGCAGGTTCACCTGTAACGACAGATGCCACAGCATTGCCATCAGCCAAGCTAGGATAAGCATGTGCAAAATCCTTAAAGATAGTACCATTAACTGTCGCATTAACAGACTCTCCATAGTCTGGTCTAGACTTGTAATACTCCATACCTACCAAAGTATCGAAGTGGTGTAACTTGGCAATATTGAACTTATAATTCAATGTGTTAGTCAACGTCCAATTCCATCCCAAGCCAACATTGTCAGACAACTGATCCTTATCACGGCTAGCACCCTGGTCATTCAAACGATATTCAGCCAAATAGCATCTCCATGAATTAGACCACTGCTTATAAGCAATCTGGCCACGATAGGTCAGACCTTCAATAGGTGAAATCTCTGTATAACCTACAGCATTCAAGTTAAAAGACTTGCTCTTATTTGCACCAGACTGGCTATTAACCATAGCTGCGATAGGATTGCTTGTATAAGAGTTAAAGGCAAACCATCCTTCTGAGCCAGAGTTCTTCAAATCGTCATACATAAAATAATTACCATCCTTGTTATAAATAGGTACACAAGGATTAGCGCGAAGCATGTCAGAGAGAACATTTGAATATTGGTTACCAATCTGAACACCCTGATTCTGCTTGTGCTGATAGTAAACATTCTCACCGATCTTAATAACATCACGCTTACCTACACGGTAAACAACATGCTCAGAGTTCAAGCGGAAAGTGAAACGGCGGAAATCAGACTTAACGATATTGCCGAGAACACCATCCTGATACTGATAACCTACACCCATAGAGAATTTAGACAAGTCGTTACCACCTGTCACATTCAAAGAATGGTTGGTTACGATGGCATTCTTATTGCGAATTGCATCAATCCAATCTGTACCTGCATTAGAACCATCCTGGTATGCATTCAACAAATCTGCATCAATATACTTAGACCAATCATAAGCAGAGCCACCATTATTGTAAGATACCTGATCTTGAACAGCCATATACTGCTTTGCTGTCAACAGCTGAGGCTTCTTATACATATTCTGCCAACCCACGTTAGCATCATAAGAAACCTGAACCTTGCCCATCTTACCTTGTTTGGTAGTTACAAGGATTACACCATTGGCTGCGGCAGAACCGTAAATAGCACAAGATGCGGCATCCTTCAATACATCGATACGCTCGATGTCGGCAGGGTTCAAAGCATTGATGTCACCACCAGAAACTCCATCAATTACATAAAGAGGGGCAGTAGAGCTGTTGGTACCGGCACCACGGATAGAAATCTTAAAGCCATCACCAGGCTGACCGGAAGCCGCCTGAATGTTTACACCAGGAGTCTGGCTCTGCAAGGCACCCAACACCTGAGTGGTATTCATCTTCTGAATATCATCACCCTTCACCTCAATGGTAGAACCGGTAACGAGCTTTTTCTTCTGAACACCATAACCTACGACAACAACTTCTTCGAGAGTCTTGTCGTCTGTCTTCATTGTGACGTTTAAATTAGACTGATTACCTACAACGATTTCCTGCTTCTGGTAACCGATATAAGTAATAACAATAGTAGCACCAGGCTTCACGTTCAATACGAAGTTACCATCCAAGTCGGTAACAGTACCATTTCCGGCATTACCTTTCTCTACTACACTTGCACCGATGATAGGACCTTCTGCGTCACTAACAGTACCGGTGACCTTCTTAGACTGCTGTACTGAGTTAACAGCAAAATTTGGAGATGTTGCCAAAGCTTCAGTTGTGTAACTCAAGCCTAAGGATGCCAACGCTCCAACAAGCAGCACTGATTTTCTTAAGTTTAGATTCATACTTATGTACTTTCTAGGTTTGAATAGAATAAACATTACTTAATTGACTAGCAAATAGCCACACACTCTTGTCTCCCTGCAACTACCAGCTGCACGGAAACAATCCTTCTTTCATTTTAAGCTGAATTGATACTCATAGGTCATTACTTTTTATTTTGTTAGTTTTGTTATTTTAGCTGTATTTCCGGCAAAACGATGTGAGGTATCTTTTAGTGGTATCGTTCACATTCGTATCACCGCTGCAAAAGTACAATACTTTTTCGAAAAAGGGTGATACTTTTTTGCTCAATTTGTGTATTTTTCGTAAGAAAGGTTATTTTTTTAATAAAAAGTCGATAAACACGAAAGATTTATTAACTTTCGTGTTTATCGTACACTTAACATTTTAACAGTATTAATGGTACATTTTTGCACATAAAGCAATAAAGTATTATTATTTTGCGTCCTTCACCTACTTTGTCGCAAGGAAATTGCGCACAGGATTGGCATACATTGCTAAAATCTTCTCCTTCAGGAAGGCTTCATCCTTGTCAGGAAGTTCAATCTTTGCCAATTGCCCTGCGATATATTTCTCGAAGCGAGCCTTATCTTCCGGTGTATATTCAGAAGCATGAGCCTCGGTATTCTCCAAGAGATCGAGCGCCACATAATTGCCTGGATAGAGACGGTAGCTGCTATGTATCTCGTGATCAAGATGGGCAGCAATGGTATTGAAGAGTTCCTGCTTCGGCATCTCTGGGTCGAGGGTATCCAGATACTCATCGATACATGGGGCTGCATGATAATGCACATGTCCCTTGTAACCGAAGATACCGGTCTGCATGCTTACGAGATCATCCATAGGTCCCTTCTTCCATCCTTCCACATCACGCTTCTGCTGATACTCCTTAGCCTTGAGGAAGTCGCAAGGATCGTACTCATAGCTGATAGACAGCGGAACGAGATGGAGCTGCTTCAATCGTTCGATAATACTACCTTCACCGCCCATCGCCATCATCTGGAGGATGCTCTTCTGGGTACGGTCATCGCTATCCTTGGCTCTACCCTCTCGCTGGGCAATCCAGATATTCTCGTTCTTCTCCTTGATGGCAAAGTGCATATAGTCGGAAAGACGCTTGCTTGACATCAGCATCTGGCGCATGCTCAAGGCACGCTCCACGATAAACGCCTTGTTGACACGTACCAGGTCCTTCACCCAAGGAAGCGACAGGAGGTTATCTCCGATAGCAATCTCGCAGGTGGTCTTGAAGCCATTGTCGATAAGCATTACATCGAGGATTGCCGAATCGAGCACGATATCACGATGGTTACTGATGAAGGTATAGTTGCGGGTATTATCGATGGCTGCGCAATCCATCTCACAACCCGTTGCAGCCTTCTTCAGGATGCCTTGAACAAAATCGTAGGCGAAAGCCAACTGGAAGTCGAGATTGGTCTTGCAAGCCTTCAACTTCTGGGCAATCATCTCAAAAGGAACTTGTGGATAAAGATAAGCAAGTACTTGCTTGAACTGATCGTTTGAAAGCAAACGGTCGAACACCTCAGGAAGGTCTTCTGGCTCCCAAGGTCGAATGGTATCAAATTCTTGAGGGATCTTCATAATATATACCTTTTTAATATATACCTTTTAATATATATGGCTCTGCGAGAAAGTCGCAGAACCATATATGTGATTTATAAATTCTAGAACTGATTCTCCACGATGTCGCTGAGCACATCCTTGATGTCAAGGCCTGCAGCGCGCACCTGCTGAGGAATGAAGCTGGTAACGGTCATACCTGGAGTGGTATTGATCTCCAGCATATTCACCTTGTCCTTACCGTCCTTATCCTTAGAGATGATATAGTCGATGCGGATGATACCGTTGGCATGGAGGATATCGTAGATGCGGGATGTGGTCTTTGCCACCTCTTCTGCAGTCTCAGGAGAGAGACGGGCTGGAGTGATTTCCTGTACCTGACCATTGTACTTGGCATCATAGTCGAAGAACTCATTGCTGGTTACCACCTCAGTAGCTGGCAAGACAACGGTCTTCTCAGCTGTCTTGTAGATGCCCTGAGAAATCTCAGTACCATCGAGGAACCCCTCAATCATCACCTCGTTGCTCTCCATGAAAGCTACACGGAGGGCTGGAGCCAACTGGTCGGCATTCTTCACCTTGCTCACACCGAAGCTACTACCGTCGGCAGCAGGCTTTACGAAACAAGGCATACCGATGCGCTCGGCAATCTCGTCCTCATCATACTGTTCGCCACGACGGAGCAAGATACTGTCAGCCACGTTCACACCGAAACCACGCAGATAGTTGTTGAGCACATACTTGTCGAAGGTCATTGCCTCTACCAGCACACCGCTTGTAGAATATGGCAAGTGGATGAGGTCGAAGTAGCCCTGCATCACACCATTCTCGCCAGGCTGTCCGTGGATGGTGATATAAGCATAATCGAAATAGATATGCTTACCGTCTTTCACAAACGAGAAGTCGTTCTTGTCAATCTCAATAGTCTCACCGTTATCTAAAGCCACGTGCCAGTCGGTGCCCTTTACATCGACGAGATAGATATGATAACGCTCCTTGTCGAAGAATGAGTACAAACCCTGACCTGAGCGCAAAGAAACATCGTGCTCAGAAGAATCACCACCACATACGATGGCTATCGTTCTCTTGCTATTTTCCATAATCTCTAAATATTTTTGAATGTATCTTTTGTGGTGCCTGCGATGAAGCCGCGCCACTTTTCTATTAATTGTCTAAAATCTTCCGGCCACTCACTGTCGAAGTCCATCTGCGCCTTTGTTGTAGGATGAACAAAGCCGAGGGTCTTGGCATGGAGAGCCTGACGTGGGCAGAGCTTGAAGCAATTCTGTATGAAAGCCTTGTAACCACTGCTGCGCTGACCTCTCAGGATCTCGGCACCACCATAGGTCTCATCCATGAAGAGCGGATGACCGATCTGCTTCATGTGGGCACGGATCTGATGGGTACGGCCCGTTTCCAGGATGCACTGCACCAAGGTGGTATAGCCGAAGCGCTCCAAAACCTTATAATGGGTAACCGCACTCTTGCCAATACCGCTATCCGGATCGAAGACCTTCATGCGGAGACGGTTCTTGGGATCACGACCGATATTGCCCTCGATGCGTCCCTCATCCTCCACGATATTACCCCATACCAGCGCATTGTAACTGCGATGGGTAGTCTTGTTGAAGAACTGCTTGCCCAATGCCGTCTTGGCAGTAGGAGTCTTGGCTACTACGAGCAATCCGCTGGTATCCTTGTCGATGCGATGGACCAGACCCACTTCCGGGTCGTTGGCATCAAACTCCGGCATATCGCGCAAGTGCCAGGCCACAGCCTGAATCAGGGTGCCATGGAAGTTTCCGGCTCCCGGATGAACCACCATTCCAGCCTCTTTGTTAACCACCATCAACTGGTCGTCTTCATAAACCACATTGATGTCGATTTCTTCCGGCTTGATGCTTGTTTCATGACGAGGGCGGTCGAGCATCAGCGTAACGATGTCGTTCGGGCGCACCTTGTAATTGCTCTTCACCGGTTTACCGTTAACATGAATAAATCCGGCATCAGCTGCCTGCTGAATGCGGTTGCGGCTCTGGTAAGCCATCTTGTCAGCCAGATACTTGTCTATGCGGACAGGATCCTGGTTGGCATCCACCTGCACCTTCCAGTGCTCATAGAGGTCGTCGCCATCAAAACCGAAGTCATCCTCTACAGGAGCATATACCTTATTATATAAATAATCTAAAAATATCATTCGT
>ERZ1035027.1171-NODE-1171-length-12613-cov-19.248447_pt1 | contig 12613 bp, 31 predicted proteins | sample MGYA00520604_ERZ1035027 | MGnify/ENA primary metagenome ERZ1035027 (study PRJEB33766, sample SAMN09781743) | gut metagenome | biome: gut microbiome | host: Homo sapiens | place: Madagascar | study: EMG produced TPA metagenomics assembly of the PRJNA485056 data...
ATGAAGCGGTAGTTGGACGAATTGTTGAAAAGTGCAATGGTTTCTTCTTTGAAATCGAGAAAGAACCTGGAAAGAATTACAGGTTGAACTGATGGCACGAAAAATATATGGAATATACAAGGATGATCTTCCTGCTTGTATTGGAACAGAAGATGAATGTGCATTGTTTTTAGAAACAACAATCAATACATTTAGATCCATGTGTTCCAAACAGAAAAAAGGAAAAATAAAGCGTTCAAGGAATGGATTTATAATCGTAAAAATATGTGAAGAATTGGAATTGGAGGAAATAGAATGATTGAACTGAAAGTTATTGAAAAATTTATGCAAGAACATGGTTTAGAACCATATGATGCATTTGATGTGGATGGTGAGTTTAAGCCATGCAACCCACTGTACTTCAATGAAGATTTAGAAGTACGATCAATGGAACTTGATTCTAGAAATCTTGAATTTTTTGGTGGAAAAATTTGTTTATATAGACTATTAACTGGACAATATCATGTAATGCATAAAAGAACAGAAGATAAAAAATCTGAAGTTGTTGCCGAAGAGAAAAATATGAAATTAATATGGAAAAAAAATAGATTTGACGGGCAAAAAATAACACGACTTGTATTGACTGATGCCTACAATGAAAACAGAGCAATCGCAACAATTGAAGAGCACCAACTTAACGAGAGTGAGCCAAAATTGTTTTATGTATATTTCACATTGTATTTTGGAGAAACAATAAGCATTGTTCATCCGTTTAAAAGTTTTGAAGTAGCAAAGAGAGCAACTTTGCAATTCATTAAAGAAGAAGCAGTAGAAAGAATTAAAGAATTAACATATATCATAAATTTCATAGATGAATAAAAGGAGAAATAAATGACAAGTACAGAAATGATTGAAGATATGTTGGAAAGAAAAAAACAAAATGCAAACAAATATTATTTATAACACTGACTGCCTTGCTATGAAGGGGGGCTTATAGATTTACCAAATAAAAGTATTGATTTAGTCGTTACTGATCCACCATATAAATTTGAAAATCAAGGTGGTGGATTTTATGCAAAAAACAAATCAACACAAAGAATGTATTTAGATTCTTTAAAAAATATTGGTTGCTGTGAGTTTAACCCTGCTGAGTTCTTGGATATTTTAAAACCTAAAATGAAAAAGTTTTATGGATACTTCTTTTGCAATAAAACATTAGTAGTTCCATATATTCAATGGGCGATTAAAAATAAATTTAATTATGATATTTTGGTTATGGCTAAATCGAATCCTATACCATCATACAATAATCATCATTTAAGCGATTTAGAATATATCATTATGATAAGAGAAAAAGGCAGTTATTTTTCTAAACATAAAGACATTGATGATTTTAGAAAATTTTATTTAACTTCATGTAAAAAAGGAGTTCATCCTGCTGAAAAACCTGTTGATTTAATTAAAAGATTTATTAGGTTAAGCTCTCAGGAAAATGATATTGTATTAGATCCTTTTTTAGGAAGTGGAACAACAGCAGTTGCAGCCAAAGATTTAAACAGAAAATATATTGGATATGAAATATCTAAAGAATATTGTCAAATTGCAAAGAAAAGAATTGCAGTAGAAACAAGAACATTATTTTAAGGAGTTGTATATGGATAACGTTTATAATCAACAAAGAAAGATTGAAAGAGGGTTATTAAGATGTGGATTAGAAGTCAGAATAGAATGCAATTACAAGATGTTAATCGTTTTGTAATTGAGCAATTTGAAACTGGAATATACATTGTAGGGAATGGTTGTACATTAGGAATATATTCAACCAAGGAAAAAGCTTTAGAAGTTTTAGACCAAATCCAAGATAATATGGAATCGTTTGAACACGAACCGACAATGGTATTTCAAATGCCTGGAGATGAGGATGTTGAAGTATGACACCTTATGAATTCGATGAAATCAATAGTAAATACAACTTATCAGTTAAGTTTAATAGCACATATAATTTCATGCCAAAAGAGATATATGAAGACATTATAAAAAGCTCAATTAAGGAAATTGAGGATATTTTAAATGATGATTCAAATGAGGAAGATTTAATGACATATAAACAAGAAATTAAAACGCTTGAAAAAGCATTAGATAAAGCTTGTAAATATACACATAACAATGGACTCAATGGTTGCCCGGCAAATTTTGATATTGGAGCAGTTGATAAAAAGAAGAAAAAAGAATGTATTTTATGTAAATTTCATTGTGAATCTGAGAAATATTTTTTTAATAAAGAATATGAAAAGAAGTCCAAAGAATGTTGGAAAGAATATTTTTTGAAAGGAAAAAGAAAATGATTGAAGTGGAATATCCAGTTATTGTAACAACCAATACATGTGGGGGCACAAAGTTTTGGATTAAAACAGATAGATTGTTCGATGAAAAATCGAATGATTTATTTATGTACAAATTTATATTTTCAAATAAAAATGATGCGAATTGGAAAAGGTATATTTTTGTTATATATAGATTCAGTACTTTAAGTGAATACGAAAAAGATTGCATTATTGAACATATCAAAAGTAATGGTGATATAGATGGATTTGAATTGGAAAAAATCGTGTTGAAAGGATAAAGAAAAGTGGAGGGAATAAAAAATGCCTAATTGGTGTGTATGAACTTTAAGGGTAAGAGGTACAAAAGAGAATTTAACAAAATTTGTTTTAGAAGGATTGCAACCAGTTACGTATTTCGGAAGCGAAACAGAAGCGTTGAAGTTTGATGATTATGATTGGGATTGTATTTGTCCGAATATAGGAGGATAGAAATGGCAAGAAAACCAATACCTAAAAATATCCTTGAAAAGGTATATCAAAAATGTAATGGCCATTGCGCCTACTGTGGATGTGAACTTGAGTACAAAGATATGCAAGTATATCATGTAACATCTGTGTTTTATTACAACGGAACAAATGATATAGATAACATTTTGCCAAGTTGCAGGATGTGTAATTTTTATAAAAGCACATTTACACTAGATGAATTTAGAAAGAATTTAGAAACATTGCACGAACGGTTAAGAAAGACATTCATATATCGTTTGGCATTGAAATACGGATTGATTGAAGAGCATAAGAAGAAATTTAAGTTTTATTTTGAAAAGGAGAAAGAAAATGATTAGATTACAAAATAATTATGCAATCACTTCTAACGGTGGTTCATTCGCCCTTGTAACATTTGCAAAGGGGAAGGATAAAGAAGGAAATGAGATAGACGTACAAAGACCTATCTCATACCATACAACGCTAGAATCGGCTTTACAGAGCTATTCTAACAATCGTATGGCAGATTTAGTTTCTAACGTAGATTTAGACTTGAAACAAGTTAAAGAAGCTATTGATGATTTAAAAAGGGAGATAAAGGAATATGAATAAATATCAAAAAGCGCTCGACAGAATTGTGAGCACAATCATAGAAGAAGAAGCAGACGGATATTGGGAGCCAAGAACCGCAGGAGATTTCTGTTGGGAATCAAAAAACATTTTGCAAGAATTAGTTGATAAAGCAGAATCATTTGAGTGGATTCCTGTTTCTGAAAGACTTCCAGATGAGCATGATAGCCTCTTTGCTAAATTTTACGGAACAGATAAATGGAATGATGCACTTTGGAAAACGCAATCAAAAGAGGTGCTTGTGACTGTTAAATTCGAATATGGTATAAGAAGTGTTACATCATCATATACAACTGATGATAAATGGGAAATAGAAAAGAGAGTTAAATTTAGAAAATGTAAGGTTGTTGCTTGGATGCCACTACCCGAACCATACAAGGAGAATGAAGATGAATGACAAAAAATCAGATTCATTAATTGATAAATATATTCTTGATGCATGCTGTGGGTCTAGAATGTTTTGGTTTGACAAAAGTAATAAGAACACAGTTTTTATGGACAATCGAACATTAGAAGATACGTTATGTGATGGAAGGACACTATCTGTAAATCCTGATGTAATAGGCGATTTTAGAAATATTCCATTTGACGATAACACATTCAAATTAGTTGTATTTGACCCACCACATTTGATTCATGCAGGAGAAAATTCTTGGTTGGCCAAAAAATACGGTGTGTTAGATATCAATACTTGGAAAAAAGATATTAAGCAAGGGTTTCAAGAATGCATGCGAGTATTAGAAGATTGTGGAGTTCTTATTTTTAAATGGAATGATGAGCAAATTAAATTTGGCGAAATTTTAAAAGTTATTGATTATAAGCCTTTATTTGGCGACAAGAGAGGCAAAACACGATGGACAGTGTTTATGAAGGAGAAAGAAAATGAATAATGAAGAATTGAAAAAAAACTTAGAAAAGGAAAGAAAAAAGCAAAGAGAAGATACCATAAAAATAAATGGTTTTATCAGATTAGATAAAAGCAGTGCTTCTGAAATCGACAAACAAATTGAGCAAACTTATTTATCTTTGCAAAAGAATATTAAATTTGTCTGTACCAATAAAGACTTGATGAACAGTATGCTAGATGAATTAGACTACATTGTTTACGCATCGAAACTATATGGTGGAAAGCATGTTATGGAAGAATTGGATAATCGTTACAAAAATAAATTAATGAGTTAAGAGGAGATAAAGGCATATGACTGCTAAAGAGATGTTTGAAGGAATCGGATATAAGCTATCCGAAGCATATAGCGAAGACACACTTATATCTTATTTTGATGGTAAAAAAAATATTACGATTGAATTTTGTATTAAAAACAAACAATTCAGAAAAGCAAAAGGAGTTTTTGATTGTGTAAATATTAGCATCCCAGAATTAAAAGCAATTCAAAAGCAATGTAAAGAATTAGGATGGTTAGAAGAAAAAGATGATCATTTTGAAGAAAAAGCAGAGACTAACGCAGAGCATTATTTAAATGATTTGTTAAAAATAGGAAGGCACTTTTGCTTTATGCACGGAAAAGTCAAGAATTGCTGTGATGTGGGGTGTGCTTTTTGTACTTTCGGCAAAGGAAATTGCGATAAAGAAAGATTTAAATGGTTAGCAAGTCCATACAAAAAGCCAGCATACAAATTAACTAAATTCGAAAATGATTTATTAAAAAGCTATGTAGAAGGCAATTTAAGAAAATGCAAGTTCAAAGACATATGTTCTTTAAACAGGATGAAAGAAAAAGGGCATTTCAAGGGTGTTGATGAGAATGCAACAATTGGAGATATTTTAGGCAATTGTGAGGTAATTTAAAATGAAGACTGCTGAAGAAATGTTTGTAAAATTAAGATTCACAAAAAAAATAACACCAAACACTTTTATAATGTATGGACGCGTAAATATTACTACATCACGTGATATTGCGTTTGATAAAGTATCTAGACGTATAGCAGTTAAAGATGTATTAGGAGATAAATTAATAACAAAAAGCGACATATCGGTAAATGAATTAATGGCGATTATCCAACAATGCATAGAACTTGGATGGCTTGAAGAAGAAACTTGCACCAACGAATCAGAATATGATTCAATGGATTATTTTAAATGCTCTAATTGTGGGATTGAATTAGGTGAATATCGTCAATTTGAAATTGATGAAGATTATGGAGATAGATACGGCCATCAATACAGGCCGAAATATTGTCCAAATTGCGGAAGTAAGATTATAGATTGAAAAGGAGATTAACTAATGAGTGGTGGAAGTTACAGCTATGTGTATTGCAAAGTTGAAGAAGAATGTGTTAACAGAATGTTCGATTCTCAATTAAATGAAATGATGAAAGATTTAGTTGATGTGCTGCATGATTTAGAGTGGTGGCAATCGTGTGATAGTAGTGAAGAAAGATATCGCGATACAGTCAGGAAATTCAAAAAGAAATGGTTTAAACAAACTAAGATTGATGTACAGAAACAAATCGAATCAGAGTTTGAAAGAACAAAGGATGAGTTAATGAAAGAGTTTAAATATTTAAATGATGATGAATAAAATTAAAAAATCAATTATTAAGAACCTGGATCTTATTATTCCTTGTACAGTACTTTATGTTGTATATGCAGTTATTGTATATGCAACATTATATGGATTGAACGCACCATCAGGTAATCCGTTGGAGAGTGGTTTCTAATATGTGGTTTACAATAGGATTGATGTTAGGTGCTATATGCGGATTGATTGTATGTAGTTGTGCAATGGTATCACAGATTACAAGTTTAGAAAATATGATTGCAGCACAAAAAATGGAAATTATGGATTTAAAAAATAAGGTGAATAAAGAATATTTGTATGATGGATTTGAGGAAACAAAATGAAATTAATACCAAGAGAAGAATTAGCTTTTATTGTAGATCACTTAGGCGAAGAAGATGTTTACTCTTATACTATGAAACTGATTTTTGACATATATGGAGATGATTGGTTTGTTGAAGGATGTACATGGCTGAAAGTAAGAGAAAATGAAGAAAGAAAAAAAGAATTAGAAAGGTTAGGATATAAAGGTGTTAAAGAAATACAGAATAAAATATATCAAAGACAATAATATTTTCGTGATGGAAGTTCATGAAGAGTCAAAAAGTATGGCAATGTATAAGTTCTATATGAAACATCCATCATGCAGCATTGAGGAAATTGAAGAGATTGCATAGGAGAGAAAATGAGTAAAACGGATTATGAAGAATATGTAGATGTTCAGGTGGATACACTGATTAAAAAACTTGAAATGTTCAAGATCTATGAAAGAAAGTTTAAATCGTTGGATGGAATTTTGAAGGATTTGGAAGTTCGCAAAAAAGAATTTTCAGATCCAAAGTCACCATCATTTGAACAAAGACTAGATTCAAAGAAAAACAAGGATATCACAAATGATGTTCTTGTAAAGTTTATTTCAAAAGAAAAAACACTTGAAGATGATAAGAATCTTATCTTCGGAAAGATGAGAGAAATTGAAACAATTATTGATCTTATTCCGGATGATGATATTCGTTTATATATGAAACGTCATTATGTAAACGGAGAGTCATTTGAGAAGCTTTCAGGAGAAAAGTTCTGTAGCAGAATGAAAATGTATTACGCAATGAAGAAAGAGCTTAAAAAGCTCGTTATGGGAGATTTGAACAAATGAAAAAAATATTATGTGCAATTTTAGGAATGACAATGTGTCTAGGTTTGGTAGGATGCCAAGAATCAGATACAGCTAATCATAATTTAAGAGTGGATGCAAACAACTTTAAAATATCGAGAAAGGTTGTGGCATTAAATACTAGAACAAATGAACCGTTGTTTTCTGTTGAAGGAAAAATATCTATTGAAACAGATAGTGATGGCGATTTGAATGTAACGATTAAAACTGGAAAAGATAAATATAAATTGTTTTATGCACATTTATCAAAAGATGTAACATATACAAGTATTCAGACCGATTCGGTAAAAGAAAATCCGTATGGATATAAAATAACATTTTTTCCTGCTAAAGAAACGATTGAACATGGCTTGATTAACGTAGAAGATACAAATAAATAAACACATTATAGCATGGCTCAAAAATTCATAAAGTTTTTATTTTAGAAAAGTGTTACAAAGTAGCCTATTTACTAGGCTTTTAAAAGGTTTGTAGTTGGTCTGATAATATATAGTTATCGGACATAGAAAAGAGGAATAAAATGAATAAAATATGCAAATTATTAATGGTTGGAATGATTGGCATTTCCTTATTTGGATGTGCATCTGCGGATCGTTGGGGTACTGATATAAAATCAGATTTGAATGGTGGATTGGATAGAATAATCAATGTGTATACAGCAGATGGAAAAATTTTAGCAAGCTATGAGGGAAGAATTGATATTGAAGCAAAGGATGGTGGATGTGTAAAATTTGACTATGATGGAAAAAGATATATTTATTATAATTGTTACGTAGAAACGATTGCAGATAAATAGGAGTGATATTGTGAGAAGGTTTTTAACAGAAGTGAAAAAGTTTTTTCTGATTCGTAATACAGAAAGTTTATTTGTACAATGGGAAGGTCATATTGTATGTGTTTATATGGCAGATGAAGAGTTTTATAGGTGTAATTATGATAAGAATGGTATACTCGTTATTAAGCATTATATTTGTGAACCGCAATTCAAAAGTTTATATAGAAAGTTTTTAGATAATGAAATTGATTGCTTAAACTATGAAGACGTAATGAATGGTTGCAATAAGTTTTATCTAAATTCAGATGAAGAATATAAAAAGTTTTTAAGAGCGTTGATTGATATGTAGAAAGTTTTTTAGGAGTGATGAAATGGATGAAAATAAGTTTCCTTACAAAGAAGTTTTTGTGAGATATGATAATGTACAAATTGGTGTTGTTTGTTCTAAGATGGTTGAAAAAGTTTTTGAATACAATGCACATGATGATGAAGATGTGTCTGTGAACTATGTTTATTATGTTAAGAAAGAAAAGTTTTATCAGTTGCTGGAAAAGTTTTTTGACGGTTCGATTCTATGCAAGCATGAAAAAGAATCTCAAAAGTTTTTTCCAACGTCTCAAGAACAACTTGAAAAAGTTTTTATGATCCTGGATAAGTAAGGGGTGTTTGAATGTTTGAAGACAAGTTTTTAGATAGACGTATTTATATAAACTATAAACATACAGAAATAGTTGTTGTATGTTCAGATTATGAAGAAATTATATCTTTAGGAACAGATATTTCTAAAGTATTATGGTATTTCATGGTCAATAAAGAAAAGTTTGATGGTTTGGTTGCAAAGTTATTGAATAAAGATATTGGAAATAATCATAAAAAGGATTCAAATTATTTTCAACTTTATTCAAAATCAAATTTACTAAAAGTGTTTACAATCTTAGATAAATAAGTTTTTCAAAATAAAGTTTTTCAGATATAATGGATGCATGAATGATTATGTAAGTTTTCTATGCACACTATTAAATATAAAGATTCCAAAAGTTTACTTTAAAGTAAATGATAAGGTTTATGATCTTAAACATAAACCAGTCAATAAAGAACTTTTTCAAGTAAAAGATACAAGCATATGCACATCATACCCAAAAGAAAATGTAATTTGTGTAAACCTGAATACATCCATAGATAGTAGTTTAGTTTATATATATCTTGCACATGAAATAAGACATTTATACCAATATGCATGTGTATATAAGAAGAATCAAAAAGTGTTTTCTATAGATGAAAGAAGTGTTTCTATATGGAAAAAGGAACTTGAAAACTATGCAGATTCAAGCAGCAAACACTATGAGAATCAGGAAATAGAAAAAGATGCAAACTTGTTTGCAAACTTTATTGCGATAGTGATATTTAAAAGAGTTTTGGATATAAAAGAAATGGATCAAAAAGAATATGAGTTTAAAACTAAACTTTTCATGAACTTTTTCGCATCGAATCCAGTCAAAAAGCAGCTGATCCAGAAGCAGATCAAAAAAATGAAAGTATAAAAAAAGGACTTTTTTACAAGTCCTTTTCAATTTGTTTGAATAGTGCAGCAGTTCCACGCGGTGCACGCTCAAACTCTTTAATAACATGTACATATTTACCATTCAATGATTTTTTTCCATTCTTGTAATATATCCATGATCCTTTTATTATGCCGTATGATTCTTTTTCTATTGCTTTTGGATGCTTTCGCGTACCGGCCCATTCAATATATGAAAATATGCATTTTTGAAGTTTTAAAATCTGTTTTTCTTTTTTCTCTTTTTCAAGATCTTTTTTCTTCTTTTCAAGTACCTGAATTATTTCAATTTTTGATAGTTCAATAAAATCATAATCTAAACTATAGAAATTAGTTTCATTGAAATATGATCCCGTATGATGCCAAGAGCTACAGATTAGAAAAACTTTTAAAACTTCTTTACTATAAATTTTTAATTCTTTTTCTTGAAAGTCATTTCTAACGTTTAAAACGCTTTTTATAATATCAAATTTAGACCATTTAGAAAGTGGCTTTTCACCACTTTCATACGCTTCATAAGCGCGTTCACTCATTTTATTGCCAATATATCCCATATTTTTTACCTCCTAAAATGGAAATGCTTCAAGCATTTCATTTAATTTTTGTTGATCTGTAAGCGGCTTTTTTTTCTTCTTTGGTGCTGCTTTTTCAACGCTCATTTTTTCTATTTTACCATTATTGTATATATAGCTTTCTTGTAATTTGTTCCTATTAAAAACGTCTATAGTTTTTGAATTAGTGTTATAAGTAAAAAGTAAGCTTTTTGATCCAGGCTTACAGATCTTAAAAAGATCTTTATTTAATATATCAATATAACATTTGTAAATTTTGAATAAATAACAGATATCTTTTATTTCCTGAATATCTGGTATACATAACTCTTTTTTTGCTTCTGTATTGAAAAACAATTGAATATCATAGTTGAAAAGTTTGTCAAGATCATGAGCAACGAACAACCTCAAGTCATTTGTTTGAGCTGCTGCATACATGCATTTATTATGATCAAATTTAAAACCATGATCTTTTAAAACTTTTTCAGTTGAAGCGCTTGGAGTTCCTAACGCTTCAACATAAATGTGTGGTTGTTTTCTTTCGTTTGTAACATAATAATTAAAATGGTTTCGTTCACGCTTCCACATTGTCATTTTTTAACCCTCCTAAAATGTCTAAAATACATAAAGTGTTTACAAGTTGCCAAAGTTCACGCGGCTTTAGCATCCAGGCCACAACGTCAAGACCGTAAGATAAATTATATAAACCGTTTAAATGTTTCGTAATTGTGTAAGGTTTGCAGCTGGATGCATTTATTTGATCTAGCTTTTTTTCTGTAAATTCGATATATTCTTTATTGTTCATTTTTTTATCCTTCTTCTAATAAATAAATGGTAAAACGATGCAAGAAAGGCCTAATATTAAGCCCATAATCAATATAGATGTGCATATTGCAAAATATAGTTTTAAAAATGCAAGTATGAGCACCTGGACGGCGCTCATCTTGTCAAGATCTTTGCGGGTTAACATAAACAAATAACTCCGTTTGAAGTTTCAGTGTATCCATCGAATCCAAGATCACGCGCAAAAGCTGCATAGTCAAAATATCTTTGTGCGATTTCTGGTAGGTTATAACATTCTTCTACAAGTTCATAAGCTACATCTTCCAATGTCATACCTTCATAAAAAGTGTAGTTTTCACTTTTTAAGTATTTCAATGCATCCGTATAGCTGCATACTTCCATTAATGCCGTGAATTCGCTTTCATTATCTTCTAATGCTTCAGCCACTTCATTAATATCGTCAATGTTTGGATATTCACCGAATGCATCATACATATCAAATAATGAACAGTCATAATCAGTAATAAACCATTCTTCATACATTGTATTTTCTTTCACTCCAATGTTTTCGAGTTCCTTTTTAAAATCATCTTCATCGATTGGAAAATCAATCCATTTACCAACTAAATAACTCTCGTTATACTTTCCTAAATTTGTTATATAAGCTTTCATTTCACACATGATCTTTACCTCCTTAATATTCTATAGATCCCATTTGTTTTTTAAGTAAAAAGCTAAACTAGTAAAATTTATAAATAGTGAAACATACATGATAAATTCTTTCATTGTTTGCACCGCTTAAACATGATAAAATGTAAGTAGGTAAGCTATTTGGAGTTAACCAAATAGCCTATCTAAAAGCCACTCAATGGCTTTGCTACCGGATGCGCATGCGATTGAAATTATTAGGTTGAAGAATAACAATTTGAAATAATCGCGTTCGCGTCTTTTTTGTTCATATTTATGAACTCTTGATAGCTTACGTTTCATGTTTTTTCCTTTCTAGTCACTTAAGACACTTACAGAATAAAACAAACGTTTTACATTGTCAAGCAAAAAATAAAATAAATGTTTGATTATTGCAAAAAAACGTTTGATATTATAAAATTAATATAGAACGGGAGGGCGCATATTATATGAAAGAAAATCAAATTATTGCAGCACTTGCTTATGCTCATAAGAATCAACAAGATATTGCGGATTCGTTTGGATGCACCAAACAAAATATAAGTACTAGAATTAAACGCGAAAAGTTCACGGATGAAGAGCTAGAAAAAATGGCGCAAGCGATAGGCGCAAAATACAAATGTTATTTTGAATTTGAAGACGGCACGAAAATATAAACCCGTCTTTTTTTTTATACTCATTTTTTCAAAAAGCTTTTTGTTTTTAAAACGTGCACGCAAGCGCCTATTTAAAAGGCTTTTAAGCGTGTTCGGTTATAGTCTTATAAGATATAGTTATCAGACCGGTATTATATACATGTATGGACGTTGTTAACGTCCTTTTTTTTGGTGGGGTTTGCTTCAGTTCCAGGAAGACAAGAGACACGCTAAACGTATGGAGCTGGTGCACATGATACGATGCATTGAAATGTTTAAATGTTTATTGCATATATAAGAACGTGCGCGCGTGTTCTATTAATGTAGTCATGACAATGTTATGAAACAACGCTTTCAACAAGCGTTGTTGAAACATGTTTCAACACAATAATAAATATATGAATGTCATATGACTAAAGCCGTGAACGGTGCGGTGTGGTAGTAGCTGCATAGGTTTGATTTTTAACCCTGAAAGCGCCCAGGGCTTGGATCAGATCAGCAGATACCCCCCTATC
>ERZ1035027.1172-NODE-1172-length-12605-cov-4.360876_pt1 | contig 12605 bp, 9 predicted proteins | sample MGYA00520604_ERZ1035027 | MGnify/ENA primary metagenome ERZ1035027 (study PRJEB33766, sample SAMN09781743) | gut metagenome | biome: gut microbiome | host: Homo sapiens | place: Madagascar | study: EMG produced TPA metagenomics assembly of the PRJNA485056 data...
CGGCGATCTGTTCGGGCGCGGCGCGCACGACGTCGGAGGCCTGGTAGACCGGGTCGTCGGAGGCGGGGGCGGCCATGGGGCCAAACGCGACCGCCTTGCCGGTGGGCTCGCCCACGGTGTCGGTCACCACGTCAAAGAGCTCGTTGGCGACGTCCTCGTCAACGGCAAGCTCGAAGTGGGCGGTGCCGCCGCCGAACATGCCGCCGGAGACGAACTTCTGCGGGATGTAGCACTTGGGCTTGCCCTTGATGCCGTCCTTGGAGATGACGCCATCCTTGTTCTTGAGCATGACGATGGACTTGTTGGAGCACTCCTGGCCAAAGTCGAAGGCCGCCTGGTCGGACAGCACCTCCTTGGCGTACTCGCGGTCGGAGTAGGGGTTGTCGAAGAGCTGGACCTGATTCATGACCGTGAAGATGCGGCGGGCGGAGTCGCGCACACGCGCCAGGGCCTCGTCCTCGCCGTGGTCCTTCTCGTAGAGCTTGTAGCCCTCCATGCCAATCTCGGGAGCCCAGTCGCCGCCGACCTGGTCGACGGTCGCCTCGAGCAGCTTGTCGAAGCGCTCGGGCTCGGTGAGGTCCTTGACGCCGTGAGCGCGGTCGCCAAAGTCGGTGGCGCGCAGGATCTGCCAGTCGGTGGTGATCATGCCGTCCCAACCGGCGTTGCGAAGGATGCCCAGGTTGCGCTTGTTGTAGGCGCCGCCCCAGATGGGGCCGAGGGACTCGTCGTCGGTGTAGGCGATGCCGTAGTTGGGCATGACGGCCGCCATCTGGCCGGTCTTGGACTCCAGGTGCAGGCCACCATCCAGGAACGGGATGAGGTGGGCGTTGAAGTTGTCGCCCGGGAAGACGTCGTACTTGCCCGCGTCGTTGTGGTCGTTGCGACCGCCCTCGACGGCACCGGCGCCCACGTAGTGCTTGAGCATGATGGCAACGGAGTCCTTGCCCCAGCCCTTGTCGTCGGTGCAGCCGTCGTCGCCCCAGGTGGACTGCATGCCGCCGCCGAAGCTCTTGCAGAGGTCACGGTTGGAGGCGGGGTCCTCGCAGATGGAGCCGCCCAGGCGCGTCCAGACGATGTTGGAGCCGATGTCGACCTGGGGCCCGAGGTTCACGCGGGCGCCAGTGGCACGCCAGGCGCGGCCAGTGAAGCGGCCGGACTTCTTCCACAGGTCAGCGTCGAAGGAGGACACCAGGCAGTGGTTGTCGGGGATGTCGTAGATCTGGTAGGGGTCGGTGGAGTTCATGTACGGGATGCCGTGCGGGTCGTTCTTCTCGCACCACTCCTGGACGGCGTTGATCCACGCGATGGCGCCCGCGTAGTTGTCCTGATCGGCCATGGCGCGGGAGACGCCGGCGCGCATGCCCTCCTTGAGGGTGGCAACGGAGTCGTCATCCAAGGGCGCCGCGGTGCTCATCATGCCGTTGTGCCACATGAGCGGGATGATCTCGTCGGCGGACAGCTCGTCTGCCAGGGCCTTGGCGCGCACGCCGGCCGGCTGGCGCCAGTCCTCGTAGAGGTCCAGCTTGCCGTTGCCGTTGGCGTCGCGGAAGGCGTAGCCGTCGACCTGGATGATCTTGGCCTCGTCCATGACGCCCAGCTCGGCGCCGCCGTCCTCGTTGGTGACCTTGTACCAGCCGTCACGGGTCTGCTCGGAGGCCCACTTGGCCTTGACGTCGTCCTTGTCGGGGTCGATGGGGTACTTGTCCTCGGCGGGCGCGGCCAGCGGATCGGACACGGCGGCGCCGTTGCCGCCCGCACTGCAGCCGGCGAGGCCCACCAGGCCGGCGGCGATGGCGCTGCCAGCGATAAAGCCCCTGCGCGTGATGTCTCTCATGGTTTTCTCCCTTGCTCTTCCCGGCGGGCCTTTGCGCCCGCTCTTTAAGCTTCAGTTAAGCCAGCGGGAAGGCGGCTGAAACATGCTGCCGCACAATCGGCAGGTTTGACCGCACGGTTTGCATTTGCGCAGCTCCAAGCGGCAAGCTTCCGAGAGGCAAGACGGGGACAAACACCGTTGCCGAAGGACGTTCTTCTCGACTTTTTGTCCGTGGGTGACGGTGTTTGTCGCGCGTCAGCACAAACTCCGTTGTTGACGGACGCCTGCGGCCCGAAAACGTCCGCGGACAACGGCGTCCGTCCGCAGCGGCACAAAAAAACGCCGCCCCGGAAGGCCGGGGCGGCGCAAGGGAGAAAGGGCTTCGCGCTATGGCGATAAGCGCCTAGCCCTCGTAGGTGGTGTAGCCCTTGTAGGAGCCGAAGTCGTACTCCTGCGGGGTGAGGACGGGGGTGACCTTGTACTTCTTGGTGCGCTCGTCGTCAATGACGCCGTTCCAGTTCAGGCCGAAGGCAAAGCCGTAGGAGTTGCCCTCGGAGTCCTGGTAGATGTCAAAGTCATGCGGGGTGTCCTCGGCCTGGGCCTCCACGGTGTCCATGTTGGCAGGCATGTCGTAGGGCAGAAGTCCGGAAGGCTCGATGGCGCCCGCGGCGACCTTTGCGGTAGCAGCGGCGTCATAGGCGTTCGGCGTGTACAGAATTGCCGCGACCTTATCCTCAAACTCGGAGAAGATCATGGGATTGCCAGAGGCGATGGCAAGGACCACCGGGGTCTCGCCGGCAAGCGTGCACGCGGAGAGGATGTCATCAAGGGAGCCCTGGCTGCCCGGGTGGGTGTTGCCATAGTAGGAGCGGTTCTCCATGGAGCCATCGGGCAGGGGGTCGCCGGCAAGGGACACCTTGCGCACGTTGGGACCATCGGCGGTGTAGGGCGCATAGCCAAGGTTCATGGGCAGGTAGGTCACAGTGCCATCGGGCTTCGTCTCAGAGCCGCTGCCCGTCTCGGGAGCCTCGGCAAAGATCAGGGCAAAGTCGCAGGCGGCAAGCGCGGCAGAGTCGGCGCGCACGATGTCTGCCGCCGTCAGGTTGTCGGGGTCGGCCGAGTCGGAGATGGTATCGGTGACCAGCTCGACGTACTGGGAGAGGACCTTCTCATCGGCGGGAAGCGCCCAGCTGGCGGGCTTTGCCTCCCGCTTCGTCGGGCCCATGTCCATGGCCTCCTGAGCCGGGCTGTACTGCATGGGAACGTAGACCTTGGGCTTTGAGGAGCGGCTCTTGATGATGCCGCCCTTGTTCTTGAGCATGACCACGCACTTGGGGAGAAGCTCGCCGTCGGCCCACTCCTGCGGCTCGGTGTCCGCCCAGACGGCCTTGGTCTCTGCCTGGGCAAGATAGGGGTTCTCGAAGAGGCCAAGGTTGAGCTCGGCCACGAAGAGCCTGCGGGCAGCGGCCTGGAAGCGCTCGAGCGCCTTGTCCTCGCCCAGGGCCTTCTGGGTGATCTTGATGATCTCGGGAATCTCCTCGCCCTGGAACTCACCGCCAAACTGGTCGGTGCCGGCAACGTAGCCCTTGGAGATTCGCTCCTCGGGAGTGAGGTCGTCCACGCCAAAGTGACGGCCCTCGAAGGCGCCGCTAAAGTATGTGTCCTGCGTGATCTGCCAGTCGGTGGTCACCACGCCGTCCCAGCCGGCGTCGCGCAGAATGCCCAGGACGTAGGCGTTGTAGGCGGAGGCCACGTTCTCGCCGTAGTGCTCGTCGTCGGTGTGGCAGATGGCGTAGTTGGGCATGATGGCGGCGATCTGGCCGGTCTTGCCCTCGAGCTTCAGGCCGCCGTCGGTGTAGGGGACGAGGCCCACGCCCATGTTGTCGTTGGGATAGACGCAGTACTTGCCCGTGGCGTTGTGGGAGTTTCGGCCGCCCTCGCAGCAGGCGTCGCCCGGGTAGTGCTTGAACATGGCGGAGACGGACTGGGCGCCCCAGCCCTGGTCGTCGGTGGCAGCGGCATCGTCGTAAGTGGACTGCAGGCCATCGGCATACGCGGCACCCAGGTCACGGCTGAGGGCCGGATCGTCGGAGAAGCAGCCAGAGAAGCGCGAGTAGCCGGGGTTGGAGGCGACGTCGACCTCAGGGCCAAGCTCGCAGTTGATGCCAACCGAGCGCCAACCACGTGCCAGATAGTTGGCAGCACGGCGCACGGCGGCCGGGTCAAAGGTGGCGGCAAGGGTCAGGCAGCTCGGGATGTCCCAGAAGCGATAGGCGTCCGTGGAGTTCCAGTACGGAATGCCATTCTTCTCCTCGCAGAGGGACTGCAGGGCATTTGACCAGGCGACGCCGTTGGCGAAGGACTCGCCGTCGGAGCCACCGCGCAGGACGCCTGCTCGCTGGCCCGCCTCGATGTTGGCAACCTGCTCATCGGTAAGCTCGGTTCCGGTCTGGGAGAAGTCGCCGTGGAACAGAAGCGGGGCGGCCTCCTCGATGGTGAGGCCCTCCGCCAGGGCCTTTGCGCGAACGTCAACGGGCTGGCGCCAGTCCTCGAAAAGGTCAAGCTTGCCGTTTCCGTTTAGGTCCTTGAAGGCATAGCCGTCGACCTGGATGATCTTGGCCGCGTCGGCTGCGCCGATGGTGGGCGCCCCCTCCTGGGTGGCGCGAGTCCAGCCATCGCGAAGCTCCTCGATGGCAAACTTTGCCTCGACCTTCTCGCCGTCGGGGTCGATGGGGTACTTGTCCGCCGCGGGCGCCGCCAGCGGATCGGAGGCACCGCCGTTGCAGCCGACAAGGCCCACCAGCCCCGCGGCAACCGCCGTGCCGGCGACAAAGCCCCTGCGCGTAATCTGCCTGCTCATACGTTTCTCCCTTTCTCTTCCCGCGCGCCGCGTTGCGGCCGCGCTGATTTGGGACCCATTAAGGCAGACGACACATCCCGTTCATTCGCCGCCGCACGCTTGGTCGAACTCGCCGCACGCTCGGCAGGTTATCCAACTCGTCTGGCATCAACGGGTCGCCCGCCAGCGCGACGACCCATCCGTGCGCCCAGAGATTGCTACTATTCGGCTTTGAGGGAAGGGAGAGCTATGCCTAACATCGCACTCGTCGAGGACGAGCCGGAGGCCGCCGACGTCCTGGCGTCGTTTGTTGCCCGTTACGCGGACGAGAAGGGCCTGGAGCTCGCAGTCACGCGCTTTGGCAATGCCATGGACTTCGAGATGACCCACCAGCACTTTGACCTGGTCTTCATGGACATACAGATGCCGGGCATCAACGGCATGGAGGCCGCGCAGCTCATGCGCACCTACGACTCCGAGACGCCCATCATCTTTGTGACCAACCTGGCGCAGTACGCCGTCAAGGGCTACGAGGTGGACGCGCTGGACTTCATCGTGAAGCCAGTGACGTACTTCAACTTCCGCATGCGCATGGACAAGGCCATGCGACGCATCCGCCGCAACGCAAGCCGCAGCATCGCCATCGGCACGCGCGACGGCATGCGCGTGGTTGCGCTCTCCGACATCGAATACGTGGAGGTCAGCAAGCACGACCTGTCCTACCACCTTGCGGGAGAAGAGGAACCGCTGGTGGTCTACGGCAGCCTCGTGGCCTTCGAGCAAGAGGTCGAGGGCGGACCCTTCGTGCGCATCTCAAACAGCTGCCTGGTCAACATGAACCGCGTCCGGGCCGTTCGAGGCTCCGAGCTGGTCATGCACGGCGGCGAGGTGCTCTACTTCAGCCGCTCCCGCAAGCGCGAGGCCGTGGCCACCATCACGAGCTTCCTCGGCGGGAGCATCTGATGACCTTCACCGGCGCGTTCGTGGCGGCCAGCTCCATCGCCAAACTGGTCCTGGCCGTCTGGCTCTTCTCGCGGACGCTACCCCGAAGGGAGCCGGCGCGCCTGCGCACGGCCCTGGTCCTTGCGGCCGTGGCCGTGGTGGCCGGAGTTGCGGTGACGCTTGGGTTCTCCATGTACCCCACGCTCACGGACGACCTCTCGCTCCTCGTGGGCATCCTGACCCTCGTGGGCGAGCTGGCGGTTGCGGTCTTTATGCAGCGGCTGGTCTACGACTGCCCGCTGTGGACCTCCGTCTTCTGCTGCTCCATGGCCTACTCGCTGGAGAACCTCTCGTCCGCGGTGGAGCGGACCTTCAGCGGGCTCTGGCCCATGGCGAGCTACCCTCCCCCGCTCCCGGAGGGCGCCGCGCGATTTTGGCTCTTCTCGCTGCTTGTGTATGCGGCCGTCTACCTGGTCTTTGTTAGGCGCGTTGAGAAAAACGGCCTGCTGCAGATAGACGACCCTGTCATGGTCCTGGTGACCGCCCTGGTCATTGTGGTCAATATGGTGCTGGACGTGGTGGTGAAGGACGTCTGCGTGCCGAGCCTTGGGGTGCCTGCCTATGACGCCAACACGCTCGGCACCGTCTACCTGCTGCTTTGCGTGTACATCATGTACTCGGTGTTTGAGATTGTCTACAACCGGCGCCTCCAGCTCAACATGGCGGCCATCGAGCGGCTGCGCGCCACCGAGGCCAAGCAGTACCAGATGAGCAGGGAGAACATCGAGGCCATCAACATCAAGTGCCACGACCTCAAGCACCAGATTCGCGCGCTGGCGAGCGGCGGCGCCTCGGTGGACGGTCGCGTGCTTGACGAGATCAGCCGCGAGGTTGGCGTCTACGACTCCGTGGTCAAGAGCGGAAACGACGCCCTGGACACCATCCTCACCGAGAAGAGCCTCTACTGCGAGAAGCACGGCATCACGCTCAGCTGCATCGCGGACGGCCGGGCGCTGGACTTCGTGGAGCCTACCGACCTCTACTCGTTCTTCGGGAACGCCCTGGACAACGCTATCGAGGCCGTTGAGCGCCTGGACGACCCCGAGCGCAGGAGCATCGGCCTGGTGGTGCGCCGCACGGGCGACATGGTCTCCGTCCACGTGGAGAACTACTTCGACGGACAAGTGAGCTTTGGCGGCGAGGGGCTGCCCTTGACCCGCAAGGGCGACGAGGCCAACCACGGATTTGGCACCCGCAGCATGCGGATGATCGCCGAGGGGCTGGGCGGGTCCTTGGCCTGCAAGGTCCAGGGTGACGTCTTCCACCTGGACGCCCTTCTCCCCATACCGGCATAGGCCGACCATACCCATCCGTTCAGCCTGGCGACAAAAGCCCAGTTGGTTAATGGCCGAGTCGACGGATGGGCATGGCCGGTTTCTGCAGTCAACAGGAAACGCCGACCCCACCCCCACTTGCGCGACTTTTGTCGAGAGCAGCCGGCCGCAGGTACAATGACCTGCAGCATCGCGCAGACCGCAGGAAGGACACGCATGGCCCTCATCAACTACCAGCTCGCCCGCTTTGAGGCCTCGTACGGCACCGTCGAGCAGCTTCCCGAGCCCACCACGCCCGAGGTCGCCGTGGCCGGCCGCTCCAACGTGGGCAAGTCCTCCCTGCTCAACAAGGTCTTTGGCCGCAAGAACCTGGTGAAGGTCTCGGCCACGCCCGGCAAGACCGCCAACATCAACTTCTTTGAGGTCGACGGCATCCGCTTTGTGGACCTGCCCGGGTACGGCTATGCCAAGGTCTCCATGAAGGAGCGCGAGCGCTGGGCCAACCTCATCAGCGGCTACTTTGACCAGGAGCGCAGCTTCAACGTGGTGCTCTCGCTGGTGGACATCCGCCACGAGGCCCAGAAGCTCGACCTTGAGATGGTCGGCTTCCTCAAGGAGCAGGGCCTGCCCTTCCTGGTGGTCCTCACCAAGGCCGACAAGCTCAGCCGTGGCAAGCAGAACCAGCAGGCCGCACTTCTCAGCCGCCAGCTGGGCGTGCCGCGCGACCGTATGGTCGTCACGTCCTCCGAGACCGGCCAGGGCATCGACGAGCTCAAGAGCCGCATCGCCGAGGCGTGCCTGTAGAAGCGTATTGAGGGCCCCTCCTACGCGCCGCGCTGGGCGAGAAATGCGCGGGTGCGCTCCTCGCGCGGATGGTCGATGACCTGCTCGGCGGGCCCTTGCTCCACGATGACGCCGCCGTCCATGAAGACGATGCGGTCCGCGACGTCGCGCGCAAAGCCCATCTCGTGGGTGACGATGACCATGGTCATGTTCTCGGCGGCAAGCCCCTTGATAACCTTCAGGACCTCGGCCGTGAGCTCGGGGTCAAGGGCGCTCGTGGGCTCGTCAAAGAACATGACCTGCGGGTTCATGGCAAGCGCACGGGCAATGCTCGCACGCTGCTGCTGGCCGCCGGAGAGCTGGCAGGGCACCTTGTCCTCGTTGCCCGTAAGGCCCATCTTGGCCAGCAGGGCCCGCGCCTGCTCCTCCACCTCCGCGCGGTCGCGCTTCTGCACGCAAATCGGCGCGTCCATGACGTTTCTCAGCACCGAGAAGTGCGGAAACAGGTTGTAGTTCTGAAAGACCAGGCCAAAGCGCTGGCGAGCCTGGGCCAGAAGGGCCTTGTCGCCGTAGGTGCCATCTTTGGCGCAAGTCAGGTCGCCATAGGTGAGGTCGCCCGCGTCCACGCGCTCGAGCAGCGTCATGCAGCGCAGCAGCGTGGACTTTCCACCACCGGACGGGCCGATGATGGCCACCACCTCGCCGGGGTTGACGGCAAGGGAGATGTCCCTCAGGACCTTGACCTCGCCAAAGCTCTTCTGCACGTGGTCGACCGCGACCACCGGGTTCTGGTTTGAAGACATGGCACTCCCCTAGTCGTGGTAGTAGTCAAGACGGCGCTCAAGGCGCCCGGCCAGCATGTCGATGAGCAGGTTGAACACCCAGTAGAACGCGGCCGCAATGGCGAAGGGCATCATGCTGACCTGAGAGGCAACCAGCTGCTTGGCCACGCTGAACATCTCGATGACGCCAATGGAGAACGCAAGCGAGGTGTCCTTGACCAGAGTGATGACCTCGTTGGTGATGGACGGCAGGATGCGCTTGACCACCTGCGGCAGCACGATGCGGCAGAAGGTCTGCGCACCGGAGTAGCCCAGGACCTCGGCCGCCTCGTACTGGCCGCGCGGGATGGACTGGATGCCGGAGCGGTAGATTTCGGCAAAGTAGGCGGCGTAGTTGACGATGAACGCCACGATGGTGGCCTGCCACTTGCTGTCAGTGGTGAGGTTAATGCCAAACACGTAGTACGGCATGAAGTAGATGGCAAACATCTGCAGCATGAGCGGGGTGCCGCGCATGATGGAGATGTAGAAGCGCGCAAGGAGCGCCAACGGCTTGAAGCGGCTCATGCGCGCGAAGGCGACGAGCATGCCCAGGGGAAGCGACCCCAAAAGCGTCAGGGCGAAGATCTGGAAGCTGACGAGAAACCCGTTGCCCAGCATGCCCGTCATGGTCAGAAAAGCCACGCGCGCTCCTTTCAAGCGGCAGGGCACCGTCACCCAAACGGCGGCGGCGCCCCAGAAGATCAGCAGGTCAAAGCCTTAGGCAAGGCACCAATTGGCGTAGTCCATGCCCTGGTCGGCGTACTTTTTGCAGAGGTCCTTCACAAAGCCGTCCGCGTCCATGGCCTTAAGGGTCTCGGTCACCTGGGTGGCCGTGGCCTCGTCGCCCTTCTTGAAGCCCACGGCGTAGTGCTCGCTGGAGAGCTGCTCGGAGAGCTGCTCGTAGGCGTCGGGCTTGGCGGCCAGCTGGTAGGCGGCAATGGAGAGATCGCAGGCAACGGCGTCAACGGCGCCGGTCTCAAGCTGCATGAAGGCGGTGTTGTAGTCGCCGATGGTCTCCAGGCTGGCAAACGTGGCGGCGACGTCGGCCTGGGCGGCGTCCTCGCCTGCCAGCACGTCGTAGGCGGCGGAGTCGGTCTGGGTGATGACGGCCTTGCCGGCAAGGCCCGCCAGATCGGAGATGCCGGAGCCCTTCTTGACCACCACGACCTGGGCGTTCAGCATGTACGGCTCCGAGAAGGTGTAGTCGTTCTCGCGACCCTCGATGGTGAAGCCGTTCCAAATGCAGTTGATGGCGCCGGAGTTCATCAGGGTGTCCTTGGCGTCCCAGTCGATGGGCTCGAGCTGGACCTCCCAGCCCACGCGCTCGCCGACCTCCTGGGCGAGCTCCAGGTCAAAGCCGGTGTAGGAGCCATCGTCACCCACGTAGCCGTAGGGAGGGTAGGCGGCGTCAAAGCCCACGATGAGCTTCATGGTGGAGGCGGCGGACTTGTCGTCGCCAGACGCGGATGAGCCGGCGTCCACAGACGAGGCACCGGTGGAGGCAGCCTGGCCGCCGCAGCCGGCCAGGACGGCGGACGCAGCGATGGTGCCAAAGGCCGCAAGGAACTCGCGGCGGTTCATGTTGAGCTTCATGGTGGGTCTCCTCCCCTGCGCCCGGGCTCTTCTCGCCTGGCGCTTTAGCACGCTAAAGTGATGACGTCGCTGACTATACGCTTTAGCAAACTAAAGTACAAGGCGAGAAGCGCTTGTTTCCCGGGCGGTAACATGCGGGCGCTGACGACAGTTGTGGTAGCATCTCTCTCCTGGCGAGGGAGTAGTGGCGGCCGCCAAAGGCCGCGATGCTGCCAACACACTGGCTTGCGCCTGGTGCATCTTAATCAACGAGACTCGCGACAGACCATGGGGATGGCCTGTCGCGAGCCTCGTTTTTTATGTGCGCCGACCATCGGGGCGCAACGTGACGGGAGGGGTCCCGCCAAGAGAGGAGTCAAGATGGGTCTTGTTGAGCTGCTGCTCATTGCAGTGGGCCTCTCCATGGACGCGTTTGCCGTGTCCATCTGCAAGGGCCTGGGCATGAAGGAGGTCAACCTCAAGGTCGCCGTGGTGCTGGCCCTGTTCTTCGGCGGGTTCCAGGCGCTCATGCCGCTCATCGGCTGGACGCTCGGCAGCCAGTTTTTGGGCATCATCGGCCCCATCGACCACTGGGTGGCCTTCGTGCTGCTGGCCGTCATTGGCGGCAAGATGCTCTGGGAGGCCTTCCACGAGGACACAGGCGAAGGCGACGGCATGCCCGCCGACCGCATCGACCTAGGAGAGTTCTTCATCCTGGCCATTGCCACGTCCATCGACGCCCTTGCGGTGGGAATCTCCTTCGCGGCGCTCTCCGTGGACATCGTGCCTTCCGTGGCGCTGATCGGCGTCACCACCTTTGCCTTCAGCATCGCGGGCGTCTTCGTGGGCAACTTCTTTGGCTCCCGCTACGAGAAGCCCGCCAGCATCGTGGGCGGCGTGGTGCTCATCCTCATCGGAACCAAGATCCTCCTGGAACACCTGGGCATCCTCGCGCTGTAGCGGGGCCAGCGGGCCACGTCGGGGCCAAAGCCAAGGCAAAACCTCACAGGCAGTGTTTCTTCAAGAACTTCTCGCCAGCAAAAGACCCGCTAGCTGGCGAGAAGTTCTTTTTGAAAGAGACTACCTGTGAGGTTTTGGGCGCCGGATGGGCTCGGCCGTGGACTAGTGGTGGAAGAGCCTCATGTGGGTGAAGGCCATGGCCATGCCGTACTTGTCGGCGGTCTCGATGACGTTGTCGTCGCGGATGGAGCCGCCGGGCTCGGCAATGTAGGTCACACCAGACTTATGGGCGCGCTCGACGTTGTCGCCAAAGGGGAAGAAGGCGTCGGAGCCCAGGGTCACGCCGGTCTGGGTGGCAATCCAGGCGGCCTTCTCCTCGCGGGTGAGGACCTCGGGCTTGACGGCAAACCACTTCTGCCACTCGCCCTCGGCCAGGACGTCGTCGTGCTCGTCGGAGATGTAGACGTCGATGGCGTTGTCCCTGTTGGCGCGGCGGATACCGTCGACAAACTGCAGGCCCAGCACCTTGGGGTGCTGGCGCAGGTACCAGGTGTCGGCCTTGTTGCCTGCAAGGCGCGTGCAGTGGACGCGGCTCTGCTGACCGGCGCCCACGCCGATGGCCTGGCCGTTCTTGACGTAGCAGACGGAGTTGGACTGCGTGTACTTGAGCGTGATGAGGCTCACGATCATGTCGATCTGCGCAGACTCGGGGATGTCCTTGTTGGCCGTCACCACGTCGGCGAGCAGGTCGCGGTCGATGCGGAAGAAGTTGTGCCCCTGCTCGAAGGTGATGCCAAAGACGTCCTTGGTCTCGGTGGCCGGGCAGACGTAGTCCGGGTCGATCTGGACCACGTTGTACTTGCCACCCTTCTTGGCGGACAGGATGGCCAGTGCCTCGGGAGTGTAGCCAGGGGCGATGATGCCGTCGGAGACCTCGTGCTTGATGTAGAGGGCGGTGCGCTCGTCGCAGACGTCGGAGAGGGCGGCCCAGTCGCCGTAGGAGCTCATGCGGTCGGCGCCGCGGGCGCGGATGTAGGCGCAGGCGATGGGCGTGAGCGGGCCCTCGTCGTCAACAAAGTAGATCTGGCGGTCCACATCGGACAGCGGCAGGCCCACGGCGGCGCCGGCGGGGCTCACGTGCTTGAAGGACGCCGCGGCGGGAAGGCCGGTAGCCTCCTTGAGCTCGCGCACGAGCTGCCAGGAGTTGAGGGCGTCCAGGAAGTTGATGTAGCCGGGCTTGCCGGAGAGGACCTTCACGGGCAGTTCGGAGCCGTCCTTCATGTAGATGCGGGACGGCTTCTGGTTGGGGTTGCATCCGTACTTGAGCTCGAGCTCGCTTGCCATGCGCTTCTCGCCTTTCTGACGTTGGGAATGAGAAAAGGGGACTGTCCCTTTTTCTCAGTCGCCGAGGTTCTTGTTGAAGAGGGTGACCTTGCCGGCCACGTTGGCGTAGAGGGAGACCTTGTTGTCGGCGTTGAGGGCGGCCCAGACCTCCTCGGGGGTGGGCAGGCTCACCTCGACGGGCTCGCCGGCAAAGG
>ERZ1035027.1173-NODE-1173-length-12596-cov-4.821466_pt1 | contig 12596 bp, 7 predicted proteins | sample MGYA00520604_ERZ1035027 | MGnify/ENA primary metagenome ERZ1035027 (study PRJEB33766, sample SAMN09781743) | gut metagenome | biome: gut microbiome | host: Homo sapiens | place: Madagascar | study: EMG produced TPA metagenomics assembly of the PRJNA485056 data...
GATGCCGGGAGTCGGGTTCGTCGGTTTCAACCGTCGTTCCCGTTCCCGGCTTTTTCTTTATCTTGTTTAATCTGAATTTGAAAAATGATTTTGGGTTATTGCCAAGCGTGTCCCATGCAGACAAAGGGGTTGTCGGGTGTAATCTATAGCTAATTGTTTTTGAGCCAACGGGGGTCTTATGAGCCGTAAAAAGATGATTCCGGATTATGCAATTTCTTTAGATATTGGCAATGCCTCTGTTGGATGGACTGCTTTTACTCCTAATTATCGTTTGATGAGGGCTAAAGGGCATGAGCTAATTGGTGCAAGGCTATTCGAGCCTGCACAAACCGCTGAAACTCGTCGTATGGCGCGCACTACTCGTAGGCGCTACTCTCGTAGACGTTGGCGTTTGCATATGCTTGATGCTATTTTTGATGCTTCTTTGGCAGAAGTGGATCCGTCATTCCTTGCACGGAGAAAGTATTCTTGGGTGCACCCCTCTGATGAGAGCAATGCGGCTCATTGGTATGGTGGCATCTTATTTGATTCGAAGGATCAGGATAAGCGTTTTTATGAGCAGTATCCGACAATTTACCATTTGCGTAAAGTTTTGATGGAAGATAACAAACAGCATGATATTCGAGAAGTTTATCTTGCTATTCATCACCTATTGAAATATCGAGGCAACTTCCTCGTGGAAGGTGATTTGGATTCTTCGAGTGTATTTGATTCGAAGAATCTTTTAAATCTCATTGGTGAGATTATTCTTTGTACATTTGATGAATTAGACAGTTGCTGGGCTGAGAAAATCGATCAGAAGCGTCTTTCCGATGCGTTGTGTACGACAAAGGGGTCTCGTAGCATGCGTGTTGAGAACGCACTTGCTGCTATTTGTGAGTCATACGAACTGCCGAAGGATCAAGCTAACGTTGTTAAGGCTATTTTTGCTGGTCTAGAGGGAAATAAGCTTGATTTAGCGAAGATTTTCCCTTCCGAAGAGCGTACTAGTGATGATAAAAAGGCACTTGGCATTTACTTTAATAAATCTAATTATGAGGAAATACGTGCACAGATTGTTGATTCAGGCTTACTTGATGATGAACAATGCGCGTTGTTTGATGAATTGCAGGAGCAATATAGCGCTATTGCTCTGAAGCAATTACTTGGAAATGCGAAAAGTATTTCTGAATCGATGTGTGCAAGTTATGAACAACATTATAAAAATTGGGCTCTTATTAAAAAAGAGCTTCGCACAGAAAACAATGCCGATGAAATCAACAAGCATTATGGTGAGTTGGTTGGTTGGACAATGGTCGATGGTCGGCGTCGGAGTATCAGAGGTGCTTCTGCGTATGAAAAAACAAGACAGAACGCAAATAAATATTTTTCGAAGTTAATTGAGACTTCTAATTTACCCGAAGCTAAGAAATTGGACTTAAAGCACGCAATTGATGAAGATCGACTTTTTCCGATTCAAAGAGATTCTGATAATGGCGTGATTCCTCATCAGTTGCATCAAAATGAGCTTAGGCAAATTCTTGAAAAGCAAGGAAAATATTATCCATTCCTTTTGGATATGTTTGAGAAGAACGGTAAACAAGTCAATAAAATTGAAGGCTTGCTGACCTTCCGTGTGCCTTATTTTATAGGTCCATTGGTGGAGCGAGAAGGAATGCAGCCTTCGGATAATGGCGAAAACCATTGGATGAAACGTAAGAATTCTGGAGAAATCACTCCATGGAATTTTGATGAGATGGTTGATAGGGATGAGTCGGGTAAACGTTTCATTGAGCGGCTCGTAGATACAGATAGCTATCTGTTGGGTGAAACGACGTTGCCGAAGAACTCCATGTTGTATCAGGAATATGAAGTTTTGAATGAGCTGAATAATGTTCGTTTATCGTTCCGTTCTAGCAATCGGTGGGAGAACCGTCGCCGTCAGCGACTTGGCCGAGAAGAAAAGGCTTTGCTGATTCATAACTTGTTTATGAAGGGTGGGGTTGTCACCAAGAAAGCTGCGGAAAATCTACTCCGTAAAGAGTATGGGCGTAGCTATGAATTGTCTGGTTTGGCGAATGAATCAAAGTTTATGAGCTCTATGTCTTCATATGGAAGACTGTGCCGGATTTTCGGTTCGGAACGAGTGAATAAAGACTTAAAACTCATGGAGCAGATAATTGAGCTTCAGACTGTGTTTGAGGATAAAGAGACTTTATTGCATCAGCTGCATATGCTTGATGGCCTTTCTGACGGTGATTGTGAATTGCTGGCAAGAACGCACTACACTGGGTGGGGCAAATTCTCAAGGAAATTGCTAACGACTAAAATTGCCGAATGCAAGATTGGCGACGATTTCTCACCTCAGAAGCACAGCATTATTGAAATTATGCGTTTTGAAGACCGTAATTTTATGGAAATCATTACTGATAAAGATTATGGTTTTTCCGAATGGATTGATGAACAAAATCTTGGAGTAGATAAGAAACAATCATTGGAATCAACGGTGGATGAGCTTCGCGTATCTCCGAAAGTGAAACGAGGCATTATCCAATCTGTCAGGCTCATCGATGATATCTCTAAAGCTGTTGGAAAAAAACCATCGAGAATATTCATGGAATTAGCGGGAGATGTTCAGGCGAGTGTACGGACCACCTCTCGAAAGAATCGCTTACTGGATTTGTATAAAAATGCCGGATTGAGGAAAGACTTCAGCGACATTTATGATCGTTTGAATGCAAGTGACGATAAAGAGCTTCAGGATGATCGTTGGTTCTTGTATTACACACAGCTTGGCAAAGATATGTACACCGGCGAAGAGCTGGATATTGACAGACTATCGTCTGACTATGATATTGACCACATCATTCCCCAAGCCGTGACGCAGAATGATTCTTTGGACAATCGAGTACTTGTGTCCCGTGCTGCCAATGCGCGTAAAACTGATTCTTTTGCATATTTGCCGGAACTGGTAGAAGCTAGGAGAGGCTTTTGGCAGGAGTTGCTGGACAATGGACTGATTTCCCGGACCAAGTTTGAACGTTTGGTGCGGCAGAATGATTTTGGCAAACATGAGAAAGAGCGTTTTGTCGAACGATCGCTGGTGGAGACTCGTCAGATTATGAAGAATGTGGCGACTCTGATGCGTCGGAGGTACGGGAAGAGCTCCGCTGTGATTGGTCTTAATTCCGAATTGACCAAGCAGATGCGCCAGTACCTTGGTTTTGGACATAAGAATCGTGATATCAATGATTATCATCATGCGCAGGATGCATTATGCCTTGGCATAGCTGGTCAGTTTGCTGTTAATAGAGGTTTCTTTGATAATGGAGCAGTCTCTGATGGGGCAGCAAATGCGTATAATATCTATCTTCAGGACTATCTGAGAGGATACCGTAAGAGATTAAAAGCAGGGGATCGTAAGCACGGTAAGGCCTTTGGTTTTATTGTCGGCTCTATGGCATCGGCGGATGAGAATAAGCGTATCAATCCTAAGACCGGTGAAATTGCGTGGAGCGAAGCTGATAAAGATTATCTTCGAAAAGTGATGAATTATCGGAAGATGCTTATCACTCAAAAAGTGGGAGATAATTTTGGCGCGCTATATGATGCAACGCGTCACGGTGCGGGAACTCCGAAGGGAAAGAACGGTATCCCTCTCGATGGGAAAAAGATGGATACGTTGTTGTATGGGGGCTTCTCTGGAGCGAGTGTTGCTTATGCTGTTTTGATTGAGTCAAAAGGAAAAACCAGACTGGTAAATATATCTTTGCAGGAACATTCGGCTCTTGGTGAGCATCCTTCTGATGATGAAATTCGAAGGATGTTGGGAAGAAAGAAATCGGACTATCTTAAAGCGCGCATACTTCTTAAACATGTGGCTCAAAAACAGCTGATCTGCTATAACGGAGCGTTGATGACCGTATTGTCTGCTAGTGAGTTGAATAATGCTTGGCAGCTTTGGTTGCCTTCAAATATGTATAATCTTTTTGATGATATGGAAAAAGGTGTTATTTCTCTAGAGAAGGAGAACCTGGTTCAACTCTTTGAATCGATTCTAAATTCAGTGCAGAAGTATTATCCGTGGCATAAATTCGATGATGCGGAAGTGGTTGTGTTTAGAAATAAGTTTATGCATCTTAACGAAGTGGACCAGGAAAAAATTATCACGGAAATGGTTATTGCTTTACATGCTGATTCAAAGACCGCAAATCTTGAGAAGATGGGCATGACAAAAAGTTGGAGGAGAATGAATAATAAGTCTGGTTATTCATTTGCGGATGATGACGAATTCATCTTTCAGTCCCCATCTGGTTTATTCGAAAAGAGAGTTACTATTGCGGAGTTAAAAAAGCAAGCAAAATAAAAAAAGAGGCTCCCGGCATCGCCGGGAGCCTCATAGCCATAAGGCTAGGTATTAACAACCTTCTGAAGCTTGGCTCTTGAAGCCTTGCTTTATTTCAATATATGTCTGTCAGATCAACGACTTAGACATTTGGATTGCGACCAAACAATCCTTTAATAGGATACCACAACCACGATGGAGTGAGTATGGCGTGGCGGAATATTGTAGTGACGCAACATTGCAAAGTTTCGATAAAGATGAACTTGCTTGTTGTGCAAACGGATGATGATACTGTTCAGATTCCAATCGATGATATTGGAATGGTGTTGTTTGCTACGACACAAGCTGTAATCACCACGAGTGCTATGGCGTCTCTTCTTGAAAGGGACATCAAAGTGGTGTTTTGCAATGATAAGCATCTTCCGATTGGTGAAACAAACCCATACGAAACTGAATCTTCTAGACGAGTATGCATTGTGCAACAAATGGGTTGGACTGAAGAACGAAAGAACATATTATGGCAACGAATCGTGCAAGAAAAGATAGCTCATCAAATTTTCGTATTGAAAGAAAAATGTGTTTGTTCTGATATAGGGAAAATGGAATCATTGGTTGCATCCGTTCAGCCGGGGGATTCGGATAATCGTGAAGCGGTTGCGGCTCATATGTATTTCCCAAGATTGTTTACCTATGAATTTGTCCGCTCGGATGATGGTAATGAAACGAATGGATTGTTGAATTACGGCTATTCATTAGTGATGTCTGAAGTCGCTCGAAAGATAGCTGAATTTGGCTATTTAACTGAATTTGGCATCCATCATGATGGTGAGAAGAATCCCTTTAATCTAGCTTGTGATCTTATGGAACCTTTTCGGCCATTTGTCGATGCGAAAGTATTTGAATTGAGAGAACAAGCTCTGAATCCAGAAGTGAAGAATGAGCTTATGCGGTTATTGCGTATTGATTTGCCTGAATTTGGAACCAGTCCGACGCAATTGATCAATGTTTTCGTTCGTGATGCGCTCCATTATCTTTCAGGAGATGACAGATTGCCAGAACTGGGGTTTATCGATGAGGTATAGGGTTATGAGGATTCTAATATTCTTTGATTTACCTGTGAAAACAGCAGCAGAGCGTAAGGCATACACGACTTTTCGGAAAAATTTGTTGAGGGAAGGCTTCCTTATGATTCAAGAATCAGTGTATTCCAGAATCGCTACCACACGTGAATCGGCTGGTTTTGTTGAAAGTCGCGTGGCGAGTTTTGTACCTGAAGAAGGCTTGGTGCAATCGTTGATTATTACGGAAAAACAATATGCTTCAATCAAATTCCTCTTGGGAAATCGAATTGGGGATGTGAGGAATTCGGATGAGCGGACGGTGATTATATGATTGATAGCATTGTTATGTATCCACTTGAAACGATGTCTCTTGAACCGGGATTGAATGTACTGGGATTTGCTTCGCCAAAGCTCTTGTTTCAGTTCGCAGAGAGTTTCCAAGGCATTGGGGATGATGTGGTTCTAGGGGAGGGGAGTAAGACTGCAGTACTGTCAAAATCGGCATTGTACGTCGGAGATTGTGCTGACATTGTTGATTATGATGCACTATTCCAAAAAGCTGCAATTAAGAAGATAATAGATGAGTTTGATGCTGATAAATTAACTAGAGTACTTGAGTTACAAGCTGAACTAAAAACAATTATTCAAGATGAAATATGGAGTGATGACTTACCTCTCGAAATATCTTCTTCATTAGATTTGAAGACCGTGATTTCAATGGCGAAGTTGCGTGTTGAAGCGAGTTCTGTGGGCTCCCTATTTGATAAAATCCAAATGGTAGTTGATACTGCCGGTGCTCTTGCTGAAAACAGGATGCTTGTGACGCTTCATACAATTCAATATTGTAATAACGACCAATTAATTTATTTACACAGAGACCTTTTGAAACATGATATGCAGCTTCTTGACCTGGAATGCTGCAATGAGAAGGTCATTCTGGCGGAAGGAAGAAGCTATTATGTTGACGGAGATTACGTTCAGTTCTCATGAACTGTTCAGAAAACTCCAAGGCTATCGGTTTCAGATGTCTGTCAGATCAATGACCTAGACCACCGACCAGACCGGCGAAATCTCCAACACCGTGTTTCAGATGTCTGTCAGATCAATGACCTAGACCACATATTGATAAGCTGTGCCGTGCCGTATTGGGTTTCAGATGTCTGTCAGATCAATGACCTAGACCACCCACCGAATGCGACATAGCCTTTCATACCTGTTTCAGATGTCTGTCAGATCAATGACCTAGACCACTTGTGTCGATGCCACTCGACGGCTCCACGTGTTTCAGATGTCTGTCAGATCAATGACCTAGACCACAAGCCGGACAGCAGACTAACGTGAAGGAGGGTTTCAGATGTCTGTCAGATCAATGACCTAGACCACGGCTTCCTCGCCGTTAGTGTTGACGAATTTGTTTCAGATGTCTGTCAGATCAATGACCTAGACCACTTGGAGACTACTGTCAATAATCTGACCAACGTTTCAGATGTCTGTCAGATCAATGACCTAGACCACACTGTCTACCTCCATTCCAGATGCGCTTAGGTTTCAGATGTCTGTCAGATCAATGACCTAGACCACCAGACTCCCCCGCCTACGTCACTATGAGCCGTTTCAGATGTCTGTCAGATCAATGACCTAGACCACCATGAGCTGCGCGTTGACGTACACGTCGGTGTTTCAGATGTCTGTCAGATCAATGACCTAGACCACGAAGCGCCGAACACGACAACATGCACGCTTGTTTCAGATGTCTGTCAGATCAATGACCTAGACCACCGTTTTCAATCGCGTTATGCAGCGGTTTGAGTTTCAGATGTCTGTCAGATCAATGACCTAGACCACTGGAAGTTATACCATGACCAAGCTAGATAAGTTTCAGATGTCTGTCAGATCAATGACCTAGACCACCATGCTGCACCCGAAGCCTTCCGGTGATGGGTTTCAGATGTCTGTCAGATCAATGACCTAGACCACGTGTTCGGCACAGAGCGCGGAATAAGCCATGTTTCAGATGTCTGTCAGATCAATGACCTAGACCACCGTGACAGCGCATACGATGACATGCAATACGTTTCAGATGTCTGTCAGATCAATGACCTAGACCACCAAGCGTTTTTGTTCGCAATCCCGACATGCGTTTCAGATGTCTGTCAGATCAATGACCTAGACCACTGGGCAAGTCCGAAGCCGCTGATTTTTCCGGTTTCAGATGTCTGTCAGATCAATGACCTAGACCACGAGATGCAACTATCCCATTGCGGCTTACGTGTTTCAGATGTCTGTCAGATCAATGACCTAGACCACCTTGATACGGCGGAGCGTGTAGTTCGGTTTGTTTCAGATGTCTGTCAGATCAATGACCTAGACCACAACTTGCGCTCTGATAGGACGCTTAGACCTGTTTCAGATGTCTGTCAGATCAATGACCTAGACCACCACGGTACGAACGTAGCCGCGCATTGCAGAGTTTCAGATGTCTGTCAGATCAATGACCTAGACCACATCGAGCAGGCGAACGACATGGTGGCCGGTGTTTCAGATGTCTGTCAGATCAATGACCTAGACCACGAAAATTACGACGTTTCCGTGTACCGGCATGTTTCAGATGTCTGTCAGATCAATGACCTAGACCACCTGCGCGACGAGTTCACCGGCGTGCTGATCGTTTCAGATGTCTGTCAGATCAATGACCTAGACCACCGGCTATTAGTTGTTTGATGGTCTCAATGTGTTTCAGATGTCTGTCAGATCAATGACCTAGACCACCGTTCCGACCAGCTGCCAGTCTTCGGGTGAGTTTCAGATGTCTGTCAGATCAATGACCTAGACCACCTGAGGATGCGCTTCTCACCGCATTCGATGGTTTCAGATGTCTGTCAGATCAATGACCTAGACCACTGGCCTTGAGTGCGGCCAATTCCTTTTCGAGTTTCAGATGTCTGTCAGATCAATGACCTAGACCACACTCCTTCACGGCGATTACAGCAATGTTCTGTTTCAGATGTCTGTCAGATCAATGACCTAGACCACTGCAGTCCTGCGGTTCCGTGTGGGTGTGCCGTTTCAGATGTCTGTCAGATCAATGACCTAGACCACTTTGATGCACAGCGGTTCCGTCCAAGTGTTGTTTCAGATGTCTGTCAGATCAATGACCTAGACCACAATAAACGGTACAAGGTTTGTCCACTTTTTGTTTCAGATGTCTGTCAGATCAATGACCTAGACCACCGAGAATGTCCTTCAACGCCTGAATCTGCTGTTTCAGATGTCTGTCAGATCAATGACCTAGACCACTCGTCGTATCGGACGGGCAATTAAAAGCGTGTTTCAGATGTCTGTCAGATCAATGACCTAGACCACTCACCGAAAACTGCCAGCGAGAACAGCTCAGTTTCAGATGTCTGTCAGATCAATGACCTAGACCACGCCATCCGCCGTCGTGCTCCTCCATAAGCCGTTTCAGATGTCTGTCAGATCAATGACCTAGACCACTGAATCATTGGCCGATAGGAAGCTCATGAAGTTTCAGATGTCTGTCAGATCAATGACCTAGACCACAGGCGACGCCATCGGTGGGGTCATCGGTGCGTTTCAGATGTCTGTCAGATCAATGACCTAGACCACGCGCTTCATCCGCGATAATCTCACACGTCTGTTTCAGATGTCTGTCAGATCAATGACCTAGACCACCACTTCGATGCCGTTACGCTTCAGGTCGTCGTTTCAGATGTCTGTCAGATCAATGACCTAGACCACCGAGGTTCTGAGCGGTGCCCGACGTAGGCTGTTTCAGATGTCTGTCAGATCAATGACCTAGACCACTCAATTTCGACCGGAACACGCCTGAAGAGCGGTTTCAGATGTCTGTCAGATCAATGACCTAGACCACCTGCACCTGCGCCGTCGCATAACGGAGCGAGTTTCAGATGTCTGTCAGATCAATGACCTAGACCACTTTATGATGTGTTTGTGTATTTTGTCGATAGTTTCAGATGTCTGTCAGATCAATGACCTAGACCACTAAGCACCTACAACCGTCAACGGTTTCGCAGTTTCAGATGTCTGTCAGATCAATGACCTAGACCACCGTCGGCACAGCCCTGACGCGCACCTCGATGTTTCAGATGTCTGTCAGATCAATGACCTAGACCACCGCGGAATACGCGCGCAAGGGGGGCTTCTAGTTTCAGATGTCTGTCAGATCAATGACCTAGACCACTGCTTCTCGAGCCTCGCCGGGTCCAGGTCGGTTTCAGATGTCTGTCAGATCAATGACCTAGACCACTGGAGATGCTGATGGACGGCGGCCTCACACGTTTCAGATGTCTGTCAGATCAATGACCTAGACCACCCGCTTTTTCGATTTCGTCTGTCGAGAGTGGTTTCAGATGTCTGTCAGATCAATGACCTAGACCACCCAATCAGTTGGTCAGCTATTTCGATGCCGGTTTCAGATGTCTGTCAGATCAATGACCTAGACCACTGACCGGTCTGATCCATGGCAATTGGAGTCGTTTCAGATGTCTGTCAGATCAATGACCTAGACCACTCGGGTCGGCGGTCGCGTACAGTTTGGTGAGTTTCAGATGTCTGTCAGATCAATGACCTAGACCACCACCCACCCGTCCGGAAGGCGAGAAGTGGTGTTTCAGATGTCTGTCAGATCAATGACCTAGACCACGATGGTGTTGGCGTGCAGTCCTTCGCCCTCGTTTCAGATGTCTGTCAGATCAATGACCTAGACCACAAACAGTTCTTCTTCCGTCAACGGTGTTTCGTTTCAGATGTCTGTCAGATCAATGACCTAGACCACCCTGCTGGGTGCTTGTGTGCGTGTTGCTTGGTTTCAGATGTCTGTCAGATCAATGACCTAGACCACCTGGACGGATCTGGCATTGGACCGGAGCGTGTTTCAGATGTCTGTCAGATCAATGACCTAGACCACAAGTCCAGTCGATCACTCACGACGAAGTGCGTTTCAGATGTCTGTCAGATCAATGACCTAGACCACCAACTCGTCCTCGCCATGCTCGTAGAATTCGTTTCAGATGTCTGTCAGATCAATGACCTAGACCACGCAGCGTCACCACAACGTCAGCCATCACCAGTTTCAGATGTCTGTCAGATCAATGACCTAGACCACGCACGTAAAAGTTAAGCCGGGGGGAGGGTGGTTTCAGATGTCTGTCAGATCAATGACCTAGACCACCCTCTTCGCTGCCCCACGTATACCGTCGGCGTTTCAGATGTCTGTCAGATCAATGACCTAGACCACTGGCCTTGACAATACGGGGTGACTCCATAAGTTTCAGATGTCTGTCAGATCAATGACCTAGACCACTGCGTGCTGGCGTTTGACGCCATGTTCCCGGTTTCAGATGTCTGTCAGATCAATGACCTAGACCACGAAGAAGTCGGCCGACCAGTCGGGGCCGTAGTTTCAGATGTCTGTCAGATCAATGACCTAGACCACCTCCTATGTTGCCGGTGACGGCGGAACCGAGTTTCAGATGTCTGTCAGATCAATGACCTAGACCACATGTGCGTGTGGGCACGTTTCCGGCACGGAGTTTCAGATGTCTGTCAGATCAATGACCTAGACCACTCGACGTGGACGAATTCATCCACTACAACCGTTTCAGATGTCTGTCAGATCAATGACCTAGACCACAACGCTCCCTCCCGAAGCATTCCCGTTGAAGTTTCAGATGTCTGTCAGATCAATGACCTAGACCACTTTCTGGAAGGTGCTCAACGTATTCGATTGGTTTCAGATGTCTGTCAGATCAATGACCTAGACCCATCGACGGTGCCGATGCCATGGAATCAATGGAGTTTTGGATGTCTAAAGCGTTTCGTTGTTTTTCGGGCGCGAGAGGTGCATTATTGCTGAGACACGTAGTGAGTGTTCGCGCTTGGAAAGCAGCTGCTTTGGAGCCGGTGAACTTATATTGCTTCTGTTTTTGCGGGAGAAATGAAAGAGCTGTTCGCAAAAGACTCTAGAATATGTGTCCTATAAAGCTTGGACTATGACCGTTCCTGAGCGTTTAAGCTCAGGACTCCATTCTTCAGGAGCGGCGCAACCATTCCCGACTTTTTTTGGGATTAAAACCCGCGTGCAGAGGTCTATCCAAAATCGCTGGATGATACTGTCTTCGTTCCGTCCCATACCGCTCATGATTTCATTCTCCAGCTTTCCGCCATTACTGATGATCGTCCGTCTTGATGTCTCATTGCTCTTGTGGCGGGTAAGCAGAACACGTTGCTCGCCCTGCTCTTTGCAGATGGGCAGGAGTAAGGCGAGCATCTCTTTGGCATACCCTTTTTGACGTTCCGATGGCAAAATGCTATACCCAATATTTCCTCCGTACTGCAGCAGAAAAGGGGATAGCGGATGTCTGAAATCAATGATGCCGACGAGCTTGTCATGCCTTCCGAATAGCTAAAAATACTTCCGACGGCACATAGCCTTCGCCGTATTTCTTTTTCAATCGATTATCGAAATCGATCCATTCATCAAAAGAATCCGTGTCTTCGAGACCGGCGCATCCATCGAGACTGTCGTTGTTTGCAAGCATCTCCTGCTTGTAATGCATCACTTGGCTCGCGTATTTTCGCGTTGGCTTGACCAGTGCTAAATCTCTTTGCATGATTATGTCCTCTGTTTATTGATGCGCAAGTGCCTGGCTCGTGCTGTTTAATGTCCAATTATACGGACGTGTTTGTAGTTATCGGCAAAACGAGATGCTGACAAAACTCGCGTTCCAACAAAACGGAGCCGCCCCCATCGGCCTAACTTCTATTGAACAGACGCAGCTGGCTTGCGAGATACCAATCATCCCACACATCCCATCGCAGGAGAGATCATTCTTGAGGGATATCTCCTGCGAGTCCGAGGTTGGGAGAAAAAAGCTGCACGTCAGTATGCCTGCGTGGTTGGAGGGCATCATGGCACCCCGCCAGACAAAAGCAAAATTGATGAAGAGAAAAACAGGAAAACCAATGTTGGATTGGATTCTGAAGCATGGATAAGTGTTCAGGATAAGCTAATAGATTTTGTTGCAGATATGTCATGAAAACGCAGACGTTCGCGTGTTCCCCGCACATGCGGGGATGATCCCCAACGGTACGAAACGCATATCCGCGAGCTATGGGTGCTCGACATATCGGGACTGCATCAGATCCAACTGAAATAGAAAGCCCGAAGA
>ERZ1035027.1183-NODE-1183-length-12540-cov-7.310132_pt1 | contig 12540 bp, 37 predicted proteins | sample MGYA00520604_ERZ1035027 | MGnify/ENA primary metagenome ERZ1035027 (study PRJEB33766, sample SAMN09781743) | gut metagenome | biome: gut microbiome | host: Homo sapiens | place: Madagascar | study: EMG produced TPA metagenomics assembly of the PRJNA485056 data...
TAAATATACACACCAATTTTCAATATCAATATAGAATGATGATTTATGATTCCTTAGCATCCATAATGTTTTAGGAGAATACTCAAAGATATATTCATCATAATGTTCCATTGGATTAACATTCATATGCGACAAATAATTATCAACTGCTTCCCATACCATATTACTCACAGGAAGATTAGTAACCTTACCTGTTTTCTGTTCTTCAATGGTATCAATTTCTTTTTTACGATTTCCGTTCTCATAATATAGATCCGACCACTTCATCATTACTGTATCACCGATTCGTCTACCAAGTAATAATTCAAGTAGTGTAATCAAATATCCGTCCCATTCTTCGTTATTCTCAAACCACTCAACAACATTCTTAATGTCTGACATGTTCCAGAATGGTTGCACTTCTGTTTTTCCTTTTTTCTTAGTTGTATAGTTTTTTGTCTGTGCCATATTTATTAACCTCTTTCTTTCTATTTACATCGGTGTAACAATTCCTCATCATCTATGATGTTTCCAATAATACTTAGAAAAACATCTGGATCTGGATAAACACAAAATTTGACAAAATCCATTACAAATGGATTCTTATTGATTTCTTCTAATATCCACTGTAATTTTTTTCCATCTTTGTAGCATCGTAAAATACAATAATATCGTTTTCCTGTTTTCATATTCTGTAAACACACAACATCTTTTTCGTAAATTGGAGTAGATGCATCCCATCCATAATAGGGATTGTGCAAAGAGAAGCACATGCATACTGTATCTTTATTAATTTTTACCGATTCGTTCGATGATGTTTTAATTTCATCACATCCTATTAAGGTGCCTGTTACCCATTCTCTGCTCCATCTTTTTTTTGCTCTATATAATTTAATAATATCTATGCTAGGGCTAGAAATCCAATTTGTTGCACTCATTATAATCACTCCTTTACTTGTATCCATATTCTCTCTTTAATTCTGGAATCTTTGCTCTTATTTCGTTCACATCGTCGCACCATCTGACTTCAATACTCTTTACATCCTTACCTTCAAATACACAAAATAAATCTTTTATATGATCCTTTTCTCTCTGTCGTGGTCGTTGAATTCCATCCATAATAATTCGACCACAGGACAAACAAATAAATTCGCTTCTCTTTTTTGGATTTCCATTTTTACAATTATTCTTCCATATATGTATTCTCTCCTTTCATTTTTTCTACAATAAAAAAGAAGCAGTTGTTTCTGCTCCTAATATACTTTCTTATATATACAACACTATTTTTTATTTAGATAATTCAAAATCACGCACAGAAACAGACTCATCAAATTCTTTACAAAATAAAATTTTACGCAAAACAGTTTCTGCCTTCTCTAAATACCGCATATCATATTCCATGCGTTCTCTTACTTCCTTTACATTTTGACATAAATCATCATTATCTTCGTCTGGATTTGTAGCGGATTCAAAATCAAGATGAACAGATAATAAAATTTCTATAATATTTTCTAATTCTAATTTTTCCTTTTTCGTTAATATATATAATTCTTTCATTATATTCTCTAAATGTCTGTTTCATCAGGTTTTCAAATCATCAAATTTATGTTTTCTAGCCACGGCTCTGCATACTTCTTTGATAACATTTCTCTGTCTTTCTGTTTCTGCTTTTTTAAGCAACTCTTGTTTTACTTCCTCAATAACAGATTTTTGCGCATTATATAAAACACGTTCATTCATTATTATTCACCTCTTTCGCTTGAAAGCAATTTTTCATTACTTAATTTCAGTTTATCTCTAGTTTTTTCAGTGCAACAATCAGTCTTTCATCGCATGTTTTCAACGCTTCTATTATTTCTTCTTTTCTTAGCTTATCTATGTTTGAAATTATTTTATTGATTGTATCTTTGCTTTTTCTAATATCCCCTATGCAGGTTATCTCTTCTTCGCTTAAAATAAATTTACATTCTCGTTTCATTTTCTTTTACCTCCACTAAATCCTAATTTAACTTATGAAACAATTCTTTCATTAGATTAATGTATCTACATCAATATCTATTTTGAAAATAACAAATGAGCTTGGTTTTATTAATTCATCTGTTTTCTTAACAGCTTCTTTCCAATCTAATCCATTATAATCACGCTTTGAAATTTCAATAAAATCAGTTTCGTAAATTTTCTTATGAGTCTTTTTTATATCAACGAATCCGTTACTATTCAACTCAGGTCTTCGTATTTTTACAACATACACATCATATTTTGTGTCGATTATAAGTACACTTGCCATTTCACAGATTCTTTTACTTGGTAATCTGCTTATAAGTTTTGCACTAATATTTTTCACATCTTCTTTATATAGATGTGATTCATAAACACAATCTATAAAACTACCAACTATTTTCATATTATCACCTCACAATCAAGAAGAAATCGTCATTTACAGTGGAATTTTACCACTTCTATAATCATCAATCTTCGTGGTTCTCTGTCTGCCATCACCACTTCTATCTAATAGCCTGCGATTCACATTATCAATATAATTCATTCTCTTATTTCCATCAACCGAAGTTTTTTCAACTCCGTTTTCGGTATATACAAATCGTACTGGTAATTCCATTTATAACACCTCACTTCTTCTGCTCGTCAATCAAATCCAATACTTCACATAAAGTTTTATATCTGCCTTCTTCCATGTCGTTCATATTGCGATTTGCTGTTTCATTTTCTAAATTCTCAATAAGCTGCTCAATTTTAATGCTTAATTCGTCCATCTATATCACCTCTTATCTCTCAGTTACAATTAAATTCTCTATATCGTACCTGCAATCAATCCAATGTTCATATAATCCGATATTTTCATCTGTTGGCTTTCTTGTTGCCGATGAAATATAATTATCAAATTTAACAATTGCATTATACATTTTTTCAAGGTCTTCTTTTGTGATCTCGTCAGTATTTCTAAATTCCTTCACTATACCACCTCTTCCAATCTTCCCAATAAATCATTCTTTCTTATCTTTAATACCGCTATTATATCTTGCAATCAATCTACCGATTTCTTCTTTACTTAATTCGACTTGTCTTGAATCTCTTTGTCTTATATCATTGAAATTTATTTCTGCTTTCTCTTTTGTATTTAATTTTGTCAAAATTTCCATTCACATCACCTCAATTACTTCCAAAACTTGTTTTAACTCTTTTGTCAACCTTCTTACCTTTATTCCATTACCATATTCCTGTTTATACAATTCGCCTTTTACAAACATATAAATTTTATTATGAAGTTTTCTCTCAGATGTCATGTAATCTACTGAAATGCGATATATATTCTTTAAAATCGGCTCAGTATCATTTTCGGCAGTTTCAAAACCTTTATAAATGGTAATACTTTTAGTGTTTTTATTAAACCAATTTTTATTTTCCATCTTAAATTTTGAAGCAAGATCCGTACAAAACCATCTTACTTTTCCATCTTCAAGACCAAAACTAATCAAATGCAAATTATTCTTCATTTATATCACCTCTTCCAATCTTCCAAGTAAATCATTTTTCACTTCAATTAAAACTTGAATTCTATTTTGCATACTTATAACACCTACATCTCCATTACTCTTATAATATTTTTGCAATTCATTTTCACACCTATTAATTTCTGTATCAAGCTCGCTAACATATTCTCTTATCTTTTCTCTCATATCTGGCTTATCACCAAAATCAACTCCGCCAAAATCTTCTTTAGTTAATTCTCTTCCACACTTAGGACAAAATCTAAAGCGATTATCATTATTGACTTGTCTTTTACTTCCTGAAAAAGCAATTCCTGTCATATCTAAATATCCATCAATTTGAACCATTCTAAAATCATATTTTCCACCACATAATTTACAGTTATTTTTCATTATCTTTCACCTCAGTTCCAATATCTTACCAAAACAAATATTCTGCATTTTTGTTCCATCTGACATAGTTGTTGTGGAAAGCTGTGCTATCTGTCCGTGATTACCAACCTCTTCATCAGGAAAAGATCTGTTAATCAAATCAATCAACTCTCTTTTCGTTAATGCCGTATGTACTACTGTTTCAATTACATTTCTATTTTCCATTTATATCACCTCTCCCAGTCTTTCTAATCAATTCGTTCATTCATGGTTTTTAATATTTTTTGATTACATTTCATCAAAAAGGCTATTCCATCCGTTTTCCTTCATATCATCTTCTCTTACATAAATATAACTTAATCCATTTTCTTCCTTACACTTTTTATTGATTATATTATCAATAGATTTTTCTTCTTCTGTTTCAGGAACTTCTATTACTTTTTCAATCGCATATCTAACTTTTTTCAAAATATCACCTCCAAGGAAAGTTAAATTTACTTGGCATTTTAATCGAACATTTTCAGTTCTGGCATATATTTCTGTATATAGTAAAATGCCTGTGTCCAATCAATAATATTATTTTTATCTGCAAATAATATACTTCTTAATACTTGTGCAACACCCTGATCTGACATTTTATCAAACACCTCTTTAGATAAAATCTCTTTTACTTGCAATTCTTTTGAATACGGATCTGTATTATGTATTAATTCTCTCAAATGTTCCACTATCAAATCTTTATATTCATCTACCTTATCAGTATTATTATGTTGTGAATAATAATCTAATCTATCTAAATCAATCTTCAAATAATGTATTCCATGTAATCCTTCCATAATATTCTCCTTTCAATTCGTAAGTAAACTTAGATTTCTTTGTAGATTTATACATCCATTTCAAATTCGTAAATGTCAAACTCATCAAATAGTTGCCATTTATTATTTCCAAGATAAGAAACATCAATATCTCTCATTCCTCTTGTTAAATATAATTTATCACGTTTCCCATCTACAATCTCTTTCATTCTGCTAAGAATTAATTCTGAAGATTGATCTACCTGAATTGGCATAGTTCCATCACCTTTTGAATCTTTCCAATGCAAAATAAATAAGTTTTTACTATTGACACTTTTTATTCCTTCTATTGTACAATCATAAAATTTAGGCTTGTATCCAACACTACTCATAATTTTCACCTTAAAATTCCTTTCCTGTAATTCGTAAGAAAACTTGGATTCATTGGCTTTTTAATACCTAATATTTGTCTCAGTGGTTATTTTTCTTACAAGTTCATCCAATTCTTCATATTTTTCAAGTAAATATTTTAATTCTTCAATAGTAATGTCTCTTCTTTTACTACTATCATTAGTGTCATATACAAAGATACTTCCATCGCTGCAAGAACCAATATTCACCCCAAATGTCGTACCATAGTTTCTGTCTCTGAATTTCTGTTTTAATATAGAATATTCATCATGTTCTAAAAAATATTTATGTTCTAAATTTTCACATTCTTTTAACTGACGATGGAAGACTTCATCAACATAATCTTCATAGGTATCATATCCACCTTTTCTATTAATATATTGAATATTTCTTCCACCCATAAAACGAATGCTTCCATATTGATATGAGTTGTCAATCAATTTCCTCTCGTCATTTCTTTTGATCCATGCTTTGAGTGATATTGTTTTTACCTCTCCCCAATTATCAGTCGGCATATCTTCTTTATCTTTTTCGAATTTCTCTGACAACGCTAAGATATAGCTTAACTTGTTATCTTGTATTTTATCAACAAATGCAATTTTATCTTCTTTTGTTATATCATGCTCACAGTTATATATTTTTTCTTTTCCAATTATCATACTGCTTCCCTGATTCAGCAACTTCAAATCTTCTACATTCCATTTAAACATAATTTTGCCTCCAATCTTCCAAAAGAAACTATTATTTACTGTTTATTATAAAAATCAAAATCTCTTCTTACACGTTCTCTATTTTCTTCTGTATCCGGCAAATTGTACCCACTTCTATCGTCACCTAAAAATAAATCTCCATTATTATTAATTCCACACTGCAATCCTGTTTTCTTATTCTCTTTAAATATAATCATATTAATCACTCTCCAATCTTTAATATTTCTCTTTCAAACCACTTCACCAAATCATCAAAATCGATCTTATTATTACATATAATTGCATACGCTGTATTATAATCAATCACATATTCCAATGCATATTTGACTTTGTTTGCTTTTATGTCAACATATCTATATATTTGATACTCTTTATTAACTGCACATATATAATCCACAGAAAATAATGGAACAGTTTCACTCTGCTTTTGCAACAAATCAACGAATGATGTTGATTTTAATTCAATGATTTCCACTAATTTATCTTTATATTTTTCTTTCATTATACTATGTCTCCTAATGCTTTTATTGCATCATCTAAACTATCAATTGCTTCTTCCATCAAGTCAATCGCATCTTCCGAATTCATACCTCGTATACTGCTTTGTAATCCTTCCGGCATATTATCGAATGCATCCTGCTCTTGATCTAATACAATAGATAATTCTGACGATACATCTGTAATTTCTTTCTTTAATCTTACTATATTTGCTTTGATGTTATTGATACTACGTCTACGTTCTTTATTCATGTGCGCCTCCTATTCCATATAATTTTTCCCACACAATCCTATCTGTTGGAGTATGAGCCATATTAAATGCACATTTACCCCCAAGCTTCCAATATTCTTCTTTAGTTATTACAATTCCGTAATCACCTTTAGCGGTATTCTTATATGCATATTTTCCATGTTCCTTTAACGCAGCTTCTGTCACATACCATTTTCTATATTCCTTTTTTCTTGTTGTAAGATTATAAACTTCATCGAGGCAATTTATCACTTTTCCTGTACTAATTTCTTTTGTAATTCCAGAATTACAAGCAAATCTGTAATCACTATAATCTATATAGGACAACTGACCTCTTCTAATAGCATCCTCATACGATTCTTTCGTTTTTCTTTCGTTTTCTGCCATTATTTTATCCCATGTATCATTATAGACATGACCGCTACTCATACCAATTGTCAATACATGAGCGTTTCCATATTTATCATGTTCAGTCCATTTGTACACTTTTTCGTTATTAATGTATCGACAACAGTTTCGATCGTAATACTCGGTTTGTCCCTTTTCATTTACATGAGTAGTATTTATTTTAGTTCTTTCGTTATCAACAGCTCTACCAAGTCCACATACTGCCGACATTGCTCCATACAATAATGCTCCTAACATAATCATCAACCTTCCTTTCTATTCTATCTAAATTTATTTTCTCTTTTTGTTTCCATTTCCTTCAGATGTTTATCTGCTTTTGCATTTACATAGTCCTTAAAATCATACATGCTTGCTCCATCACCAAACTTACGTGGTGGTGTATATTTTGTTGTCGTTGTTGAATTCATTCCCGGATCGCTTAATACCAAACTAATAATAACAATCACAATAATAATTAAAATTAAAACTCCCATATAAATCAACCTCCTTCAGTCTAATTATATCATACTTATATATTCTCTACTATTTCTTTGCATGAAAAAAGCGACTATAGAAGCCGCCTTTGTTCTTTGACATTCACATAACATCACTTTATTTTTATCCTAATCAATTACAACCCTATAAGAAATTCCGTTATACTCTGTTCTTATTGATCTCTCCCATTGTTTTAATATTTCATTTTCTTTATAATCTCCGTCACTTGACTCAAAGTATTTTTGCCAATATATATCATAGTAATGTCGCTGTTGACCATCTCTGTCATCTAAATAAATAGATAAATGTATATCGTCACTCTTTACATTAACTTCCATTAATGGTTGAAGAATTTTATAAATTATTCCATCTATAGTTTTTTGATAATTTTTATAGCCAATATATACATCATTTATAATATCATTTGGTATATCAGATAAATCTTCATAATGAACTTCATCAATCCATAAAGCAGCCACTGAATATTCAACTCCAATTTCCGGGCATGTATTTTCTCTTAAATTTTTCTCTTTTTGAAAATCAACAATACTGGCAGCTTCATATAATATTTTTATTAAATCGTCTTTGCTTAACAATTTCTCATTTTTAATTGTTCCTTTTATTTCATATTTTACAATTTTGCCATTTTCATCTACTATTGTTTTTCTCATTTGATCACTCCTCTTCTTCTACCTCTTCATCTGCCATATCATAATCAGAACCTTCTACGAATTCACCATTTTCGTCACACTCACAATATTCCAAAGCCCATTCATCAATATACGTAAGCTCAATACCTTTTTTATATGTACATTTTTTACTCGCCAACTCTGCAACAGCTTCATCTTTTTCACTCATTTTCCATCTTTTGACTTCCGTTGCGTTTGCCCAATCATTGATAACGGTGTCTCCCTTTTTGAATTTTTTCATTTCCATTTTTGATAATGCTGTATCTCCGTGCAATAAAATAATTGTATTAAACATAATATAACCACCTTTCTTTTATTTTGAATTATCAAAGCGGTTATGTTTATTATAACATAACCGCTTTCTCTTCATCAATATTTTTATTGTACCGTATTTATTGCATTTGCAAACACAATCGCTGCTTCTTCCCAAGTGTCATTATTGTCATCGTCTAATATATAATTGATGACCGACAAATCTCCACAATCTGCAACACATGATATTTGCAGTAAATCTTCTAACACTTCTTGTCTTTTATGTGATGTAATGTCTGCAACCAATTTATTTTTCAACTTCGTTGCCTTTTTTTGTACTACCTTGCTAATATCAATTCCTTCTTGCTTAATTTGTTCGTAAATTTCTTTCATATTATATACCTCCAATTTTAATTTAGATAGATTTTCGCTATCCTCGATCCAAATTGGTTAAATTATTTTGATTATACCTTAATATTTATAAAGAAGCAAGTTATGTAAGATTTAATCATCATTATTAATATAAGAATACCCTTCGCTATTGTATATTACAGCATCAGTATCAATTTCTATAGTTTCTCCGTCTAAACTTAAACGTCCTGCAATTGATAACGGATGAATCATATCAACAATACCATCTTCACCATTTTGTACTGGATCAGATGTTATGCCGCTATTCACAACTGCATTTGCCAATAATTCCTTCTTATCAATCTCAGAAACATCATCCCATTTCATTCCTAACAATGTATTCATTTTTTCACCTGTCATACTCATCACTCCTCTCCATTTATCAACAAACAAACAACTCTCCATTCAGGATGATTATTTAACCCTTCTTCCAAACATCCTCTCTGTTCTAAGTATGATACTCGATACATCGGCATCCCTAATTCATCCACAACACAACTCACATACTCCATTTGTTTTCCTCCTATACTGTATAGCCCATGCACCATCTACGTAAATTTCTTCAATTTGATATCGCTTATAATTTTTTGCAATCCAAGCATTTTTCTTATGTAATTGTTCTTCAACATTCCGTGAATTATATTTCCATGTTTTCACATTCCACCCTGATAAATCAAATATTGGCATTTGGACATCTCCCTTCATAAATTGTTTCTTTATTTATAGTGTCATATACTTCGTAAAAGTGTGGCTCATAAATTCCATCAATTAAATCTTGCCCTTCAAAAATATCCAACATATAAATTGCCTTGCCTTTATTATCATACTTATCAATAATATTTCCACCTTGTCTATCTCTTATTACATATCGCATTTTATCAATCCTCCTTCCATAAAAATAAGAGGTCGAATCAATCAACCTCTCATTTATTCTCTTAAAATATGTTGCATTATTTCCATAAAATATTCGCAAATATCGACTTTGCGAATATTTCTTTGAATTTTGAAATTACTCATTTACTTCATAATAAGTACAAAAATTACTATCATCTCCTATTCCACTATAAATATAAACCAATTCCTTACAGCCAATACTATATGGAACTTGGCTTAAATCGCTTCCATGAAAAACCTCCCTTACACTACCAGTTTCTTCTTCGATCACAAGAACTTTAACTTCTCCTTGACAATCAACTTGATCTAATAAATCATTTAATGTAAACATAATATGTCTCCTTTCAATTCTTTTCTTTTAATTAGTTTATTGCATACTTGCTTTGTCCTCCAATCTATAAGGAAATTTCCGATTCATGGTTTTAAACAGGTTCAATGTCAAAACTATCTGTTTTGCCCTGTAAATACTCAAGCACATCCACTCGACCACCATATCTGCAATGAATTTCTGTCAGCTTACCTTGGTCATATAACCATCTTGCTGCTGCATATCTGTGCCAACCATCTACAATAAAAGGTTGTGGAAGAATAAACCCATTATTACACTCGTTGTCAATTTCAATATCTCTAATTTCCTTTGGATGATTGATAAAATAAACGATTCTTCCTATATGCCAGTTTCTTGATTTCTGTTCCAGTACAGGGTGTTTCCACGTATCTCCATATGGCTCAGATACTTCTGAGATTGCTTCATGAATAGCAACTGAAATATCATCTAAATTTATTTCTCCTGTTTCATCCCACGACCAATGTTCAGTTGGAAGAAATTCAATAAGACGGTCAATTCTAACAATATCGCCATTATATTCGTTTAATGGTTCAAAATCTCCATGCATTTCTTTTACTCCTTTCACAGTAAACATCGTTTCCTATGCTTTCTGCTTAGAATAATATTTAACAATCTTTTTAAAATCCTTACTACTTGCATAAGCAACTCTAGGTTTACTTCCATCAATGTTAAATTCCGTTACGCTTAAAATCGCATAGCCTTGTACCGTTAATGTGGCAAGATATACAAGTAAATTTAATTTGTATCCAAGACTGTCAAGCTGAATTTCTTTTCTTAACTTCTGTACTTCCTCATCATAGTTGTCATCTATTTCAATAATGTGTGCAGAAGCATATGTATTGATTTTATATAATCTATTGTTAATTTTTCTTACCATATTATTTGTCTCTCTTTCCGAGTAAATCCTCATTTCATCTTTGCCAAACAATCTGGACAAGTATTTCCATATTCTTTTGTCCATCTCCAATCACTTACAGCATTTTTTAACCATTTAACACTTTTATTGTTATGATAGTCTCTGTTTATAATCCCCCCACAACAACCACAAGCCACTTCCATATATATAATAGCTTTTTTCATTCATTTCACCTCAATTCATAATCATATGAAACTCTTGTTTCATACTTTGCATTCTTTGTATTCTCTTTCAGTTAATAGTCCTTCATCGCACATATTTTCAAGCGTTCTATATACAGCGTTTGCTCTCCAACTTGCATATGAAAAACCATCAAACTCTCCAATAAGTGCATCTCTGTTTTCTTCACTTTGTTTTTGTAATTTTTCTGCTAATAAAGAATTACGAAAGAAATATGCTTTATACATGGCTGCTTTAATTCTAAGATTCTCAATTTCATATTCCTGAGAAACTAATTTCTCTTGAGATTCTAATAACTGTAATCCCAGATTCCCTAATGAACTTCTTTCGATTCTGTTTCCAAAATAAGTATAATTCATAAATCATCACTCCTTTAATCAATCTACCTGAATAATCAAGTTAATTTGCTTTCCACCAACACAATCAACAATGATTCCATTGTCTACTGTTACTAAGTTATCTTTGAATGCTCTAACTCTCTCAATATCAGGAGCGTCACCTGTTTCCATTTTACTTGTCAAGAAATTAAACAACTCTTCCTCAACAGATTCCTTTGTGACTTCTTTTACAATCTCAAAGCCACTGTGACAGAATCCTGTTTCATCAGACAACCAATCAGAAATTTCTTCCGTTGCATACTCTCTGTCTGCGCTATAATATTCTGCTAATTCATCAGGAATAATCATTTCCGTTGGAAGTTCATTAAATACTTCCTTATCTCCGTCTGTGTCCCATTTAATATTTATTGCTTTTAACATATAAATCACTCCATTTCTTTTAAAATTCTTGCAAACTCTGTATGCATTTCAAGCTCTTTCTGTTCACAATAAAGAAGTATTTTCCAACCTTCAGGTTTCCTTTTCTCTTTTTCAAGTTCTTTCTGATATTTCTGTATATATTCTTTATTGACTTCTATCATTCGCAAGCAATTTTCCAAAACTTCTTCTTTAGTTCCACATTGATTTACTGGAAGTCCCCATGCACTTTTATGATCCATTTCTGTTCCATAACCATAGAAAGTATCGCTATACTTTGCTAAAATAAATTTACTACCCATTCCAGTAAGCATTTCAGATAATACTGTCATATATTCACCATCCAATCTTAAAATGAAATTGCTATTTACTGTGCTTATACTTTATCTACATTTAAAAAATGATTTTGGTTCATCACCTGAAAAAGATACATTTAATTTTTTGCAAAAATTATATGGTCTGATATAGTCAATATTTTTTCTATATTCACAATTTTTGCATTTCTCAGGACATTTTATTATATTCTTCGTCTTCATTTGTCTCCAATCTACTTAAATAATGTATGCTTACCATCTGCATCACGTTTCCATTCATACCCTGCAAACTCAAGAGCCTTCAAAGCTCCCATGTAATAACTCATGTCTTGCGGTCTTACATCTTTCATATGTGCAATCGTCCACCGTTCATCTAAC
>ERZ1035027.1190-NODE-1190-length-12492-cov-24.974592_pt1 | contig 12492 bp, 6 predicted proteins | sample MGYA00520604_ERZ1035027 | MGnify/ENA primary metagenome ERZ1035027 (study PRJEB33766, sample SAMN09781743) | gut metagenome | biome: gut microbiome | host: Homo sapiens | place: Madagascar | study: EMG produced TPA metagenomics assembly of the PRJNA485056 data...
ATGAAGTCTACAGCTTCTTGGTTGGATTTCTTGAAACTCCGTCTCTCTTGGGGTCAGGTTGGTAATGCCAATGTTAACTGCTTCCAGTATTTAGCTCCTGTTACAACTTCAAAGACTAACTATAACTTTGGTGCTACCGGTGGTACAGATGCCTGGGTAATGGGTGCATATACCAGCCGCTTGGCAAATGAGAAAGTGAAGTGGGAGACTTCTGAACAGTACAACCTCGGTATCGATGCCCGTTTCCTCCGGCAGCGTCTTTCTCTTACATTCGATACTTATATCAAAAATACCAAGGATTGGTTGGTACAGGCTCCTGTTCTTGCAACAGCAGGTACTCAAGGTCCAGTCATCAATGGTGGTGATGTAAAGAATAAGGGTGTCGAACTTGGTCTTTCCTGGAATGACCAGATTGGCAAGGACTTTGTTTATAGTGTAGGTGCCAACTTCGCTTACAACCACAATGAAGTAGGTAATATTCCTACATTGGATGGTATCATCCATGGTGCTACCAACCAGATTTATCAGAATGCAGAAGAGTTCTATCGTGCAGAGAATGGTCATGCTATCGGTTACTTCTGGGGTTACAAGACTGCAGGTATCTTCCAGAACCAGCAGGATATTAATAATTGGATTGCTGCCGGTAATGGTGTGCTCCAGTCAAATGTACAGCCTGGTGATGTGAAGTATGTTGATGTCAACCATGATGGTACTATCAATGCTAACGATAAGGTAGACCTGGGTAATGGTCTTCCTAAGTATACTTTCGGTTTCAATTTTACCCTTGGTTATAAGGGCTTTGATTTGAGTGCAAACTTCACTGGCGCTGCTGGTTTCCAGATTGCACAGTCTTACCGTGACCCTAGTGGCTCACAGGGCAATTACAGCCATCGCATTTTAGGCAGATGGACAGGTGAGGGTACAAGTAATGAGATGCCTCGTGTTACATACGGAGATGTAGGTAACTGGTTGTTCTCAGACCTCTATTTGCAGGATGGTGACTACATCCGTTTGCAGAACCTTACCTTGGGTTATGATTTCAAGAAACTTATCTCTTGGAAGGGTCTCTCTAAGTTGCGCCTCTATTTCCAGGTGCAGAATCTCTTTACTTTGACCAAGTATGATGGTATGGACCCGGAAATCGGTTCATACAATGGTACAGATGGTAACAGCAGCGACTCTTGGGTATCAGGAGTTGATATGGGTTACTATCCACACCCACGTACTTTCATTGTAGGTGTAAATGTTGCATTCTAACTCTAAAATTGAAAGTGATATGAAAAGAAAACATATATTCATGAGTGCGTTGATTTTGTCAGCTTTGACACTTACTTCGTGCGATGATTTCTTAGATACAGAGTCCAAGACCGACCTCAACTCAGAAACTGCTTACAGTAATGCTGAGACAGCAGAGATTGATCTCGTGGGCTGTTATGATGGATGGCAACGCACCTATACAGATGCGGGTGTCGGCATGTATCTGATGGCTGAGTTTGCTTCTGATCAGGCTTTTGCAGGTTTGGGACTCTCTGATGCCAAGAATAACAATGTGATTGACCAGTTTGATATTAGCATTGCTCCTTCGTATAACGACTTGTTCAATACAGATTGGAAGAACTATTATGCAGCTATCTTTCGCTGTAATCAGTTGATTGCTGCAGAGAATACCATCAATTGGGGTGGTAATGACAAGGTGAAGGGTCGCATTCTCGGTGAGGCTCGCGCCATCCGTGCTATCCTGTATTTTGATATGGCTCGCCTGTTCGGTGATGTACCTTTGCTGTTGACACCATCTGAGGAAAACATTCCTCGTACACCGGTTAAGGATGTTTACCAGGCTATCTTTGATGACTTCAAGTATGCTATTGCCAATATTCCTGCCGATGCTTATCCGCTCGACAGTCGTGATAGCAATGATGGTCGTATTACCAAGTATGCTGCCGAGGCTATGATGGCGCGTGCGTACCTCTATTATACAGGCTACTATGGTGAGGAGCATCCTGCTTGCTCTAAGTCAGATGCTGTGGTAGCAATCAATGATGTGGTGGTAAATGGAGGATATGAGTTGGAGGCTAACTACAAAGACCTCTGGATGCCTGCTTGTACCAAGGATGCTTCTTCTAACGGAGAGTATGCTTGGAGTACAACTTATGCTGGAAAGTGGTATGATGGTAAGACTTGGAAGGCTGGTCAGGGTAGTCTCTCTAAGGAGATTGTGCTCAACATGAAGTTCAATTCTACCCATGACTATAACGGAAATGGTGATGGTAATACCTTCTCTGTTTATCTGGGTCCTCGTAACCGCAGTGCTGCTGATATTTGCATCGCTAGTGGATGGGGAGCTTGCTCAGTTACTCCTTCTTTCGTAGAGCAGTTTAAGAACGATACTCGTTTCTCTGCCTGTGCATGGAGCTGCAAGGAAGCAGGATTCTCTCCTGACTTGAATGATACCTACGAATACACTGGTTACTATACCCGCAAGTATGCACCTATGTGTTTTGCAGATGGTACCCGTCAGGAGGTAGGTTTCAAACTCGGTGAACAGCACCAGAATATCACCTATTATCAGGATTATACCATCATGCGTTATGCTGATGTTCTCTTGATGCAGTCTGAGTTGACGGGTTCTAACTCTGGTTTGAACCAGGTTCGTGCTCGTGCTGGTGAACTTCCAGAGGAGTATAGCATTGACAATATCCGCAAGGAGCGTGCTATTGAGTTTGCTTTCGAAGGCCTTCGCTATTGGGATCTGATGCGCTACGAAAAGGATGGAGCTTTTGCTGCTAAGACAATTGCTGAGGCTCAGAATGGTGCTTCTGTCCAGAATGGTGGTGCTGCTGCAAAGACTAAGTTCGTGGAGTCAAACTTTACGACCAAGAAGGGCTTGATGCAGATTCCTAATACTCAGATTACACTTTCTGGTAATGTCTTGACACAGAACCCAGGATGGTAATAAGTATAGTTGATTTTAATCATTTAAAAATCGGAAAATATGAAATTATTCAATCATATATATATGGTACTTGCCATATTTGCTACATTCTTGATGGCGGCTTGTTCGCCTGACGACTTGAGCATGGGCGGCAAGTCTTACTCTCCTGAGGAATTGGTGGAGGGCAAGGCTTATACCGTGAACATTAATGGCAATGTTGTGACCTTGACATCCAATATTCCTGATTGTACGGCTCTTTGGGTTACTCCTTCTGGTCGTTCTCAGAAACCGGTTCAGAAATTGGAGTTGCCATTTGCTGGTGACTACGAGGTTACTTTTGGTGTTGAGACCAATGGTGGTGTGGTTTATGGTGAACCATACAAGTTTAATCTTCCACAGAACGACTTCTCGCTCTTGAACGACAACAAGTGGTTCTATCTGGCTGATCAGAATTATAAGGGTGGTCAGTTCCCTGACGCTGAGACTTTGGCTGCTGGTGTCAAGAAAAAATGGATTCCTTGTTATGCAAGCTTTGGCATCGGTCAGTGTTCTGGCCCTGTGATGTATGCATACCCTTATGATCCTGATGGTGATGGCAAGGGATTTACAGAGGATGACAAGCTCGGCAATGTTTACAAGGATATTCTCTTTGAGAACTTTAAGCCTAACTATGATCCTGGATTCCAGAACTGGTTGATTCCTGAGACTGACCCTTATATGGATTCATATATGGAGTTCAGTATGGATGCCAAGAATGGTTGTGTGGCTACGATGTATCGTGGTGAGGCTGGAACTAAGGGAGCTAGTACTGGCTCTAATCTCATTGGTAAGTTTAACATGAACTTGGAAGAGAAGACCATGCCTAAGATTTCTTTCTCTGATTGTTATGCCATGCACAACGTAGGATTTGATGAAGTTTGTTCTAACTATACCCAGGATATCTCTATAGTTGAACTGACTCCTTATATGCTTCAGTTGGCTACTCGTCGTACCAACTCTGAGGGTAACTGGTATATCATCTGGAACTTCGTTTCTGAGGAAGTTAAGACTACTAATGGTAAGTGTATCCCTGCTGCCGACAAGCTCTTGGATGTTGTTTCTCCTAAACTTCCTGAGTATCCTAACTTGGCAACAGATTTGTTCACTATCGAACATAATGATGTCTCTTATGTTGGTAATAAGGCTACATTCATTCTCGATTCAGAAAAGCCTTATGATATCTTGTGGTGGAACAATTCTCCATTTACTTACAAAACTTCGAATGCAAATGGTGTACCTAGCAAGCAGGAGATGGCTGTTCAGAATGCAGCTCGATGGAAGTCTGTAATTGGTGATAAGTATAACAACACATGGGCTCCTAAGCCTGCAGATGCTGTAGTGGATAACTTCCAGCTTTCTATTGAGAAGATTACGGGTCAGGATTTCTACAAGTTCACTTGTACTGACTGCGAAGGTCAGGAACTCGAAGGAAGAATGGAAATCAAGGATGGCAACAAGTTGGTATTTAACAAGTATATCAATATCATTGCAGCTTCTAGCGATAAGCGTACTATCAAGTTGAGAACTCGTGAGTTTACAGTCTTGGGCGAGGATGCTGCTGGTCAGTTGATGATTGGTGTTCCTGAAGCAAAAGATGCTGATGGTAATGTCAATACTTATCTCGTAGCTTGCCTTAACCATAAGGCTATTGGTGGTGGCCAGACTGGTCCTACCATAGTGGAGATAGATAAAGACAAGATTCCTAGTGCTCTTTGGGTTGAAAATGGAAGTCTCCGAGTTGGTCTCTATCATAGTTGGAGTAATGTTACTGTCTTTAAACAAGAAATTAGTAAAATTAAGTTAAAGAAGAACCAGACTATCACCCTAGTCTTTAAAGTAAATGGTGTGACTTGGGATAAAACACCTATGTGTGCTCTGATAACTAATCAGATTGCTGGTCTGGCTTGGGAGCCAACTTGCTTCACTCTTCCAGGAGCGGTAGAACTTAATCAAAATGGTGAAACAACCATCTCTTTGACCAATACTACAGGTTCGACTGTGACATTTGATGGCGATTGCTTAGACCTTGCTATCCAGTTGAATGGTTATGGTGGAACCTGGCCAGACTATACTGATGTGTCAAGTCTAAGTGTGGAGATTGTTTCATGTACGATTCAATAACTTTAATAGAATTCAATTATGAAGAATAAAATATTATTTGGAATAATGGCATTTGTCATGAGCATCTTCTTCGCAGGATGCTCTGACGATGACTATTCTCCTAGCACAACCCCATTGCTGGATGAAAATTCCGTTGTTACGGGGTCTGCTGACGTTACAGCCTCTTCTGCTATCTTCCATGGTACGGTGAAGGGACTCGAAAGTCAGTCGTCCGGATCTTACACTGTAGGATTCATGTATGGTGATGCCGAGGACAATCTTTCTGAGAAGGTAACCGGCGAAAGTACCTCTGAGTTCAGTGCATCTATCTCTGGTACTCCTGGTCAGGTGGTTTACTATCAGGCTTTCGTTACCTTGCAGGGTCATGTTACTTATACGGGTACTGTATCTAGTGCAGTCTTGACCGATTCCAAGGCTATCACTGGTGAAGTGAAAGATCTGACAGCTACCACAGTTACTTTCCAGGCTTCTTTGGAGAAAGCTCCTGCTGATGCCGTAAGCGGTATTATCCTGTCACCTGATACAAAGACAGAGAAAATCCGCAAGGGTGTACGAATTCAGGCTGATGGTATCAACGACAACTATGAGGTGAAGACAGAAGGTTTGTTGCCTAATACTACTTATCATTACACAGCTTACCTCGACTTGGGTAATGGTGTTATCTATGGTAAGGAAAGAGAGTTTACAACTCCTGAGTCTAACTTTGATCCTGATAATGATCTTGTAGACCTTGGTCTCTCTACCAAGTGGGCTAGGTATAATGTAGGTGCTACCAAGGAAACTGAGTTTGGTGGTCTCTTCGGATTTGGTGATATGACTGGTTTCAAGACCAGCGTATTAATGGAAGATTATGCTTCTGAAGACATCTATAAGACTGATCGTGATGTTGCCAACAAGGCTTATGGCTCATGGTTGACAATGCCAACAGTGGAAGAGTTTGAGGAGTTGTTTAATGAGTGTAAGAAAGAATGGGTAGAACAGGCTGGTGTGGCTGGTTACAAGCTTACAGGTCCTAACGGTAATTCTATTTTCTTGCCAGCAGCAGGTTCTCGTACTCAGCAGACCGTTTCTGGTCAGGGTATCAATGGTCTCTATCTCTCTGGCTCTATCAATCCTGCTGACAAGCAGTTTGCTTTGGGCTACAGTTTCGACCGTAATTCAGACCGTCGTACTTCTACTCCGGTATATCAGGCATTGGCTATCCGCCCTGTGTCTGTGGCTAAGAACGTGAAGTTTGTTAAGGAGAAGTTGTATAATACTTGGGAGTTTGACTTGAAACCAGATGAGTCTCATTATAAGTTTGTTGGTCCTGTATTCTTCTATGGCAAGGATGCAAGTTGGGCTTCTTATACCAATAACCAGCCTGTTGTAGGTGAAACTACCGGTTGGGATGCAGAGTATGCAAATATTAAGTCATGGGCTATCACTGATCCTAGCCATTGTAATGGTACAATGACATTCTATCAGGATAAAGATGGCAATGATAAGGTAAAGGTTCATCAGGTTCAGGCAGATGGTTCTTATAAGGATTCCGAAGGTACATTTACCGTTGATGAGAAGAATAAGACAATCACAATGACCATTGACCCTCTGAATGCTGTAGAGTATATTGGTGGTATCACTCGTACTGATGAAACCAAGATCAAGGTGATGTCTCTTTCTGACGAGGCGCTTCAGTTGGGTGTAATCCGTTCTGGTGATGGTCAGCTGATGATTTATAACTATGTAACCTCTGATGTCAAGAATGGCTATGTTGCCAAGTTGACTGCTTGGGGTGATGGTGGCAACTGGGATGGCGCTTCAACTGTCGTTTCTGGTGGCTCAAAGGCTGTTGGTCAATATACAGTTAAACTTGAAACAACAGAAGCCCGTACCAATGGTAAGGTTTACGTCCTTGATCTGGAAGGCTTTGCTGCCAAATACCCTAAGGCTTTGGTTCGCATTGATGCCATCAAGGCTGATGGACAGGATTTGAAGTTTGATGCCAACAAGTTCCATTATGGTGACCTTGAGGGGAATGGCAACTATCGTATAGAGTTGTTCAATATCTGGGGTACTGGCACTGCTCAGAATTCTCCATTCCGAGCTAGTGGAGGACCTGGTGAAGCTGGTGAACCTGCTCTTGCCTTCAATAAAACCTTGGAGGTAACATTCACTGTAGTTTCTACAACTAGTGATGGTACTGGTGTCTACACTCCTACATTCAATGCCGTTCGTGGCTGGGGTGAAGGTGAGGCTCAGTTGTGGGGATATAACGATGGTTCTACCTTGAAAGTTGTTAAGAGTGACAAGGGTCAATACTCTCTTGAGAACAATCAGTTCGATATGACTTATGAAGGTTCGGGCTTTGATGGTGGTACTATCATGACCTTTATTGAGTTTGCTGACCTTTATGGTTTCTTCCCAGGTACACATAGTACTTTGGATGAGTTCTATCTTGACGGTGAGGCTGTTTCTTACGATAAGTCTAAGGTGATTGACGCCAATGAGAATCCTAAGTATCGTTTGGAATTATTTAATTGCTATGGTGCTACAAAGGATAATTGTGCTTTTGGTGTCAAGGATGGTGATTTGATGCGAGAGTTGGGCTTTAATAAGTCTATGCGCGCTAAGTTTACTGTTCACAGTCTCTTCCCTGTACCACAGTGGTAAAAATAACGTAGTACGTAAAAATATACGATTATGAAGAAAGTAAAATTGATATTTGCAACCATGCTTGCCTTATGTTTCTGTTTCGTGATGGCGGCATGTAGTGATGACGATAATGATGTTACTGAAATCTTCCATGTTGAGGGCACTGAGTTTGCCCTCAGCAACGAAGCTACTACAGGAACATTCTCGGTGACGGCATCCAGTAAACCGCTCGTAGTGGTCAGAGACAAGGATGACGCCGGTAAGAAAGTGGATGTCTCTTGGCTTACCTTGACAGAGGGTAGTGCAGAGGGAAATGTATATAACTATTCTTTCGCAGTTTCTACGAACAAGAAAGAAGATTCTCGCAGCCTTCTCATCAAGGTGACACAGGGTACCAACATGAAGGAGATTTCTATTACTCAGGCAGGTGAACCTCTTGTTGTTCCTGAAGGAGAAATGGCTCACAATGCCAAGGAACTGGCAAGCATGATGTATGCCGGCATCAACCTCGGCAACTTGTTGGAGGCTCCATCAGGTGAGGGCTCTTGGAGAAATGGTAAGGTTTCTGAGGAGTATATCAAGAGTTTGAAGAATGCTGGTTTCAATACCGTCCGTATTCCTTGCGCTTGGGCTGCCCACTTTACTCACCGTTCTACAGATCCTGCTTACACCATTGATACCAATTGGCTTCATCGTGTAAAGAAAGTCATCAGCTGGTGTGTTCAGAATGATATGTATGTAATCCTCAATTGTCATTATGATAAGGATAGTGATACTGATAGCAATGGTGGTTGGCTTGAAGATAATATCTTCAATGATTTGTTGGAACCATCTATCGTTGCAAGACAGAAGGCAATCTGGACTCAGGTGGCTTCTTACATGAAGGACTTTGATGAGCATCTTCTCTTTGCTGCTTGTAATGAGCCAGGTATGAACGAAACTTCTGGTAAGCCTGAAATGTGGGATGATAAATATGCTGTGGAGCGTGTGGTTAGATATGAGCAGACCATGATTGATGCTGTTCGTGCTACTGGTGGTAATAATGCTTCTCGTACAATCATCGTTCAGGGACTCGGTGCAGATATTTCAAATACCTGCAACCATATGGACAACGCAAATGAAACAGATGTGGCAACATTCCCTACAGACAAGGTGCCAGACCGTCTGATGGTAGAGGTTCACTTCTATGAGCCATATCAGTTCTGTTTGATGGATAAGGATGAGAATTGGGGTAATATGTATTATTATTGGGGCAAGGATAATAAACTTGCTGGCAGCAACCGTAATACTCCTGACTCTTCTGCTGAGGCATGGGTTGACGCTCAGATGGCTAAGATGAAGGCTAAGTTCGTAGACAAGGGCATCCCTGTTCTTCTTGGTGAGTATGCCGCTACCTTCCGTACATTAGGAGAAGGTGAAAATCAGGAATTGCACGATAAGTCTGTGGCTTACTTCGACGAGTATGTTACCAAGGTTGCCAAGGATAATGGTTGTGTGCCTTGCTACTGGGAGACTGGTGACGTGATAGATTGCACCAATGGCGTAGTGAAGAAACAGTATATCTTCGATGCCATCATGAAGGGTGCAAGCCAGGGCAAATACCCATGGTAATAAAAAACGAAATATTAAGTCTTTAGGTTTAATATAAAGTGTGTGGACGCATATCGGGGGAATCTTTCTCTGATGTGCGTCCTTTTTTCTGTTATTATCGTATATCCTAACATAATATACCTATCCTTTTATCAAAAGTATACATTCAGGCTACAGCTTTTTCGCTATCTTTGCAACATGATAACTCCAAAACCCGATAATACGTTAGATTGATATATGAAGAAGATAGTTATGATTATATGGGCTGCCGCTCATTTCGCTTGGGCTGGCGCACAGGTTAAACCGGTGGATGGCCGTATCTCGAAGATGAAACTCACGGCTACCGAACTGGCACATTATATGGCGCCAGGAGTCAACCTGGGTAATACGATGGAGGCGTGTAATTGGAATGATATCTTTACCAACAACGCCGGGTTAAAGTCGGAGACTTCATGGCAGAATGATAAGACATCAGAAAGTTATATCCGGAGTTTGAAACAGCAGGGATTCAACAGTCTTCGCATCCCTACATCCTGGGTGGCTGGACATCTTACGGATAAGGAGAATATGACCATAGATCCTGTCTGGATGAAACGAATCAAGGAAATCGTAAACTATGGTCTCAATGCCGGTCTCTGTGTCATCATCAACGAACACTGGGATGGCGGATGGATGGAGCATGATGCTTTTACCAGTGGGGCGAATGTGGCTGAGCATAAGGAGATGTTCCGCAAGCTGTGGACGAATATAGCAAAGGAATTCAAGACGTATGACCAGCGGGTTCTCTTTGCTGCCCTCAACGAACCGGGAGTGGGAGGCGCCAGTCCGCAGGCTCAAGGCGACATGCTGGCTCCTGAAAGCAAGGAGTTTGCCGACCGTCTCCTGGCATACGAACAGGTGTTTATCGATGCCGTCCGTGCTACCGGTGGTAATAATGCCAGCCGTGTGCTCATCGTACAGACTCCAAAGACCGAGATTGATTTGGCTGCCAAGGATTCTTACGACATCACCCGTCTGAAAGATAATGCGAAGAACCGTCTGATGGCAGAGGTTCATTTCTATGATCCTTATATATTTACCTTGATGGACAAAGATGCCGATTGGGGCAAGGTGGCTCTCTATTGGAAGGGACATGCGCCTGCCGATGACCAGGGACGAACCGTAAACACCATCTGGTATGATAATAAGAACGTGGATGCCTACCAGCATATCACCAATCAGGTGATGAAGATGAAACAGAAGTTTGTAGATCTGGGCTATCCGGTAGTCATCGGCGAATATGGTGCCAACCGTAAGGATGCCTCTCTCTTCGGTGGTAATCAGGAGAAACATAATGAGAGTATGATGGCATGGTATGGTGCTGTGACTGCCGAAATGATGAAGGCAGGTCTTATCCCATACGTCTGGGATATCAATGTGCAGCCTCTTCCTCACATGACCATCTTCGACAGAAAGAAGCAGGTAGTTTCTGACTCCTATATATTTAAAGGTGTGATGCAGGGAGCAGCCGAAGGGATGGATGATTACAGGAAAATCTATCCGAAACCATAGAAAAAAAGCAGAAAAAGCAATAATAAATAAGCATAGTTTAGATTTATATGTAGAAAGGGCAAAAAAGTATCATGCTTTTTTGCCCTTATTTAGTATCTTTGCAACCGAAAGTGAATCTTTAAACTGTAAACTTAAATAATAAATGAAGAAGATATTTATTTTATTGATGATGGCATTGGCTACATGCAATATCTCGGCAAAGTCAAACTTTGTTCAGGTAAAGGACGGACATTTCGTTCGTGATGGTAAACCTTATTATTATGTAGGTACCAATTTCTGGTATGGTGCAATCCTCGGTTCAGAAGGACAGGGCGGCAACCGTGAGCGTCTCTGCAAGGAACTCGATAAGATGAAGGAGATGGGCATTGATAATCTCCGCATCCTGGTGGGCTCTGATGGAAAGCGAGGAGTGAAGACCAAGGTGGAGCCGACGCTGCAGGAAGCTCCGGGCGTTTATAACGATACGATTCTTGCCGGTCTCGACTATCTGCTGATGGAGATGGGCAAACGCAAGATGCTGGCCGTGCTCTATCTGAACAATTCCTGGGAATGGAGTGGCGGTTATGGCTATTACCTGGAGCAGGCTGGTTTGGGTCAGGCTCCCCGTCCTAACGAAGATGGATATCCTGCCTTCATGAACTTCGTCGCCAAATATGCATCCTGTGAAAAGGCGCATCAGCTTTTCTATGATTATGTGAAATTCATACTTACGAGAACCAACAGATATACAAAGAAGAAGTATAAGGATGACCCGGCTATCATGTCATGGCAGATAGGTAATGAGCCTCGTGCTTTCAGCAAAGAGCAGTTGCCTGCTTTCGAAAAGTGGCTGGGTGAAGCGAGTAAACTGATCCGTTCGCTCGATAAGAATCATCTGATTTCTATCGGTAGCGAAGGTAAATGGGGATGTGAAGGTGAACTGAACTGTTGGGAACGGATCTGTGCCGACAAGAATGTGGATTATTGCAACATTCATCTTTGGCCATACAACTGGAGTTGGGCTAGAAAAGACCATTTGCTGGAAGATTTGCAAATTTCCTGCCAGAACACCAAGGAGTATATTGATGAACATCTTGAGGTATGCGGACGTATCAGGAAGCCATTGGTGATGGAGGAGTTCGGCTATCCTCGTGATGGTTTCTCTTTTTCAACTTCTTCTACAACAGAAGCACGTGATGGATATTATAAGTATGTGTTCAGTCTTGTTGGCGACAATGCTGCATCCGGCGGTTACTTTGCCGGTTGTAACTTCTGGGGATGGGGCGGCTTTGCCAATCCTAAGCATGAGCAGTGGCAGGTAGGTGATGACTATACCGGTGATCCTGCTCAGGAAGCGCAAGGTCTGAACTCCGTTTTCTCTACTGATAAATCTACATTGGATGTAGTAAAGACGCAGGTAGACAGAATGAAGAAGATTGGTAAGTAATAAACTTGGTGAAATTGTTAATAGTTTTAGGAGGGTGTGCCATCAGTTCATGGTGCACCCTCTTTTTTCTGGCTTTTTCGTGTCCACTTTGGGGAGCTGCTACAAGGCATAGAGGGGTTGGCTCGTGCTGATGCTGAGATTGGAAACATACTTCCTGAGGGCGTTGACAAAACCAAGGAGGGGTATAAGCGAGAAATCC
>ERZ1035027.1192-NODE-1192-length-12474-cov-3.883566_pt1 | contig 12474 bp, 11 predicted proteins | sample MGYA00520604_ERZ1035027 | MGnify/ENA primary metagenome ERZ1035027 (study PRJEB33766, sample SAMN09781743) | gut metagenome | biome: gut microbiome | host: Homo sapiens | place: Madagascar | study: EMG produced TPA metagenomics assembly of the PRJNA485056 data...
CCGCTTTGAGGGGCATACCTACCAAGAGCTGCAGGACGATCCCGCATATCGGCACTGGCTCCGGACAGAGGGAACCATTCCCTTTCCCGACGGGGAAAGCCGGGAGGAAGTCCGAGCTCGGGTGCTGGAAGGCTGGCAAAAAATGCTAAAGGAAGCCGAAGACCGGGAAAACATCGCCCTGGTGATTCACGGCGGCACCATCATGACCCTCCTGTCGGAACTCTTCGGCGGAAACTATTACGACTATCAGGTTAGAAACGGAGAAGGATATTCATTTGATGTATCACGGGACGGCATTTGCAGCGGGCTTCGTGCTCGATCTTATTCTGGGGGATCCGGAGACATGGAACCATCCGGTGCGGCGAATCGGTAACCTCATTCAGAAATTAACGGATTTTTTTCTGAAGCGAGGAGACGGGATTTCCGATTCGGCCGTCCGGGCTCGGGCAAAAAGAAAATACGGCCGACTCCTGGTGGCGGCGGTTCTCCTGATCAGCGGCGGGGGAACGGCCTTGCTTCTGGTGGGCGCGTACACGCTGCATCCTTGGGCGGGCTGCGCCCTGGAGGGCTGGCTCACCTACCGATTGCTGGCGGCCCGGAATCTCCGGGATGCGTCCATGCGGGTATACCGCGCCCTTCAATCCGGTTCGCTGAAGGATTCCTGGTATGCGGTGTCCATGATTGTGGGCCGGGACACCACCGTGCTGGATGAAACCGGTGTGACCAAAGCCGCGGTGGAAACCGTGGCGGAGAACACCTCCGACGGGGTCATCGCCCCGATGCTGTACATGGCCCTGGGAGGACCGGTGCTGGGCATGATGTACAAAGCCGTCAACACCATGGATTCCATGGTGGGCTATCGAAACGACAAATACATGGATTTCGGAAGAGCCGCCGCCCGGTTGGACGATGGGGTGAATTTCATTCCCGCCCGAATCAGCGGCCTGTTGATGGTGGCGGTGGCGTTTCTGATGGGATTTTGGGATCGGCTTCGCGGCTTCGAACAAATATACAGCGGCCGCCGGGCCTTCCGAATCTTCCTTCGGGATCGACGAAAGCATGCCAGCCCCAATGCGGCGCATACCGAAGCCGCCTGCGCCGGCGCGCTGGGTGTTCAGCTGGCGGGAAATGCCCGGTACTTCGGCCGGGTGGTGGAAAAACCAACCTTGGGAGAGAATCTGCGGCCGGTGGTGCCGGCGGATATTCTCCGGGCGAACCGGCTAATGCTGGGTACGGCGGTGCTGTGTGAATGCATCTGCCTGGGAACGATAGGACTGTTACTTTAAACAAAGGAGTGATTCGTGCACGGAGGAAATATATACGGGAATGAAATTGAATACGATTTTTCGGTAAATCTGAATCCATTGGGACCGCCAAAATCGGTGCGGGACGCTCTGGCGACGGCACTGAATCACGTGGAGGAATACCCGGATCCGGAGTACCGGGAGCTTCGCCGGGGATTGGCGAATTACTGGCAGCTGGCGGAGGAACAGATCGTACCGGGCAACGGCGCATCGGAGTTGATTCCCGGCATCATCCGGACCCTTTCCCCGAAAACCTGCATGGTGACGGCGCCTTGCTATTCCGGCTACGAAACCGCGTTGAACGCCGCGGCTCCGTCCTGCCGGATTCACCGGATTCCTTTGCGGGCGGAAGATGATTTTACCTTGCCGGAAAATATCTGCCAAGAGATTGCCCGTGTAAAACCGAACCTGCTGATTCTCACCAACCCCAACAACCCCAACGGGAAGCGAATCTCGGCGAATCGCCTCCGGGAAATTGCCGATGCCTGCCGGACGGCGGGAACGGTGCTACTGGTGGACGAATGCTTTCTGGCACTGAGCGGCGGGGATGAGGATTCCCTGATCCATTGCATCCGCAGCGAGGCGCTGCCGGCGGTGGTGCTCCGGGCGTTTACCAAAACCTTTGCCATTCCCGGGGTGCGCCTGGGATATGCCGTCTGCTCCGCTCCCATGGCGGAAAGAATCCAACGGGAATTGCCGGAATGGAACCTGTCCGTTTTCGCCCAGTACGCCGGAAGGGCAGCCTTGGAGACCTCCGCCGGTGGAACCTCCGGTTATTTGGCGGCCTCGGTGGAGATGATTGCCCGGGAACGGGAATTCCTCTCGGAGGAGCTTGAAAAATTAGGGTTCCGGGTATTCCCGTCCGATGCCAATTACATTCTCTTTCAATCCCGGGACTGGGAACTGCACCAAAAGCTGCTGGATAAGGGGATTCTGATTCGGGACTGCCGGGATTACCACGGGCTGACCGCCGGGTTCTATCGGACAGCGGTGCGAACCCACCGGGAGAACACGGCGCTTCTTCGGTGCTTGAGAAACATCAAATAATTGGAAGAGATGCACGGAGGGCGGAAGTCGCCTTTCGTGCATCTCTTTTCATCTTTCCCGGCACCCGGTTTGCGTATGAAAACCGAAATCAATAGGTTTCAGAGGAGTCGTACGCAAACCGAGGGGCCTGGCGTGCCGGCAATTTCCATTTTTCCGGCACCCGGTTTGCGTATGAAAACCGAAATCAATGGGTTTCAGGGGAGTCGTACGCAAACCGAGCAGCCCGCCGGCCCATTTGTTGTCACCTGGCGGGCCGGTCGCCCTGCCGAAAAAAGCAAAGCGCCGGGCGGGCAGAATTATGTAAAGCCATTCACAAATATTGTTAAATCTGATATAATATATTATAAAATTTAGTATCATAACATAAAAATACATACAAAAAGGGAGATAGAACAATGGGAACACTATATCGTTTTGATTCGGATGTGGATACGGACCAGATTATTGCATCGCAGTACTTGCTGTATCCCACCATTGAGGAGATGAAGGGACATACCTTTGAATCCCTGGATTCGGAATTTGCCAACAAAGTGAAGCCGGGGGATTACGTGGTGGCCAACGAGAATTTCGGATGCGGGTCTTCCCGGGAACAGGCACCCGGCGTGCTGAAGGCACTGGGGGTAAAGGCGGTTATCGCCAAATCCTTTGCCCGGATTTTCTACCGCAATTCCATCAACATAGGTTTGCCGGTGATTGTGTGCCGGGATCTGTACGACTGCGTGAAAGATGGGGATGAAATGGAACTGGACCTGGATGCGGGCACGGTGACCAGCGGCGGAAACACCTACGAATGCACCAAGCTGCCGCCGTACATGCAGAAGATTTTGGATCAGGGCGGTCTGATCGCTTCTTTGGATGAGGCGTAGCGCCGGAAAGCGCAGGACGAGACGAGATTATTTTTAGCAGAAGCAGACAGGGAGACAGAGAAAAATGGGAATGACGATTGCAGAGAAAATCATCGCCCGGGCAGCCGGGGTGGACGCCGCAAAGGCCGGTGAAATTCACGTGGTGACTTTGGATTACATGCTGAGCAACGACGGCACCACACATCTGACCATTGATAAATACAACAATTTGAAGAATCCGCACATTGCAGATCCATCCAAGCTGGTGTGGGTGGTGGATCACAATGTGCCTTGCGACAGCGTGAAGACGGCGCAGTCCCAGAAGAAGATGCGGGATTTCGCCCGGGAGCACGGAATCGATTTCTACGAGGGCGAGGGCATTTGCCACCAGGTGATGGTGGAAAAATACGTTCGGCCGGGTCAGTTGATTTTTGGGGCGGACAGCCACACCTGCACCTACGGATGTCTGGGGGCTTTCGGAACCGGCGTGGGGTGCACGGATTACCTGTACGCCATGGTGACGGGCAAATCCTGGGTGATGGTGCCGGAGACCCTTCGGTTCAATCTGACCGGCACGCTGCGGAAAGGCGTGACTGCTCGGGATGTGATTCTGACGATTATCGGAAAAATAGGCGCCAACGGCGCCAACTATAAGGCCATGGAATTCGCAGGGCCGGGACTGGCGGGGCTGTCCGTCAGCGACCGGTTCGTCCTGTGCAACCTGGCGGTGGAGGCCGGGGCCAAAACCGGACTGATGCCGGTGGACGAGGTGACTTTGGAATACCTGGAGGCGCACGGCCGGGAGCCGGTGGCCTGCTATGAGAGCGACCCGGATGCGGAATTCGCCGAAGTGTACGATATCGACCTTTCGGAGATTCAGCCTGTGGTGGCCAAACCGCATTTTGTGGACAACCTGGCGCCGGTATCGGAGGTGGCGGGAACGAAGATTCACGAAGCGTTCCTGGGTTCCTGCAGCAATGGGCGGCTGGAGGACCTTCGCCTGGGCGCCGAGGTTATCAAAGGAAAGAAAGTAGCGGAGGGCGTTCGCTTCCTGGTGGTTCCGGCCAGCCGGGATATCTATAACCGGGCGGCCAAAGAAGGAATTCTGGACACCTTCATGGAGGCCGGTGCCATCGTCATGAATCCGAACTGCAGCGTGTGCTGGGGCAGCTGCCAGGGCGTAATCGGCGAAGGGGAAGTGCTGATTAGCACGGGAACTCGGAACTTCAAGGGCCGGGCCGGCGACCGGAATTCCTTCGTCTTCCTGGCGAACGCGGCGACGGTGACGGCATCGGCGGTGGCCGGTGAGATTGCGGAAGCTTGTTTTTAGGGAGAAGGAGAGGAACAAAATGGAACATTTTAGCGGAAAAATATACACCATGGGGGATGATATCGATACGGATATCATCATGCCCACGGAATATCTGGCCCTCCCTTCCGTGGAGGACATGAAGCCCTACGCCTTTTCGCCGCTGCGGCCGGAGCTGGCGGGAATGCTGGAGCCGGGAGACTGCATCGTGGCGGGAAAAAATTTCGGCTGCGGCTCTTCTCGGGAGCAGGCGCCGGAGGTGATCAAGGCTCTGGGCATTCGGTGCATCGTGGCCAAATCCTTTGCCCGGATTTTCTTCCGGAATTCCATCAACAACGGACTTCTGCTCATCGAAAGCAATCTGATCGATCACGTGCAGGAAGGGGATGTGATGGACGTGGAAGTGGGCCGACAGATTCGGGTGAATGGGGCGACGTATCCCATTGCGGATCTGCCGGAAAACCTTCTGGAAATTCTGGATGCCGGCGGGCTGGTTCCGGCGATGAGAAAGCGGAACGGGCTGGAATAGGAGGAGAGCATGGCGACATTAATTGAGAAAATTCTCCGGAGAAATACCGGAAAGAAGGATGCAAAACCGGGGGACATCGTGACCGCGAAGGTGGACCGGGTGATGGTGCACGATATTTTCATTCCTTTTGTGGCGGACAAATTCGAAGAGATGGGATTCACGAAGGTGTGGGATCCGGACCGCATGGTGCTGGTGTACGACCACATGGTGCCGGCCAGTCAAGTGGACGATGTGCGGCACTTCCACCGGGGGGACGCGTTTGCCCGGAAATACGGAATCAAAAACGTTCACCGCACCGACGGAATTTGCCATCAGCTGATGGCGGAGAAGTACGTGCAGCCGGGAGATGTGGTGTTCGGAACGGACAGCCACACGGTCACCTACGGCGCACTGGGCGCTTTCTCCACGGGAATCGGCTACACGGAGATGGCGGGAATCCTGGGAACCGGCGAGCTGTGGCTGCGGGTGCCGGAAACCATCCGGGTGAACATTCAGGGAACCCTGCCGGAGAACGTGACGTCGAAAGATGTGATCCTCACCGTTATCGGCGATATCTCCGCCAGCGGCGCCACCTATCAGTCGTTGGAATTTGCGGGGAGCACCGTGGACCGCATGTCGGTGGCCAGCCGCCTCACCATGTCCAACATGACGGTGGAGGCCGGCGCAAAATGCGGTCTGTGCTATCCGAATCGGGAGACGCTGCATTTCACCGATGCCCATCCGATGAGCAAGGGAATTTTCGGAGACGACTATAAAGATGCTTTTGACGAGATTTTCCGGACGGTTCTCACCGGGGATGCAGCGGCCAAAGCGGCGGATTCCGTCGAACCGGGTTCCCACGTTCCGGGGACTCCGGGTTTCCTAAAAGGAGAAACGGGCAGCCTGTGTTACGAGTCGTCACCGGAGGGCACGGAGTTCGCGCGGGTGCTGAATTACCGGGCGGAGGATTTCAGACCGGTGATGGCTTGTCCGTCGCAGGTGGATGCCGTTCGGCCGGTGGAAAAGGAAGCGGGAATAAAGGTGGATCAGGTGTTCATCGGTTCCTGCACCAACGGCCGCCTGGAAGACCTTCAGGCAGCGGCGGCAATTCTGAAGGACAAGAAGGTGGCACCGTTCGTAAAACTAATCGTAACGCCGGCCAGCCGGGATGTGTACCGGGCGGCACTGGCGGACGGCACGCTGGAAACCCTGTCGGAAGCTGGCGCCATGATTACAACGCCGGGCTGCGGCCTGTGCTGCGGAAGAGCCGGCGGCATCCTTTCCGACGACGAGGTGGTGGTGGCCACCAACAACCGGAACTTCCTGGGCCGAATGGGCACTAGCAAGGTGCAAATCTATCTGGCATCGCCGGTCACCGCGGCGCACTGCGCTTTGGCCGGGGAAATTGCGTTATAAAGAATAAAGTGCTGAAAAGTCCGAAAGAATCCGGGGTTCAGCGTTAAGAAAACCCACGAGTTTCGAATATTGAAACTCGTGGGTTTTTATAGTGTAATTGAGTTTGTGAAGTTGGCGTAAAGAGTTGTGCATTTCGGGGGTTTTCGATGGGTTTTGCACAACATTTTTTTCGGAATTCCAATTCTCCCAAAAACAAATTCGCCCCGGCCGGGATTTCCGGTAGTACCATTCGCAGATTATGGAAGAACGGTTGTGCAGATTCCGCCAAAAACCCCTCATCTGCATAACTTTTCACACGAGCTCCTTAATTCTGCCGAGTTTGCCCCGAACGATGTGGGAAGATGTTGTGCAGATTACCCCTTAGGGGGTGTTTTTGCATAACACTTCACACCAACTTCACATTCGGAGGTATAATTCATACTCACGCAAATTGATTAATTAAAATTAGAATCCAATATTTAGAAGCATGAAGAATAAAAATCGCTGACAGAGGCAAGGTGCACGCAAACAACAATCGTTCTATGCAGTGCAAATTAGGGAAAGACTCTAATATAATGTTGTTGACAGTGGGGGGGCAATTATATAATTAAACTAAAATTATATAATTGAGAGGAGAAAACCGATGCACAAAATTCTTATGATTAACGAGGAAAAAGTTGCCCTGGGGGATGAAAATAATAATTTGGTGACGGTACCAAGAACGGCCGTTAGTTATGAAAACCCTGCAGTGGGAGATTCGGTGGATTTGTTCCAGAATGATTCCGTATCAATCGTAGTGAAAGCGGAGAATGACAACAAGAATTCATCAAAGGATTCAGAAAGTGCAGTCGCACAGACGGAGTTGGCTGCCGCGCAAAATGAATCAGCAAAGCCTGCTGTACCGGTAAACGTAACTGTAAATGCACCACAGACCTCTGCATATGTAGCACAGGAAAAGAGAATAAACAAGCATGTGTTTGCCTGGGTTGGAGCCTTCCTGTTTGGAGGTATTGGCGTAGATCGTTTTATGCGAGGACAGGTTGGTCTTGGAATACTCAAAATTATCACCGGTGGTGGATTGGGAATCTGGACCCTTGTGGATTGGATTATTGCTTTAACGAAAGTATACGGAAATGCTTTCAGCGATGATGAAATGGTGACATTCATCAACGGAAAGTATGCAAGATAAGCAAGCTATACCTAGTGATTATAGGTGAAAAGAGGGGGAAGCAAACGATGTATAAGATTTTGAAGATTGAGGGAGATACAATTCTTTTGGGAGATGAGGATAAAAAAATCCTTACTGTCAGCAAAGCGGACTTTAGTTACGACAATCCGGAAATTGGAGATGTGGTGCAAGTGTTTCAGAATGATGATTCTGTGCTTGTGGTAAAAAAAGAATCCGAACAAAAGAAAGCTTCTGGTGATGTTTCGCCGTCTGAAAAAAACAGTTCTAAGATATCTGGAAAAATATTCAAAAGTGGAAATGGTACAAAACCACTGTATAAGAAACCATGGTTTATTGGTCTAATGGTGGTGGTAGTGTTAATATTCATTGGTATAGCTGGTGGGTTCGGAAAAACGGATACGTCACTTATTCCAGCAAAGGAAATGAATTATCTTTATGCAAATCCGGATGAGTATGAAGGGCGAACAGTACAGTTGACTGGACGAGTATTTAATACTGAAAAAGAAGGCGATTCAACTTTTATTCAGTTTTACCACGACGTTGAAAACAATAATCAAGATACTGTTGTAATCTCTGATGATCCGGATTTAAAAGTTAGCGATGATGATTATATCCGTGTTGAGGGTAGCGTGGATGGAGAGTTCTCAGGTGAAAATGTATTAGGAGGCGAAATCTCTTGCCCGCAAATATCCGCGACAAAGATTGAGAAAATTAGCGTGACAGAAGCCATTCCGGCAGAAAAAACCATTAAGGTAAATAAAACAATCACAAAAGGAAATTATAAGGCTACTGTAAAAAAAGTCGACTTTACAGGACAGAATGTGAGAATCTATCTCAGCGTGAAAAATAACAGTTCTGAAAAATTTGACAATTATCCTGATGAGGGAAAGATAATTCAAGGTGGAAAGCAGTACGAAGTAGAATACGATGGTAACTATCCGGACCCGAGCATATCTATTAAATCAGGAGCTTCTTCATCATCTGTAATTGTATTTAAAGGCGTAAAACAATCTGACTTCAAGTTTACGTTTGGCGGATATGATTCTGAATCTAATGATGTGGAATTTAGTTTCGATATCAAAGTAAAATAGGCAGCTGGCGAAGACTACTAGGAGACTGAAATGAAAAAGATGCACTTACCAAATATGTTTAGGTCAGCGTTGTTTATTCTGACAATGTTAGTATGCTCTTGTATATCTGTAATTGCTGCTTCACAAATCGCGTGAAGCAGCCTTTTTGTTCTTGGTTATTTGATGGTTTAAGACACCCCCTACATAACCTTCTCATAGAAGGTATCCAGGGAATCCCGGATGGTCTGGAAGAAGTCCGTGGCACAGCGGGCGTAGTGTCGGTTCCGGGAGGTCATTAAGCTGATATCCACGGTATGGCCCAGTCCCTCCAGTTCCAGCGTTCGCAGGCCGGCCTGAACGATGGAGCCTTCCTTGTAGTACGCGAAGGATTTGGCACAGAACATGGCGGCATCGAATCGCTTGCATAAGGAGGCCTGAACGGCGTATTCGCTGACGTTGATGATATTGTTCAGCTCGATATTCCGGCTCTCCAGGAATGGGTCGATAAGAAAACTTGTGGTGCTGTCGGACAAATCCCGAATGAAAGGGAGATCGGCGTAATCGGCGATGTCCACCGTTGTGGCGTCGCCGGTCCGCTCTCGGGCGATGTGATCCGGTACGGCCAGATATACCGGATCCTGGAAGAGCAGTTCCTTCTGCAGGTTCCGGTGCGGGACGGCGTTTACCGCAATGATGCCGTCCAGTTTGTTATCCAGCAGCATGGATTCCAGCTTCATGGTGATGTCGGAATACAGGTGGATTTTCACATGAGGATGGGCAATGTGGTACCGGATGATGATGTCGGCGGCAAAAGCACGAACCCGAGAGACGCTGATGCCGATGGAAACTTCTCCTGCGTCCCCGCTGTTAATCTCCGAAATGGTTTGGCGCACATCCCGGTCCATGGCTTCTTGCCGGAGAAGCATATCCCGGAGCACTTCACCCGCCGGGGTCAGCTGCACCTTCGGCTTTCGAATTACCAGCGTGGTTCCGTAATCCTCTTCCAGTTTCTTGATGTGCTCACTGATTCCTTGTTGAGTGATGAAAATTTTGTCCGCGGCGCGGGTGAAATTAAGCGTTTCACTGAGCGCCAGAAAGGCGCGTTCGCTGTTGGTCATGGAAAACTCCTTTTTTGTGTTTTTCAACTAAGCAGATCTGTTAATGATTAAACATTATACCACAAGTAAATACTTGTTTAAATACAAAAAATTACTGTTTTTCAATTGTCCGAAAATAGAGTATATTATAGTTGCTAAGAGATAGAGCTTAGCTGTGAAAAAGCCAACCATTAACCATAAACCTTATAGATTCAGGAACGGAGCGTATCCATCGGATACGTTCTTTTTCTGTTTTTGGGATATTTTTAAAATAGAGGGTGACGCTGAAAATTGTTCAGATTTAATTAAAACTTGTGAATAATAGGACATTATTTCACAATTGCATCGGGATGCGGGACTGTCTATAATGAAATCAAGGATTTTTGGAATGAGGATTTAATGTATGAAAACAAAAATAAGAACGGAAGAAACCTCGTGGGGCCGCCTGCAGCACCGGCTCTTTCGAATGGTATCCATCGGCACGGTGTCGGATCCCCTGAGTCTGGGTTACGACATCTTCAGCTCCCTGGCGTTGATTGTCAATCTGACCGCCGCTTTTATGATGACCTATGACCATTTGGCGCAGGCCTACGGCGTCGGACTGACGTTGGTGCTGGAAGTGACCACTGCCTTCTTTGGCGTGGATTACGTTCTTCGGCTGCTCACGGCGGAGTGCCTGTACCCAAATGTAGGAAAGGGCCGTGCCCTGGGCAAGTACGTGATATCCGGTGCCGGCTTGATTGACCTGCTGTCCTTTCTCCCGGCCTACCTGCCGGTGATGTTCCCGGGAGGCGCCACCGCCTTCCGGATGTTTCGGGTGGCGCGGATTCTGCGCCTCTTCCGCATCAACCGGTACTACGACTCCCTCAATGTCATTTCTCAGGTGCTCGTTCGGAAACGTCAGCAGCTTCTGTCTTCCTTTTTTATCATATTGGTGCTGATGATGGCCTCCAGCCTGTGCCTCTACAGCGTGGAGCATGACGCTCAGCCGGAGGTGTTCCGAAATGCCTTCTCCGGAATCTGGTGGTCCGCTTCCACCTTGCTCACCATCGGTTACGGCGATATTTATCCCATCACCACGCTGGGCAAAACCTTCGGCATCCTCATCGCTTTCCTGGGCGTGGGCATGGTGGCTATTCCAACGGGTATCATTTCCGCCGGTTTTGTGGAGCAATATCAGCGGATTCAGAAGCTCAGCGAGTACGGGCTGGAGGCAGACATCCATTTCATTCAGGTGATGCTGAAGCCGAAGGATGAGTGGTGCGGGCGGCTGGTTCGGGAGACGGCGCTTCCGTCCGGCCTGATGATTGCGGTAATCCTGCGGGGGGCGGAGACGAAAATGCCCCACGGTGACGTACGGCTCCGGGCCGGCGACCGACTGATTCTCAGCGGCGAATCCCCTCGCAGCAACGAGAACATGGAATTGAAGGAAATCGTGCTGCACCGCAGCCACCCGTGGGTGGGGGAGCGGATTCGGTCACTGGACATTTCTCGACGCAGTTTCATCGTTCTCCTGAAGCGCCACGGCCGGGGTATCGTGCCCAAAGGCAATGTGACACTGATGGAGGGCGATCGGCTGACGATGTATACCATAAAAGAAGGGGCGGAAGAGCCGGAGAAATTGCCGAGCCCCATCGTATAGCGGCGAGACGGAGGACACGGAATTGCCTAAAATCGCTCGAAACTTCTTTTAAGAAAAATAATCTGTTGCGACAAGAAATTCAATTTTTTGTTGTGCTTCGTTCATAAAAAGCATTGCCTTCCCGATGTTTTTAATGCTAAAATTATTATGTTGGGTGTTTTGAGGAGACCGTGGACTTCAAGAAAACCACATAAATGTGCCACCGGAACACCAGAATTCAGATATAGTATAAGGACGGTAATGGTCAAGAGTCAGAAAGGAGTACTATGGCAGGAAAGGTTGTTACATCTTATCTGAATAAATACGGAAAGAATATCGTAGACTCTCCGGAATTCGAACAGGCAATGAATCAGCGGCACCACCTGAGAAGCTCGGTGGGAATGCACACCATGCGCGTGGTGGCAGCCAGCGTTTGGATTTGCTATCTGCTGAAGAAGATTCACGTACATACGGACAGCGAATCGGTGGTGAAAGGGGCGCTGTGCCACGATCTGGGAATTCTGGACCGGGACGAGAAATTTGATAATAACAAGGAATGCTACCGGGAGCACCCGGTGGAATCCGTGGAAGTGGCGAAGAAGCTGCTTCCGGATCTGAGTGAGAAGTCGGAAGAGATTATCCGGACCCACATGTGGCCGGTGACTTCGGAGCTTCCAACCTGTCGGGAGGGCGTCATCGTCTCCCTGGCGGACAAGGTAGTTGCCGTTCGGGACTTCCTCAGCTTCGGCGAAAGCCGTTTCACAGACGGGGAAAGCTATTCCGCACCGGCATTGCATGGGATGGAGAACCGGAACCGGTATTCCGCATAATGAGGTAATAAGAAAAAGGGATTTCACTTTTTCCTCGGGGATTGCCTTTTGTATAAGGCAAACATTCTTTTCTTAATAATTGACATGATTATGTTGGCGTGGGCATGCCCGCAAACCCTTAGAGCTCCGTCGGGGCACGCCAACATGTTCAGGATTTTCCCGACCCGCCGGCACCCTTGTTGGCGTGGGCATGCCCGCAAACCTTTAGAGCTCCGTCGGGGCACGCCAACATGTTCAGGATTTTCCCGACCCGCCGGCA
>ERZ1035027.1194-NODE-1194-length-12472-cov-4.354031_pt1 | contig 12472 bp, 10 predicted proteins | sample MGYA00520604_ERZ1035027 | MGnify/ENA primary metagenome ERZ1035027 (study PRJEB33766, sample SAMN09781743) | gut metagenome | biome: gut microbiome | host: Homo sapiens | place: Madagascar | study: EMG produced TPA metagenomics assembly of the PRJNA485056 data...
ATGTTTACAGACACTATTAATAAGTGTGCGGCTAACGCTGCGCGCATTGCACGCCTGTCGGCAAATAACCCGCTCGGCTTTTGGGTCAGCTCCGCCATGGCGGGCGCGTATGTGGGTCTTGGGATCATCCTGATTTTCACGCTCGGTAATTTGCTCGATCCATCCGTACGCCCTTTGGTGATGGGCGCGACCTTTGGTATCGCCTTAACGCTGGTGATTATCGCCGGTTCTGAACTGTTCACCGGACACACCATGTTCCTCACCTTTGGGGTAAAAGCGGGCAGCATCAGCCACGGGCAAATGTGGGCAATCCTGCCGCAAACCTGGCTGGGTAACCTGGTCGGTTCCGTCTTCGTTGCCATGCTCTATAGCTGGGGCGGCGGTAGCCTGCTGCCGGTAGATACCAGCATCGTTCACTCCGTCGCGCTGGCTAAAACCACTGCACCGGCAATGGTACTCTTCTTCAAAGGTGCATTGTGTAACTGGCTGGTTTGCCTGGCAATCTGGATGGCGCTGCGCACTGAAGGGGCGGCGAAATTTATCGCTATCTGGTGGTGTCTGCTGGCATTTATCGCGTCCGGCTACGAGCACTCTATCGCTAACATGACGCTGTTCGCGCTCTCCTGGTTCGGCAACCACAGCGAAGCCTACACGCTGGCGGGTATTGGTCATAACCTGCTGTGGGTGACGCTGGGTAATACTTTATCAGGTGCCGTATTCATGGGATTGGGTTATTGGTATGCTACGCCGAAAGCGAATCGTCCGGTTGCGGACAAATTTAATCAAACTGAAACGGCTGCCGGTTAATTACTAAGGGGTTTTTACGTGGATCATTTGCCTATATTTTGCCAATTACGCGATCGCGACTGTCTGATTGTCGGCGGTGGTGATGTCGCGGAACGCAAAGCAAGGTTGCTGTTAGACGCAGGCGCTCGCTTAACGGTGAATGCATTAGCGTTTATTCCACAGTTCACCGCATGGGCAGATGCAGGCATGTTAACCCTCGTCGAAGGGCCATTTGATGAAAGCCTTCTCGACACCTGCTGGCTGGCGATTGCAGCGACGGATGATGACGCGCTTAACCAGCGCGTCAGCGAAGCCGCTGAAGCTCGTCGCATCTTCTGTAACGTGGTCGATGCGCCGAAAGCCGCCAGCTTTATTATGCCGTCGATTATTGACCGCTCACCGCTCATGGTAGCGGTCTCCTCTGGCGGCACCTCTCCGGTTCTGGCACGCCTGTTGCGCGAAAAACTTGAATCACTGCTGCCGTTACATCTGGGCCAGGTAGCGAAATACGCCGGGCAATTACGCGGGCGAGTGAAACAACAGTTCGCCACGATGGGTGAGCGTCGCCGTTTCTGGGAGAAATTGTTCGTTAACGACCGCCTGGCGCAGTCGCTGGCAAACAACGATCAGAAAGCCATTACTGAAACGACCGAACAGTTAATCAACGAACCGCTCGACCATCGCGGTGAAGTGGTGCTGGTTGGTGCAGGTCCGGGCGATGCCGGGCTGCTGACACTGAAAGGACTGCAACAAATTCAGCAGGCAGATGTGGTGGTCTACGACCGTCTGGTTTCTGACGATATTATGAATCTGGTACGCCGCGATGCGGACCGTGTTTTCGTCGGCAAACGCGCGGGATACCACTGCGTACCCCAGGAAGAGATTAACCAGATCCTGCTGCGGGAAGCGCAAAAAGGCAAACGCGTGGTGCGGCTGAAAGGTGGCGATCCGTTTATTTTTGGCCGTGGTGGCGAAGAGCTGGAAACACTGTGCAACGCGGGTATTCCGTTCTCGGTGGTTCCGGGTATTACCGCAGCTTCTGGTTGCTCTGCCTATTCGGGTATTCCACTCACGCATCGCGATTATGCCCAGAGCGTACGCTTAATTACCGGACACTTAAAAACCGGTGGCGAGCTGGACTGGGAAAACCTGGCGGCAGAAAAACAGACGCTGGTGTTCTATATGGGGCTGAATCAGGCCGCGACCATTCAGCAAAAGCTGATTGAACACGGAATGCCAGGCGAAATGCCGGTGGCAATTGTCGAAAACGGTACGGCAGTCACGCAGCGCGTGATTGACGGTACGCTCACACAGCTGGGAGAACTGGCGCAGCAAATGAACAGTCCATCGCTAATTATTATTGGTCGGGTTGTTGGCCTGCGCGATAAACTGAACTGGTTCTCCAACTATTAATTTAACCCGGGCCAGAGAATTCTGGCCTTCTTAATGACTCTTTTTATATATTCAGCAAATAAAATATAGCCCCTTAATAAATATTATCTGCTAATGGGTTATATTCACCGTTACAGCGACTTACAAAATTAAGTCATTCGCTCACTGACGCCAATTAAATATTCCTGTATCGTTCTTAACGAGCAGTCTGCTTATATTCATATAATCAATGAATATTAATTAATATATAATACATAGGGAATGTAAATGAACAAATTTATTAAAGTTGCACTGGTAGGTGCAGTACTGGCTACGTTAACTGCATGTACTGGTCATATTGAAAACCGTGATAAGAACTGCTCTTACGACTACCTGCTGCACCCGGCAATTTCTATTTCTAAAATCATTGGCGGTTGCGGTCCTACTGCACAGTAAGTCTCTGACAGAAATCGGCTAACACCGGTTTAATTGCCCGACGCCCTCTGGATTTTCCGAGGGCGTATTTGTTTCTATGTCCTTCTTGCCCCCGCCCGTAAAAATATTTTCACTTTAAATTCAATTTGATAACTACATCCATTAGCCACAGCGCGATCCTGTGCGAAATTTTGTGATCTTCCTCCACATTACATAACATCATATGTTGTTATATTCATCATGCATTGTCATGTTACCTTTTAAATGACTGCAAACTCTCCCCTACAACGTATTGGACAAGAAATAGGTATCGCTATGGGAAGCCAGGAACTCCAACGCAAGCTCGGATTTTGGGCCGTTCTTGCAATCGCCGTCGGGACAACCGTCGGCTCCGGTATTTTTGTATCTGTGGGTGAAGTGGCAAAAGCAGCGGGCACGCCGTGGCTTACGGTGCTCGCGTTTGTCATTGGCGGGTTAATTGTGATCCCGCAAATGTGCGTCTATGCGGAACTATCCACCGCTTATCCGGAAAATGGCGCAGATTATGTTTATCTGAAAAATGCCGGAAGCCGACCGCTGGCTTTCCTCTCCGTCTGGGCCAGCTTCTGGGCCAACGATGCGCCGTCATTGTCGATTATGGAGCTGGCGATTGTCAGCAATCTTGGCTTTTTAACGCCTATCGATCCGTTGCTCGGTAAATTTATCGCCGCCGGATTAATTATCGCCTTTATGTTGCTACACCTGCGCTCCGTTGAAGGCGGCGCAGCGTTTCAGACGCTAATTACCATCGCCAAAATTATCCCGTTCACTATCGTCATTGGCCTTGGGATCTTCTGGTTTAAAGCGGAGAATTTTGCCGTCCCTACCACCACTGCGATTGGCGCAACGGGCAGCTTTATGGCGCTGCTGGCGGGGATCTCTGCCACCAGTTGGTCGTATACCGGCATGGCCTCTATCTGTTATATGACCGGCGAAATTAAAAACCCCGGAAAAACCATGCCACGAGCGCTGATTGGTTCCTGTCTGCTGGTTCTGGTGCTCTACACCCTGCTGGCGCTGGTGATTTCCGGCCTGATGCCCTTCGACAAACTCGCCAATTCTGAAACGCCGATTTCCGACGCCCTGACCTGGATCCCCGCACTCGGCAGCACCGCTGGGATCTTTGTTGCCATCACGGCGATGATCGTCATTCTTGGTTCGCTTTCCAGCTGCGTGATGTACCAGCCGCGGCTGGAATACGCGATGGCGAAAGACAACCTGTTCTTTAAATGCTTCGGCCATGTGCATCCGAAATACAACACGCCGGATGTCTCCATCATCCTGCAAGGGGCGCTGGGGATCTTCTTCATCTTCGTTTCCGATCTCACCAGCCTGCTGGGTTATTTCACCCTGGTGATGTGTTTCAAAAATACCCTCACCTTCGGCTCCATCATCTGGTGTCGTAAACGCGACGATTACAAACCGCTGTGGCGTACTCCGGCTTTCGGGCTGATGACCACCCTCGCCATTGCGTCAAGCCTCATTCTGGTCGCCTCAACCTTTGTCTGGGCACCGATTCCCGGCCTTATCTGCGCCGTCATCGTTATTGCTACTGGTCTGCCTGCTTACGCCTTCTGGGCGAAGCGTAGCCGCCAGCTCAACGCTTTGTCGTAATGTTATCTGGAGAAAATAAAATGTTGGATATTGATAAAAGCACCGTGGACTTTCTGGTCACCGAAAATATGGTTCAGGAAGTGGAAAAAGTTCTCAGCCATGACGTTCCGCTGGTGCACGCCATCGTGGAAGAGATGGTGAAGCGCGACATTGATCGTATTTATTTCGTTGCCTGCGGATCGCCACTCAACGCGGCGCAAACGGCGAAACATCTGGCGGATCGCTTTTCCGATCTTCAGGTCTACGCCATTTCCGGCTGGGAGTTCTGCGATAACACCCCGTATCGCCTCGACGATCGTTGCGCAGTAATTGGCGTTTCTGACTACGGTAAAACCGAAGAGGTAATCAAAGCGCTGGAGCTGGGCCGGGCCTGCGGCGCACTCACTGCGGCGTTCACCAAACGCGCGGATAGCCCGATTACCTCGGCGGCGGAATTTAGCATTGATTATCAGGCCGACTGTATCTGGGAAATTCACCTGCTGCTCTGCTACAGCGTGGTGCTGGAGATGATCACCCGCCTCGCGCCGAACGCGGAAATCGGCAAGATCAAAAACGATCTCAAGCAGTTGCCGAATGCGCTCGGTCATCTGGTACGCACCTGGGAAGAAAAAGGCCGCCAGCTTGGTGAACTGGCCAGCCAGTGGCCGATGATTTATACCGTTGCTGCGGGTCCGCTGCGTCCGCTGGGTTACAAAGAAGGCATTGTAACGCTGATGGAATTTACCTGGACGCACGGCTGCGTGATTGAGAGCGGAGAGTTCCGCCATGGCCCGCTGGAGATTGTCGAACCGGGCGTTCCGTTCCTGTTCCTGCTCGGCAATGATGAAAGTCGCCACACCACCGAACGCGCCATTAACTTTGTTAAACAGCGTACTGACAACGTGATCGTCATCGATTACGCCGAAATTTCGCAAGGGCTGCACCCGTGGCTGGCACCGTTCCTGATGTTCGTGCCAATGGAGTGGCTCTGCTACTACCTGTCTATTTACAAAGATCACAACCCGGATGAACGCCGCTATTACGGTGGTCTGGTGGAATATTAATCCCTCTCCCGGCCCGGCAACGGGCCGGATTTACGCAAGGAGTTACCCGATGAAAACAGGTATGTTTACCTGCGGCCACCAGCGGCTGCCTATTGAACACGCATTTCGTGATGCAAGCGAGCTGGGTTACGACGGCATCGAAATTTGGGGCGGTCGCCCGCACGCGTTCGCGCCGGACTTAAAAGCGGGCGGCATCAAACAAATCAAGGCGCTGGCGCAGACGTATCAGATGCCGATTATCGGCTATACGCCAGAAACCAACGGCTATCCGTATAACATGATGCTGGGCGATGAACATATGCGTCGCGAAAGCCTCGACATGATCAAGCTGGCGATGGATATGGCAAAAGAGATGAACGCGGGTTATACGCTGATTTCCGCGGCCCACGCGGGCTATCTCACGCCACCTAATGTTATCTGGGGACGGCTGGCAGAGAACCTAAGCGAACTGTGTGAGTACGCGGAAAACATCGGCATGGATCTAATCCTCGAACCGTTAACGCCGTATGAATCGAACGTCGTGTGTAATGCTAATGATGTGCTTCATGCGCTGGCGCTGGTGCCTTCGCCGCGCCTGTTCAGCATGGTCGACATTTGCGCGCCGTATGTCCAGGCGGAACCGGTGATGAGTTATTTCGACAAACTGGGCGATAAATTACGTCATCTGCATATTGTCGACAGCGACGGGGCCAGCGACACGCATTACATTCCTGGAGAAGGCAAAATGCCGCTGCGGGAACTGATGCGCGATATTATTGAGCGGGGCTATGAGGGTTACTGTACGGTGGAGCTGGTGACGATGTATATGAACGAGCCCAGACTCTATGCCCGCCAGGCGCTGGAACGCTTTCGCGCGCTGCTGCCGGAGGATGAGAGATGAAAACCCTGGCGACAATCGGCGATAACTGCGTCGATATCTACCCGCAACTGAATAAAGCGTTTTCTGGCGGTAATGCGGTCAATGTGGCGGTGTACTGCACTCGCTACGGCATACAGCCGGGATGCATTACCTGGGTGGGTGACGATGACTACGGCACAAAGCTGAAGCAGGATCTCGCCCGCATGGGCGTCGATATCAGCCATGTCCATACGAAACACGGCGTTACCGCACAAACTCAGGTGGAACTGCACGACAATGATCGCGTTTTTGGCGACTACACCGAAGGCGTGATGGCCGACTTTGCCCTGAGTGAAGAGGATTACGCCTGGCTGGCGCAGTATGACATTGTGCACGCGGCAATCTGGGGACATGCGGAAGACGCATTCCCACAGCTGCACGCTGCGGGCAAACTTACCGCTTTCGACTTCTCCGACAAGTGGGACAGCCCGCTCTGGCAGACACTGGTGCCGCATCTCGATTTTGCCTTTGCCTCCGCACCGCAAGAAGACGAAACGCTGCGTCTGAAGATGAAAGCGATTGTTGCCCGTGGCGCAGGCGTGGTGATTGTCACGCTGGGTGAAAACGGCAGCATTGCCTGGGATGGCGCGCAGTTCTGGCGTCAGGCTCCTGAACCGGTGACGGTTATCGACACCATGGGTGCCGGAGATTCGTTCATTGCCGGATTCCTTTGCGGCTGGTCTGCGGGGATGACATTACCGCAGGCGATAGCGCAGGGAACGGCGTGCGCGGCGAAAACCATTCAGTACCACGGTGCCTGGTAGGTATAACGTTGGCGTGAGCATCTTCACGCCAACGTGCTGTTACTTGCCGGAAAACGACCCTATAATCCGAGTAATTCATTCTTTATTTCAGGGTCGATTATGTCAGCTACGGACCGCTACTCTCATCAACTCCTCTACGCTACCGTCCGCCAGCGACTGCTGGATGATATCGCGCAGGGGGTTTACCAGGCCGGGCAACAGATCCCTACCGAAAACGAGCTTTGTACACAATATAACGTCAGCCGCATTACCATTCGCAAAGCCATCAGCGACTTAGTGGCAGACGGCGTACTGATCCGCTGGCAGGGAAAAGGCACCTTTGTACAAAGCCAGAAAGTTGAAAACGCCCTGCTTACTGTCAGTGGTTTTACCGATTTTGGCGTCTCACAAGGCAAGGCGACGAAAGAGAAAGTGATCGAACAGGAACGGGTCAGCGCCGCGCCGTTTTGCGAAAAGCTGAACATCCCCGGAAACAGCGAAGTGTTCCATCTCTGCCGGGTGATGTATCTCGATAAAGAGCCGCTGTTTATTGATAGTTCATGGATCCCGCTGTCGCGTTATCCTGACTTTGATGAGATTTACGTCGAAGGAAGCTCCACCTATCAGTTATTTCAGGAGCGTTTTGACACGCGAGTGGTCAGCGACAAAAAGACCATCGATATCTTTGCCGCCACCCGCCCGCAGGCAAAATGGCTGAAATGCGAACTGGGCGAACCGTTGTTTCGCATCAGCAAAATCGCCTTTGATCAGAATGACAAACCGGTGCACGTCTCCGAACTCTTCTGCCGCGCCAATCGCATCACCTTAACTATTGATAATAAAAGACATTAACCGTAGGCCGGATAAGATGCGCCAGCATCGCATCCGGCGATGCTGGCGCGTTGAATTTTACATCCCGTACGTTCCCCTCACCCTAACCCTCTCCCCAAAGGGGCGAGGGGACCGTTCAGTACGGAATTTAGCTTGACGGTGCTATCCAGCATTAAATACTGGCAATACTCTCACGCAAAATCCGCAGCACCGTCTCTTCACCGCTGCGATTCGGGTTAATGCGAATCGCACAATGTTCTGATTGTGGATTCGCCTGGCGAAACGTTCCGGAAAGGCGATAAAAGAGCGGCGGGATTTCATATTTCGACTCTGCACCCACCGGGTAAGGCAAGGCACCGCGCTTTTGCGCCTCTTCCAGCACTCTGGCGGCAATCGGCTGATGAAACTCGACAATCAACACCTTCGACTGCGCATTAGCAATCACCGCGCTTTTCACTTCCGGCACCGCACCACCGTTAAGCAAAGCCAGCAACCGTTCAGATACCCCTGCCTGCACCGCGTGCATCACTGGCGCAAACACCAGACCACGCAATACTTCCAGCGCCTGTGCGCCCTGGATCTGGCTACCGCCGGAGTAAAGCGTGGCGCGAATACGGTTGATAACATCAGCATCGCCGACCACTGCACCAACACCCTCTGGCCCAAATAGCTTGAAGCAGGAAAATGTCGAGACATTCGCGCCGCATTCACAGCCGATTCGAGCCACCTTCATCACCGCATAGTTGTCATCGGTTAACGCTGGAACACCTGCCGCGCGCAACGTTGCCAGCACATCTGCCAGCACGTAGCTGTCCTGCGGCTGCTGGCGCGTATGCTGCACCAGCGCCGCATCCGGTTGTTGCTCGTCGACGACCTGCTTCAGTGCCGACAGGTCATTGAAATCAACAGTAATAAGCGTCAGCCCCATCTGCTCAATAATAACCCGTGTCGTCGGGTAAACAGGCGCGTCATGCACCAGAAGACGCTGCCCCGGTTTGAGCAAAGCCGCCAGCCCGGCGCGAATCGCGCCAGTCCCCGCGCCCTGCACCAGCGCCGCAGCCTGTGCGTGAAATGCATCAGCCAGCACCTGTTCCACACGCTGGGTAACGCGCGGTTGATTCAGTCCTGGCGTTAAGCCTAAATCACCGCCAGTAAGAAACTCGCTGCCGGGGAAATGGCGACAAATGCTATCCACCAGCGCAAACTGCTTTTGCTGCGCCTCAATAATCGTCAGGCTTTGCAGAGGAAACGTCTTCATAGGTGCCTTCCTTAAGCCGGAACGAACAGGCCAAGCCAGTAAAGAACATTCAGCAGAATACCGGTGATCATTACTGCCACGACCGGTGCCGCCATTTTCTGTACCGGACGGCCCAGGGATTCGTTGAGGAAGTAAATGGCAACCGCGATAGAGAATCCGGTATAACCCGCCATCTTAATTGCTGCGAAAATCGAACCGACCAGCAGCGCCACTTCCATCAGCATATTCATGGCGTTACGGATGTTATCCGACGCATTACGCACCGACGGGTAGCGTCCCAGCCATTTGCCGATCGAACGAAGCAGCAAGACTTCCGCCGAAATAACCACTGCGCCTAATACCGCTGCAACCATCGGATTCGGCGAGAGATAGCCCACCGCATAAACAAAGGTAAAGCCCGCAACTGCATACACACCCGTTGCTAACGCGGTGGTGGCAATCAACGGCACAAACCCCAGTCCGCGCATAAATTCTGCCAGAGCCGCCTGATTAATCAGCGTTTGCGATTGTTCCGGCGTTACGCCTGCGGAATATGCTTTCTCCAGTGTGAAGATCGACACTTCACTGCCAGCAAAAATCTTCATGCTGGCAACGGCGGCAATCAATGCTCCCACGATGGCGATATAGGGTAAGTTTTTGATAATCCGTGACGTGCGTTCTTCAAACACCGAAAGCCCGCTGGCATCAATGTCATTTTCATCACGATGACGCAGGTCGTGAGTTATCGCGATCCCCAGCAGCATCACCATGCCAATAAAGATTTCGATGGATTCAGGGTTAAGATGTGGGAAATAGCGCACGACTACCACACGGGTCATCAGTACCACCACGGCGGCGATCAGACTTTGCTTCCAGCCAAACTGGTAGAAAATCGCCACCAGCGGGAACAGTGCAAAAGCTGAAACCACCGGCGAGCTTAATTCCCCCAGGCTACCTAATACATCCACCGGCAGCGCGGTCAGCAGCTGGTTTACTGGCAACAGGCAAGTAAGGATCAACACGCCCCAGATAGCGCCAAGACCAAACGCCATCAGGCTGTTTATCGCCAGGACGCCGAGGATATCGGTAGGAAGAAAGAGTAACCATGCGTTGAGCCGCCCGGTTTTCAGGGTAAAAGAGATCCCCACCGAGGCCACAAAACCAATGCTCAGACCAAAAGCGATACTCCCCGCCTCGCGACGGTTCATATAGCCTTCAATCAGTTGCGGCAGGATCGGGCGGATGCCGTCATGAAAAACAGCCGCCGAGCGATGCGCCAGAAGCGATGTCATACCCGTCAGGCACGCCACCACGATAATCTGAATATACAGATCCATAGTCGTGCCTTTTATTTCAGATGGTTAATCAGCATCGGAATCGCGTGTTCGACGTGCTCAACGGAAAGGCCAAACGCCACTTTTCCTTCAGCGATCATTTTGGCGATATGCTCGTCTTTCGCTTTAATGCCTGGTTTGGCAATGGTGCAACTTTTGTTATAGCCTATCACCGCGATGGCAATCGACAATGCCGCGCCCGCACCGGTATTACACGCGCCGATGTAATAATCCAGTTGCCCGGATTTCACCTTCATTGCCGCTTCCATGTCGTTGTGAATGAAAACTTCAAAACAGCCAGGAGCCGTCGCTTCAATAGTTTTTTTAATCTGCTCACGCTGTAAGCCTGCAACGCCAATCTTTTTCATGAGTCTGTCCTTATTGGAAAAATTGAGAGGGATTTTCACGTAACATCACATCCACATCGGCCTGACTGAATCCTGACTGGCGCAATTGCGGAATAAAGGTGGTTAGTAAATAGTCATAGCCATAACCACCGTTGGCTTTTAAATGGGAGCGGCGCGTAATATCCATCGACAGCATGACGCGGTTCAGCAACCCACGGTCGCGTAGCGCATGAAGCATCGCAATACGCTTTTCGTCCGGGTAGTAACTGTTCTTGCCGATGGTGTCGAACTGCACGTACGCGCCGAGATCGATCATCTTCAAAATGTTGTCGAGGTTGTCTTTCAGATCGCAGTGACCAACGGTGACGCGCGAAAGATCAACCCCGTGGGCTTGTAGCAACGCCAGTTGCTCCAGCCCCATCGTGCTGAACGACGTATGCGTGGAGATCGGGCGTCCGGTCTGGTTATGCGCCAGCGCAGCGGCAATAAATACCTTCTCTTCCAGCGGCGTAATCTTTCCTTCGCTGGTGCCGATCTCCGCGATGATCCCGGCTTTCAGCTCCGTGCCATCGATACCCTGTTCAATTTCATCGACCATCTCCTGCGCCAGTTCCTGCACGCTGCGGGTCGCCACATGTTCCGGGAAAAACGCGTCCTGGTAATAACCGGTGCAGGCCACCACGTTGATCCCCGTCTCGTGCATTACATCAAGCATAAATTGCGCATTGCGCCCCATGTAACGGTTGGTCATCTCAATCACATTACGCACGCCCCGGGTCATCAGGTCGTTCATCTCCTGGCAAATGAACGCATACTGATCAAGGCGGCAGTCCACGTTGTTTTTAAAGCCGGAGAGATCAATATGCAGATGCTCATGGGCGAGGGTGTAACCCGTCGGATCAAAACTCATAGGGTGTCTCCTGCAAACCGGAGGGAGGAAAGAAAAGAGCGACCATTTTGTGGCGGTGGCGCGCGGAAAAATTCACACACGGTAGCCCCCACATCAGAAAGCGTGGTGCGCACACCGAGCTGCGTAGCGATCATCCCTTGCTGATAAACCAGCACTGGCACCACTTCGCGGGTATGGTGGCTGTGACCAATGGTCGGATCGTTGCCGTGATCCGCCATCACGACCAGGCAATCATCTGGCTGCATCGCCTCAACAAGCCGGGCAAGGTTACGGTCAACGACCTGCAAACGTTCGGCATAACGTGCGACGTCTTCTGCATGACCAGCGAGGTCGGTTTCCTGAATGTTGGTGCAAATAAACGCCGTCGGATGGGTGTTAAATTCGTTGAGGGTGATATCCATAATCCGCTGGCTATCCACCAGATTTTGCCAGCTCACGCCATAAGGATTGTTGACGATATCTGCCACCTTACCCACCAGCACGGTTGGCACGCCTGCTTCATACAGTTTTTGTGGCACCTGCACTTTTTCATCGACGCCATAGCCCATATGCACGACCTGGAAACCGTTGTCATAAGCGCCAGAACGCGGCGCATTGATACCAATAAAGCGCCCTTCTTTGCTTTCTGCGGCATCGAGAATGCGTTGACTGTCGGTTAACAGGCCACCAAATGTAATGACCCGACCGACCTGTACCTGCTCACGCACGATACGACCAATTTTGATTGCGTCGTCAAAAGAGATCACAGAGAGATTGGCGGTAATGTTATAGACCTGGCCTAAATCCGCCTCGAGATTATCGCCAATCGCAACCGCCTGATTGACCCACAGAAATTGCAGTTCATCGCCACGGCGCTCCACCTGCCAACCGGCGGATACTAATGC
>ERZ1035027.1196-NODE-1196-length-12450-cov-4.345623_pt1 | contig 12450 bp, 17 predicted proteins | sample MGYA00520604_ERZ1035027 | MGnify/ENA primary metagenome ERZ1035027 (study PRJEB33766, sample SAMN09781743) | gut metagenome | biome: gut microbiome | host: Homo sapiens | place: Madagascar | study: EMG produced TPA metagenomics assembly of the PRJNA485056 data...
GATCCTCTCAAAGCGCATTAACCGAAACCACCTGTTTTTCTGGGCGGCGGAACGCCGCCTGGACACGTCGGCCGTCACGCGGCACGAGGGTGACGTCGGCACGGCGGACTTTCTCGCCATCACCGCGGACGGCGTGCTCACCATCGCTGATTTCAAGTACGGCATGGGGGTTGAGGTTGAGGCCGAGCGCAACCTCCAGCTCTCGATCTACGCCCTTGCGGCTTTGCGGGAGTTCGAGAACCAACTCGATATCCGCGCCGTGCGCCTGGTGATCTTTCAACCTCGCATCAGCCGAGTTGAAAAGGTTTTCGAGTGGGATATCTCCAGCCTCAAGGCCTTCGGCAAGGAGATCACGGCGGCCGCTGAGCTCGCAATGTCTCTCATCGACAAGCCCGAGGCTCTTGACAACCTCGTGCCGGGTGAAACCCAGTGCCGTTTCTGCAAGGCCAAGGCGATTTGTCCCGCCCTGCAGGCCAAGACGCGGGAGCTGACGCTTGCGCATTTCGACATCGTCGAAGAGCCGCCGAAAAAGCTCGAGCTGCCGGCGACGAACGAACAGCTTGCCCGCGCCCTGCCGTGGCTCGATTCCATCGAATCTTGGTGCTCTTCCGTCCGCGCTATGGCGCTGGCTCGCCTTACCCAAGGCGAACGCATCGCTGGTTTCAAGCTCGTCGCCGGGCGCCGAGGAAATCGCAAATGGGCGGCCAACGCCGAGGAGCGCATTTGCGCAATGCGGATCCGGCGAGACGTTCTTTACACGAAGACGCTCATCAGCCCGGCAAAAGCCGAAGCCGCGCACGAAAAAGGGCTCATCGGTCCGCGCCAGTGGGCGCAAATCAAAGCGCTCATGACGCAGGCGGAAGGTAAGCCCACCGTCGCGCCGGAGTCCGACAAACGAGAAGCCTTGGCGATGAACGTCAAGGATCAATTTGAAGTCATCGAACAGTAATTTTTAGGAGAAAAAAATGGCTCGATACAAGCAGGTAATGCTCGAAGGCGTTTGCACCTTCCCCAAGCTCTTCGTTCCCGAGGAATACAACGGCGTCAAGCAGTGGTCCTGTGGCGTCATCCTCACGGATGAGGCCAAGGAGCGCTTTCTCAAGGCCGCCCACCAGGTGATCGAAGAAACCGCCGGCGCCGACAAGGTGGAAGCTCTGCTGAGAAAGTTCAAGGGCTCCCGTCAGTCCTGGCCGTTGCGCGAACTTGACGACGGCGCTTTTTCGATCAGCTCTAAGCGCAAGGAAGACAAGGGCGCTCCCATCGTCATCGATCAGAAGAAGCAGATGATTGCTTCGACGGCAGGAAAACCCTACGCCGGCTGCCAAATCAAGATGCTTGTCACGGTCTACTTCTACGACAAGAACGGCGGCGGCGTGACCACCTACCTTGAAGGCGTCCAGTTCGTCGCCGACGGCACGCCGCTCTCCGGCGGTTCTACAGCGGGGCAGATCAAGAACGCGTTCGACGTGATCGAAACGCCTGAGGTGCCGGTAGAAGAAGACGACGACCCCTTCGGTGGCATGTAAGGCGGTGGGGGCGGGCGCTCTTCGGATTGCCCGCCCAAATAGGAGGAACGATGCTTTTATTTTGCGACCTTGAGACGTTCAGCCCGGTGCCGATTTCCTGTGGCGCCCACGCGTACGCCGCAGGCGACGGCGCCCGCATTCTGCTCTGGGGATTCGCCATCGATGACGCGCCCGCCAGGGTGTGGCAGGTGGGGCACGAGCCGATGCCCGAGGATTTGAAGGCCGCCATTGAGACGGTGCGAAGCGACCCCGAAGCGCGCCATGTGTGGCACAACGGCATTAATTTCGACACGGTTTTCATCGAGAAGACGATGCCCGAGTGCGCGCTGCCGCTCGAGCGCATCGAAGACACGATGCTGATCGCTTTTCAGCACGGGCTTCCCGGTTCGCTGGCGGATCTGAGCGTCGTCTTCAAGCTTGCCGAAGACAAGGCCAAGGACCGAGACGGCGCGCGCCTGATACGTCTTTTTTGCGCCCCGCGCCCCGACAATGAGGGCAAGCCCTTCACGAAGGACGATCACCCCGAGGATTGGGAAAAGTTCGTCAACTACTGCCGACTTGACGTTGAAGCCGAGCGCGAACTCTACCGGCGATTGCCGAAAGTCAACTGCAACGGCGACAGGGAGCTGATGCTTCTGGATGCGCGCATTAACCGCCGCGGGATGCTGATGGACGTGGAGCTTGCCAAAGCCGCCGTCGCTGCGACGGAGGCGGAGCAACAGCGACGCCGCGGGCGCACCGCGGAGCTGACGCAGGGTGAGCTTGAATCAACGACGCGCACGAAAGCCACGATCGATTTCATAAAAGAGACGTGGGGCGTGGAGCTGGCAAACATGCGCAAAGGTGAGCTCGAGCGCCTGTGCGAGAACGAAGACTTGCCGGAGCCCATGCGCGAACTGCTGCGCATTCGTCTCGGTTCCGCGCGTTCGAGCACGAAAAAGTTCCAAGCGCTGCTCAATGCGGTGGGCGCCGACGGGCGCCTTCGCGGATGCCTTCAGTTTCGCGGTGCCGGCAGAACGGGGAGATTCGCAGGGCGGCTTTTTCAGCCCCAAAATCTTCCCCGCCCCACGATGAGCAACGGGGCAATCGAAGAAGCCATTGCGGACCTCAAAAGCGGCGCGGCTGACTTGATCTACCCAGACGTTGGCGCCGTTGCCGCAAGCTGTCTTCGCGGAACGATCGTCGTGCCGAAAGGCAAGCGCATGGCCGTCGCGGACTACTCGAATATTGAGGGCCGCGTGCTTGCGTGGCTTGCCGGCGAGCAGTGGAAGCTCAGCGCCTTTCGCGAGTACGACACGCTGATCGCGCGTGACGGCAGTTGCATCCCTCCCGAGGAGCGCTACATCCGACGCCATGAGATAAAGCTCAACGACAAGGGCGAACCGATCCATGTCGGACACGACCTTTACAAGCTGACGTATGCCAAAGCCTTCAACGTCGATGTTGAGAAGGTGACGAAGGCGCAGCGTCAAATGGGCAAGGTGCTGGAGCTCGCCATGGGCTACGGCGGCGGCGTGGGGGCGTTCGTGACGTTTGCCAGGGGCTACGGCATCGACCTCAAGGAAATGGCCGAGGCGGTGCTTCCCACCATCCCCGCGGGCATTCGCGAGCAGGCCGAGAAAGGTTTTGAGTGGGCGGCGCAGGCCGGGAAGGTTCCTGACGGCATGAGCCGCACGGTGTGGGTCGCTTGCGACAGCGTGAAGCGTCTTTGGCGGCGCGCCAACCCGAACATCGTGAAGCTTTGGGCGGCCTTTGACGACGCGGTCGCAAACGCGTTCGGCGGAATGCGCGGCGCGGCGGCTGCCGGAGGCAAGGTGCGCGTGTGGGTCTCGAAAGGTTGGCTCATGATGAAGTTGCCCAGCGGGCGATACCTTTGCTACCCCGGCGCACGCTTTGACGAGGAAGGGTGCACGTTCAGTTATATGGGCGTTCACCAGGTCAGCCGCCGATGGATGCGCCTGAAAACCTATGCGGGAAAGATCACGGAAAACGCCACGCAAGCGGTTGCCTGCGACGTGCTGACCAACGCCCTTTTCTACGTGGAATCGGCCGGCTTCGACCCGATTCTCACGGTTCACGATGAGATTCTGACGGAAGCGCCGGACGATGAGGCGCACGACGCCTTCGCCTTGGAGCACGCCATGGAGGTGGGTCCCCTTTGGGCGGACGATTTGCCACTGGCGGCGGCGGGATTCACAGCTTACAGGTACAGAAAATGAAATCAACGTTTGCGATTCGATCTAGGTTTCGCGGAAAGGCCCTTGCGATGGCCTTTTCCGACTTCAACCGGCGCCTTCAGAAGTCGTGCGAGCTGCAATGGAGCGACGCGGGAGACGACGTTGTCGTTGGCCTGCGAGGCGAAGGGGGGACTTGGACTGTGGCGATTCCGAAGCCCGATATTGAGGAACCTCGCCCTTTTGAGCGGGAGGATGAGCCAATTGAGGAAACTGAAATGACGCCCGAAGGAAAAGTTGTTGCTGGCATCAAAGCGCTCGTGAAATCCATGGGCGGCGAGGTCCGCAAGTGCCAGTGGGTTGGGCACAACGGCGCTCCCGACCTCTTCATCATGCTCAATGGGCGGCACCTGTGGATCGAGGTTAAGGCACCCGGGAAGAAACCGCAAGAGCACCAGATGCGCGAGATGAAACGGATGTGCAACGCCGGGTGCGCCGTCTTTGTGACGGATTCTGTCGAAGGCATTCAAGAGCTTTTGGGGGTGTTCAATGGCGCACGTTGAAACGGCCGTGTAGGAGGTGGCGATGAACGTTTTTGAACCACGCCCTTATCAGAGGCTCATCATCAACCACGTCCTCGCCCACGATCGGTGCAACGTGTGGGCGGGTATGGGAACCGGAAAAACGGTCTCCACTTTGACGGCGATCAAGTATCTGCAAGACATGCTCTCGCCCAAGCCCGCTCTCGTTGTCGCGCCGCTTCGTGTGGCGCAAAGCACGTGGCCCGATGAGGTGAAGAAGTGGAAGCACTTGGAGGCCATGCGGGTTTCCGTCGTCACCGGCACCCTTGCGCGTCGACGCAGGGCACTTCAAACCCAGGCCGACCTTTACTGCACGAACTACGAGTCGCTCCCGTGGCTGGTCGAGGAGCTGGAGGATTGGCCCTTTGGCGTCATCGTCTGCGACGAATCCACCCGGCTCAAGGGGTTCCGACTTCGCTCGGGAACGCAGAGAGCCAAGGCCTTGGCCTCTGTGGCCTTCAAGTCGGAGCGCTTCATCGAACTGACGGGGACCCCCACCGCAAACGGTCTTTTGGACCTTTGGGGGCAGGCGTGGTTTCTTGACAAGGGCGAGGCCCTGGGAAGAACCATGAGCGCCTACCAGCAGAGCTTCTTTTATCCCGTTCGCACGGGCGGCGAAGCGTACATGGTCAAGTGGCGCCCGCAGGCGGGGGCGACGGACGCCGTGACCGAGAGGCTTGCGCCGGTCACCGTGACGGTGAGGGCGGAGGATTTCTTCGACATAAGCGAGCCGATTGTGAACGACATCGCCGTGGATTTGCCGGCTCCCGCCATGCAGACCTACCGACGCATGGAGCGCGAATTCATCGCCACGCTGTCGGCGGGTGAAGTGGAGGCCGTAAACGCTGTGGCGAAGCTGGGCAAGCTTTTGCAGATCACCGGTGGCGCGCTCTACCTTGAGGACGGCACGGCTGAGCCCATCCACACGGCCAAGCTCGATGCCCTGCGCTCCGTGGTGGAAGAAGCCGCCGGCGCCCCGATCCTTGTGGCGAACCAGTTCAAGTTCGAGGCGAAGATGGTCCTCGACGCCTTCCCCGGAGCCCGCGCACTTGACAAGGACCCGCAGACGATCCGCGATTGGAACGACGGAAAAATCCCCATCCTCGTCGCCCACCCCGCTTCGTGCGGCCACGGGCTCAACCTGCAGGACGGCGGAAACATCCTCGTTTTCTACAGCCTCGGCTACAACTTTGAGCAGTACTCGCAAATGCGCGAGCGCATTGGCCCGACGCGGCAAGCGCAGGCAGGCCACCCGCGGTCGGTGTTCATCCATCGGCTTCTGGCGCGGAACACCGTGGACCAATCCGTGGTGAGCGCCCTGCGCGAAAAAAAGAACGCGCTTGACTTTCTTTTGGAGAAGATGAAATGAGTAGAAAAGAAGGATCCCAGCCAAAGAAAAAGAAAGTGCGCAACAAGCGCTACGACCCGACGCGCTACGCAGAAATGCCGCCTCGGATGTCCTTGCAGACGGCCGAGGAAATTAAGGGCATGTACCGCGACGTGCAGCTGGCCGTCGAGTTGCGACTGCACCGCGGCGAGTTCGAGCGTCCGGACGTGCTCAATCTCGGCTCGACGATCCTGCTTGCGACTTTTTGCCTGTATCGCGGCTACGGAGTTGACGGCGAGTACATCGCCGGCGAGTACGGCGCCGAGTGGGTCGCCATGCAGGAAGCCTTCAAGCGGTACTCCGATCGCACGGTTGAGACGGGTAGCTACACGTGCAAAGCCGACGAGCTCGACGCCATTCGTGCGGGCTTGGAAGTTGCCGGCGAAGTCATCAGCGCATGCATCGATGCCGATCCGGTGCGCGTCTCTGAGCTTTTCCTGTGCACCGAGGATCTGCACGACCTGCCCGAGGACGTACACAAGCGCACTCACTGGCTGGATGTGAAGCTCGAGAAAATTCGCCGATGGCGCACTCGCCTCGGCTACGAAGCGTCGGAGGCGCGATATGGCTAAAGATTATCGATTGGAAAACTTAGACGGCTACCTGATCGACTACGACGAACGGATCGGCTATTTCTTTTCAGCTAAAAACAAGGTGACGAAGTCCTACATCATCGGGCACAAGCTTGTGGATGAGTACGGGTGGGAAATGCGCCCATTCGATCTTGCCGATGGTGAGAAACTCCGCCAGTACATCCTCTATGTCAACCCGCAGTTCGCACACCCTGCGTGTGCGGGGCGGCCTACGGATTCGCACTGGCGCCTGTACGACCTCGATGGCAGGCCGCAGATTCGCGACTATATGGACCGTGACATTTGCGATGCCAGGGACGCGCAACTGCAAGCGAAGATCGAAAAAGAAGTTGAGACAGCAAGGGCACAGCTCCGCCTGCAAACCGCCATCACCAAGATGGTGCTCGTCAACCGGATTACTTTTTTTGAACGCTGCCGCTCGGAGAAAATGAAATGAGCAGAAAAGGCGGACCACAACCCAAGACGGTCGCCATGTTCGCTCGCCTTGACGCGGCGGCCGAAAGCTGGGCGCCCATCAGCATGCTCGCCGGCATGCTGGGGGACGAATACGGCAGGCCGTATTCGTACGCCTGTAAGGTGATCCGCGCCTGGGCCCAGTCTCGCGGCACGCGGATCAGTGTGGCCTTTGCAGGCCGCACGACGTTTTATTGCTCCCGACGGAACGCCGGTCTGGATGCCGGCGTTATCGCCGCGCAGGTGTGGGGTCAGCTTCCTCAGAAGTTCCGCGACCACCGTCCGTATTTGCGGCTTCTCGAACTTGACGAGCGCCTGCACGTCATCCTCATGGCGGCGGGCTGGTTTTTGCACGGGCGAAACGATTGCCGCCTTGCCTTTAATCGCTGGGCAAAGAAAGCGGGACGGCAGGGAATCGAAAGAAAACTTTGACCACAAATTCACCTTAGGGAAAACCCAAAAATGATCGAAGGAACAATGACGAGAAAAGAGGTGAAGGACCTCTTCGGGATTTCAGAAGCGACCCTTTGCGTGTGGGTGAAGAAAGGAAAGCTCCCACCGCCGATCGCAATTGGACGAAACAGCTTCTGGTTTCGTGATGTCATCGACCAAGTGGTCGAAGGGATGAAGGCCGCGCAATTTGCGGCGGTGCGCTCAGGTGCTCAAAGGCGCTCAGGCGCTCTGCCGCGATTGTAATACAAATGTTGACGAGTAAGGGGGCGGCGAACGGGCGACAATTTGTTGCATTGAAGATCAGCGAGATACCAATGCCTTACAAAACGCCGGATTCTTGGATGCCAATCATTGCCGCCGCCGCGGCTCTGCTCGGCGCATTCGCAAGATGGAAGGAGAGCAACATGTTTTGCAAGCCGTTCAGCCCCATCACGTTTTTTTCGGACATGCTCATCAGCGCCTTCCTCGGCCTCATGGCCTTTTGGGTGGTGATGGATTTGAACCAACCGGAAAGCTTTGCCGCGTGCACATCGGCGGTCGTCGGGAACATCGGCTCCCGCGTCTTCGATATTTTGCGCGCGCTCTTTTTCCGAAAGCTCAAAGGGGATACTGTAAATGACGACAAACCAGAAGCGTGAGTTTTCCCAGTGGGAAGCCGTGCTCGCGGCACCGCTCGTGAAAGAATTCGAGGGTCTCAAACTTGAGGCGTATCTCTGCCCTGCGGGCGTGCCAACCATTGGCTACGGGCACACAGGCGGCGTGCGCCTGGGCGAACGCGTCACCAAGCAGGAGGCCGATCGCCTGCTGACGGAGGACTTGGAGAAATTCAAACTGCAGATGCGACGCTATGTCACCGTGCCCGTCACCCGCGGGCAGTTCGTCGCCCTCCTGGATTTTTGTTTCAATCTCGGTGCCGCCAGGCTGAGAATCTCCACACTTTTAAAGCACCTCAACGCCGGCCATGAAGACCTCGCCGCGAACGAGTTCCACAAATGGCGATTCTGCAATGGCAAGGTGCTCGAAGGTCTGGTGAGGCGCCGTGCTCGCGAAGAAGCGTTTTTCCGAGGTCAGGCATGAACTGGAGCACGATCGTATTGGTCGGCAGCTGTGTCCTGACCGGCATCGTGGTGGGCTATGTGGACAACAGCCACTACGGTCGGCGGATTGCGCAGATGCAGGCCGAGCAGGCGAGAGCCATCGAGAAGATACAGGCCGAACGAAACAAAGGACTTGCAAATGCAACGAACACAATTCTTCTTGCGCAAGATGAGTACAACGGTCTGCGCGCTGAGCGTGATCGCCTGCTTGCCAGGCTGCGCCACGCAGGTGCCGATGCCGGAGCGGGAAATTCCGTCGAAGCTCTTGGAGCCAGAGTTGCCGAACTCGAAAAGTTGGTCAGCCGAATGGCTGAAGCTGCTTCAAGATGCGGAGACGGTTTTGAGCGGTGCGCCCAAAAGCACGACGCCCTCGCGGAGGCCGTGAAATGAGAGACACGGTGAATCACCCCCAGCACTACGCCGAGCACTATGAGCATGAGGTGATCGAGCTGACTGAGCTTTTGAGCTTCTGCTTGGGCAATGCCGTCAAGTACCTGCTTCGAGCGCCATACAAGGGGAGTGAGAAGGAAGACCTTCAAAAGGCCGAGTGGTATCTTCGCCGCATGGCGGCAACCTTCTCCGCCGAAGAGTGCAAGGCGCAGATCGTTCGGCGCCCCGACAATTTCTCATCCCTCCTTTTCTCTTTTCGCCACCCCCTCGTGACGGAAATCGTGCTCGCCTGCGACCACGGCGACAAGCCGGCGCTTTACGCCTGCCTCATTCACCTGGGAAAGACGATTCGATCACTGAAGGAAGTCTCGCATCCGCGGGGCTTTACTGGAGGACACGACATGACGACTTGGCACCCCTATCCGGATGTCCCACTACCCAAGACTGAATTTTGGCAGCTCTACCTCGTGACGGCGGTTCCGGTCTTTGGCGATAACAAAAAGCCTTACGTAAGGATGGCCTATGGCCGGTGTGATTTTTGGGGCTACGAACGAGAGTTCACGGTCATTGCGTGGGCAGAACTTCCCGCCCCCTACCAGAAAGCGGAAACAGGGAGTGAGGCATGAGCGAGACGAAAACCGTATGGCATAAGTATCCGGAAGAACTGCCTCCTGATGACGGACGCTACTTGATCACAGCGCATGACTACGGCGACACCATCGAACATCCGCGGATCGATGTTGACTTTTTTGACAAAGATGCTGGCCGCTTTTTGTTGCTCGACTGGGATGGCACTGATAAGGGCTGGTGTGTCACGGCTTGGGCAGAACTTCCCGCCGCCTATCAGAAAGCGGAAGCCGGGTGTAAGCAAACAGGTGGCGAAGCCTTGGCCGCCCTGTGTTTGGCGCGGTTGAAGGAGATGCGATTTTCAAGCACTTCGGTTCTATTGAATTTTTGATTTGTAGTGCCTATAATTCAAATCAATAAAACAATTCTCTAGGAGAGAATCATGAAACTCAATCTTAAGACTATTACGAGTGCCAGAAAGACGAATTTGTGAACGGCTGGGAAAACGCGGGCGGCTATATGGACGACCTCAACTCCGACAACCCCAACCCTTGGTGCTGCCCGTGGTACTGGCGCGACACCATCGATGTCGAAGGCAAGACCTTCGAAGAAATGGGGGCGGACTGGTGGCGGCAGTGCAAAGACGAAGTCGAAGAGTTGCGCGCCGAGGAGGAAGAACTGCGCGCCGAGGAGGAAGAATGACCGACGCCCGCGGTGGCGCCAGACCGGGCGCAGGACGTAAGCCCGACAAGGCTCAAAAGATCTACGTGCACATTCGCCTCACCCCCGAGCAACGCAAAAAGCTCAAACGGCTCGGCGGATCAAGGTGGATCGGAGAGCATATCGATAAGGCCGCGCCGTGAATAAGTCGCCTCCGGGCGGCTTTTTCGTACCCACACAAAGCCCCCGCAAATGCGGGGTTTTCTTTTTGGGGAACAGATTTTTTTCGGGGAACAATCAGGGGAACAACCCGCGCGAAGCCCTGCAATTTCAGGAACTGAGATTTCCAAATTAGAAATAAGTGTTTCCCCTACGCCAGAGCCAGCTGATACGCTGTTACGCTAGTTGTGCGTTGTTTTAAAAAGACTTTTATCCTCTTGTTATCTCTGATCAACTCTACTCCGCTCTCGACGAACCACCGTGATTTACGGTAAACTCGCGGGGAAATCGGGGAACACTTTGGGGAACACCACCCCCTCAACGGAGAGCAGAATGGAAAAGAAAAAGGTCTCGGACAACCTCTACCTATATACGCGTGGGGGCTCATCGTACTACATATTTCGCGGCACCGTGGGCGGCAAGCGCATCGAGCGCTCGCTTGGTCGCGCTGATCAGATGGGGATCAAAGAAGCGAAATTCAAAGCGGCCGAAGTCCTGACGACGGAGCAACCGAAGCGCCCGGACGAAATGACTTTCGGCGACGTCTGCCACAAAGCCCTCGACGACATCGCGCTCATCCGCCAGTGGAAAAATGAAGCCACGACGCGATCCGTTTGGACGTCACAGATCGAGCGGTTCGCCATGCCTGTGCTGGGGGACATGCCGCTTGCGTCCATCGGGCGCGACGACGTGCTCGCCGTGGTCAAGCCGCTATGGATGATGAAGACTGAGACCGCCGCCGACCTTCAGCAAAAGCTCGAAGCGGTTTTCAACTGGGCGATCACGCGCGGTTTCGTCACTCACAACCCCGCCACGTGGCGCGGGAATCTTGCGCTGTTTCTACCGCCTGTGGCGAAGGCGCACACGACGAAGCATCGGGAAGCCCCCACGATGGAGGAACTCCGCGCAGCGGTGGCGAGTCTGCGCGAGCGCCAAAGCCCCTCTGCGCGTATCCTGCTCTTCACCATCGCAAACGCCTGCCGCGTCAGCGAAGCGCGGCTCGCCCTCGGGAAAGAAATCAAGGACGACACGTGGCTCGTGCCCCCGGAGCACATCAAGACCCGCGAGTCGGCGGCGCTTCGCAAGCCCTTGTCCTCGCTGGCGCTGGAGGCAGTGGGCGACGGCGCGGATCCCGACCAGCTTCTGTTCCCCAGCCGCGTGACGCGCGGCGCTGTCGTTGCGTCGACTCTGCTCGATGCGTTCCGCGACATCTGCCAGCGCCCGGAAGGTGAGCCGAAGGTGACGGTCCACGGCATCCGATCCACCTTCCGTGATTGGTGTGCGGATACGGGTGTGCCGGACGCCGTGGCGGAAAAAGCGCTCGGCCATCATTGGGGAAACAAGGTTACGAGCGCGTATTTTCGTAGCGACATGCTGGAGGAAAGACGAAAGGTCATGCAGGCCTGGGCGGACGCTTTGACGAATGACGAACCCTAGGCGGTTTACCTTTTCTTCCGCCCATTGGGGAGGAAGTGTGATGGAAAAAGCAAACTGCCCGCGTTGCGGGCGCCGTCTCTTCGACTTCGCCCCGGGTTCGTCCGGGACAATCGTCATCAAATGCCCACGGTGCAAGACCGTGGTCGCAGTCACAAGGGCCCCTGAGTCCACCTATCAGCGCCAAGCGAGCGCACAATCCAGAGAACCTCGAGTTCCATAGCAAAAGGAGTTTGCTATGGGTGAATTTGCCACAAAAGGCCTCGCCAACGGCGTAGGCATCCCCGCCCTCGTACTGGGCTCCCTCGGTTTCCTCGGTTCCGCAAACAACGGGAACGGCGGTATTCTCGGCGGCATTCTTGGTGGCGGCAACTGCAACCAGCTGAATGCCCTGATGGCCGAGAACGCCAACCTTCGCGCGGAAAAGTATTCCGACAACAAGGATTCCGAAGTCTACGTTGCTTCGCGCGCTGAAAATAAAGTGCTTCGCGACGAGCTGATGGGATTCATTCGCCCGCTATCCGCGGAGGCTGCGGCGAATCGTGAGCGCATCGCGGTTCTTGAAACCAACGTGTCCAAGAACGCTGAGATTGCTGACCTGCGCGAGAAGCTCGTGCGCAGTGAACTGGGCGGTCGCATCGACTCCGTTGCGCAGGCCTGCAACTGCGGCATCAGTCAGAACTCTGCGGCCATTGCCGCGTTGCAGAACACGGTGAACGGCATCACTCAGACGATCGTCCCGCAGTCCGTCATCTGTCCGCCCGTCATGCCGCGGTACAACTCGTGGACGGCTCCGACGGCGACCGACACCGCACCGGCTACCCAGCCGATTAGCGGCACCGTCAAGGTTCAGCGGAGCTAGCCATGAAGATGCCGATCGGGAATCTGCCTGCGGTGATCGCGGAGTTTTTCTCGT
>ERZ1035027.1199-NODE-1199-length-12442-cov-6.924679_pt1 | contig 12442 bp, 11 predicted proteins | sample MGYA00520604_ERZ1035027 | MGnify/ENA primary metagenome ERZ1035027 (study PRJEB33766, sample SAMN09781743) | gut metagenome | biome: gut microbiome | host: Homo sapiens | place: Madagascar | study: EMG produced TPA metagenomics assembly of the PRJNA485056 data...
AGCGAAAGAAGTTATTGGAAGTTATCAACATTATTGTGGATAACATTATAAATGATTGGTATACAGCAAATAGTTATTAACATACCTGTGTATAAGCCTGTTTATTCAGTTATAAAACAGGCAAACAAAAGCAATTCCTGTTCTGATGCGCCAGTATTATCAACACACAGGATTATGAACAGGATTGTGGATAACTGTCTTAACGTACTGAAACACAAGAATAAGTTATTAACAATTAACGTTGAAAATCCTGTATATAACAGGAATATAGCCTGTGGATAACACTACGTATACACCAGTTATCCACACTCTCTTAGCCTGTCTTGAAGAATAGGGGAGGACAGGCGTAGGAATGGTATCAACAGATAGTTATCAACATACCTGTGGATAACTCTGTAAGTATACTGATAATCAACGTATAGTTATTCTATAAGCATGTTTATATGATGAAAAACAGGCGGAAAAGGGTGGGGTAGGGAGCGCTTGTTATCCACAGGTTAACGTAAATTGTGGATAACTGCGTAAACGAATGATAATCAATATGCTAATATTAACAATAGCATATCATTTGGGATTATGTATAGGAGGCTATGGCGTCCCGCCGTAGACACGCACCCACGAACGGTTAGCATAATAAGTTGTTTGATGTCAGGTATGGGAGGCTGCGTGGCTACGGCGAGACGCCATAGCCTCCTAAGTTACCAATATAACTAAACAAAAGTAGATGATTCAGCTATCGTGCCGCCTCCTGTTCATAACCCTGTGATACCTGTTAATAACCGTGTGGAGAAGCCTGTGGATAACTCGCCACTTATCAACAGGGGACAGGAAGTAGCAGTTGGGGTGTGGATAACTAACACTATTATTAAACTGATATTACAAAGTTTTCCACGATTATTAATCGAAAAAAGATATAAACTTATTAACTTTGCACGTGTCTACATCATATTGTGGATAACACGCCTATTACGCTTATAATCAACAGGAAGATGTTACGAAAGCCTGTGGACAACAGGCATCCCCATGTTTATAACTTAATATGCAAGAAAAAGACAGGAAAGTTACCAACATACTAACAGTACATCATCCTAATAATATTTTTTTCTTTTAAAAAAAAAGAAAGAGAGAATATATATAGATGTTGTGGATAAGTGGTGGGAACGACCAAACGAACGAAACGTATAAACAATAAAGCAATGAATAAAGAGTGGACTGAAAAGGGATTTGTCGACGAGCCTGTTGACGAGTCGATTGACCTTAAGAAAGAGATACGCCGTCTTTGCAAGGAGAAGGACGCCGTGCTGTTGGCTCATTACTATACGGTGGGCGAGGTGCAGGAAGTGGCTGACTTTATCGGCGACTCGCTGGCGCTGGCACGCAAGGCGGCTCAGACCGACGCCAAGATGATTGTGATGTGCGGTGTGCACTTCATGGCTGAGACATGCAAGCTGCTCTCGCCGGAGAAGAAGGTGCTCTGCCCGGATCTGACAGCTGGTTGCTCGTTGGCTGACTCATGCAAGGCTGAGGACCTGAAGGAGTTTAAGGAGCAGCATCCCGGCTACAAGGTGGTGAGCTACGTCAACACTACGGCGGCTGTCAAGGCGCTCACGGATGTGGTGGTCACGTCAGGCAATGCGGAGAAGGTGATGGCTTCTTTCCCGAAGGACGAGAAGATTATCTTCGGTCCCGACTATAACCTCGGCAATTACATCAACAGCGTTTCAGGTCGCCAGATGCTTCTCTGGAACGGCGGCTGCCATGTTCATGAGAAGTTCTCCGTGGAAGCCATCGTGAAGCTCAAGGAGGAGCATCCTGAGGCTGTGGTAATGGCTCATCTGGAGTGCAAGGCTCCTGTGCTTGCCGTGGCTGACGTAAAGGGATCGACGGCTGCCATGCTCAATTATGCCAAGGCTCATCCCGAGACGAAGGAATATATCATCGCTACGGAGGCTGGCATCCTGCACGAACTGCAGCGCAGCTGCCCCGACGTGACGTTCTATCCTGTTCCGCCTGAAGTAAGCGAGGGTGGGGTAGGCTGCTCTTGCAACGAATGTGAGTATATGAAGAAGAACACGCTGAAGAAGATATATAACACGCTGCGCTACGAGTGGCCCTCTGTGGAGGTGGACCCCGAGATAGCACGCGACGCCGTGAAGCCGATAGAGCGCATGCTGGAGCTGTCTTAACAGGAGCGAAGACACACCTTCAAGGAATATATACGCTGAAAGACATGTTTTTCTGCCAAGACAGGAAAGCATGTCTTTTATTGTTATAGCCTGTTTTCGTGTTTTTATTACCATAATACCCTAAAAAGCGGCAGACGATTGTGTATGTCGCTTTTCTTTATTAATTTCGCAATAATGAATCGCAATAACAAGAAGGACATACTTCTCGCTATGATACGTAAGGGAGCGCCGATGACGTTCTCCCAGCAGGCGAGGCTCATGCTGAGTCTTGCCACGCCTGCCATACTCGCCCAGCTCACCACCACGATGATGCAGTATATCGACGCTTCGATGGTGGGCAGCCTTGGCGCTTCCGCTTCTGCTGCCATCGGACTGGTGGAGACCACCATGTGGCTGATGGGCAGCATCTGTTCGGCTGCGGCTGCCGGCTTCTACGTTCAGGTCAGCCATCAGCTTGGCGGCAACGATCCCGCACGTGCACGTGCCACTCTGCGTCAGGGCATCATGTCCGTGCTGGTGGTGAGCCTGCTGTTGGGAATGACGGTGCTTGCCATCAGTCCGTTCCTGCCAAGATGGTTGGGTGGGGGAGAGGACATCTGCAGCACGTCGTCCGTTTACATCGCCATCATCTCTTTGGGTCTGCCCGCCTTCCAGTTCTCGATGTTCGGCTACGGCATGCTCCGCAGTTCGGGCAATATGGTGGTGCCGAGCGTGATGAGTGTGGTGATGATGGCTCTGGACGTATTCTTCAATTTCTTCCTCATCTTCCCCACGCGCCCCATGGAAGTGCTTGGCATGCCTGTGATGATGCCCGGCGCGGGACTCGGAGTGGAGGGCGCCGCCATCGGAACGGTTTCGGCGGAGGCTGTGGCAGCCACGGTGACGATGTATATACTGTGCTTCCGCAAGGGCGAACTGTGTCTGCGTCAGGACAGCGGACGCTTCCTGCCGACGTGGAATGTGGTGAAGAACGCCATGCACATCGGACTGCCGATGGGACTGCAGCAGACCATTATGACGTCGGCTTACATCGTCACCACCATCATTATCGCTCCGCTCGGCACCATTGCCATCGCCGCCAACTCGTTCGGCATCATTGTGGAGAGTCTCTGCTATATGCCCGGCTACGGCGTTGCTGACGCTGCCACGACGCTCGTGGGACAGACCATCGGTGCAGGAAGGCACGACCTGATGAAGCGCTTCGCATGGCTCTCCGTAGGGCTTGGCGTAGCGATAATGTCGGTCATGGGCGTGGTGATGTACGTGGCGTCGCCGTTTGCGATGGCTATGATGACTCCTTCTATGGAGGTAAGGCAGCTTGGTGTGGAGGTATTGCGCATAGAAGCCTTCGCCGAACCGATGTTCGGTGCAGCCATTATCTGCTACGGTGTGTTCGTGGGAGCCGCCAAGACCATAGCTCCGAGCATCATGAACCTCGCTTCGATGTGGGGTGTGCGCATAACGCTCGCCGCGCTGCTCGCCCCGACGATGGGTCTGCGTGGCGTGTGGCTGGCGATGTGCCTGGAGCTTTGCTTCCGCGGCATGATATTCCTCGTGAAGCTGTGGACATGGAAGCTGAAGCCGCAGAAAAAGATTTAAAAATACAAAACCAATTATACTATTACGATTATGGAGAAAATTGCTAATAAGGTATTCGGTGGAGAGCGTCCTCTCTTCGAAATCCACAACACGGAACTCGACCACGTTCGCATCACGTTCGGCGAGTCGGGCGTAAAGGAATGCAGCAACATTGTCTGCCGCAACTGCTATTTTGAGGGTAAATATCCGCTCTGGCATGTCAAGGGATCGGACATCCGCAACTGTTATTTTGCGCCGGGTTCGCGCTCTGCCATCTGGTATTCGGACGATATGCACATGGAGGACTGCGTCATCAACGGCCCGAAGTTCTTCCGTGAGATGAAGAATCTCTCGCTGAAGAACGTCACCATCAACGACGCCGACGAGACTTTCTGGGACATTGACGGGCTGAAGCTGGAGAATGTGGTGCTGCATGACGGCACTTATCCCTTCATGCACTGCCGCAATGTGGAGGTGGACGGACTCGTTTCTGACTCGAAGTACGTGTTCCAGTACTCACGCGACATCGTCATCCGCAACGCCAAAATTGACACGAAGGACTCGTTCTGGGAGGTTGACAACGTCACGGTGTACGACTCGGAGCTTAACGGTGAGTTCATCGGATGGCACTCGCGCGGACTCCGCCTCGTAAGATGCCACATCTCCGGCGAACAGCCGCTCTGCTATGCCAAGGATCTGGTGCTCGAGGACTGCACTTTCGATGCCGAATGCGACCGCGCATTCGAGTATTCCACCGTTCAGGCTGACATCCGCGGACACATCAAGAGCATAAAGAATCCGATGTCGGGACGCATCACAGCGGACAGCATCGGAGAGGTGATAATAGACGAGAACATAAAGAAGCCGGCTGACTGCGTGGTTAGCAGCAGAGAAAAATAGCAGACAATATGATTTACGACTTCTCTAAACCTACCTGCCGCCGTGGCACCAACTCGTACAAATGGGACTCGGCGGCGGGTGATGACATCATTCCGCTGTGGGTGGCTGACATGGACTTCGAGACTTATCCCGGCATTACGGAGGCGCTGCGCCGCCGCGTCGACCATGCCATCTTCGGCTATACACGCGTGCCGGACAGCTATTATGAGGCTGTATGCCGCTGGTTTGAGGAAAGACACGGGTGGTGCTTCCATCGTGACGACATCATTTACACCTCCGGCGTGGTGCCTGCCATATCAGCCATAATCAAGGCGCTGACGCTGACTGGCGACCAAGTGGTGGTGATGGGACCCGTATACAACTGTTTTTTCTCTTCTATTCGCAATAACGGCTGCGAGCTGTCAAGTAGTCCACTCATCTATAATAAAGCGCTCCTGCGTTACGAAATCGACTTTCACGACCTCGAACAGCGCCTCTCGCATGAGCGTGCCCGTCTGCTGCTGCTCTGCAATCCGCACAATCCTGGAGGACGAGTGTGGAGCCGTGACGAGCTGGAGCGTGTGGCTGTGCTCTGCAAGAAGCATGGCGTACGAGTGGTTTCGGACGAGATTCATTGCGAACTGACGCTTGGCGACCACCGTTATACGCCGTTCGGCACGCTCCCCGACGATCTTTCGTACGGCTCCGTGACGTGTTGTTCGCCCTCTAAGGCGTTTAATATAGCCGGCTTGCAGATTGCCAACATCGTATGCCGCGACGCCGCTGTACGCGAAAGAATTGATCGTGCCATAAACATCAATGAGGTTTGCGACGTCAATCCCTTCGGCGTTCTGGCTCTTCAGGCTGCCTATTCGGATGGCGGCTACGAATGGCTGTGCCAGTTGCGTGCCTACCTGACGGAGAACTATCGCCGCCTCCGCGACTTCTTCGCCCGCGAATTGCCCCACCTCCCCGTTATGAACATGGAGGGAACATACTTGGCATGGGTGGACTGCAGCTCACTCGGCGAGTCGTCAGAGCACATAGAAGAGCGCCTGATGCGCGAGAACCGCGTATGGGTGAACGCCGGAAGCATGTACGGCAAGGAAGGCGAGGGCTTCATAAGAATAAATATGGCTTGCCCGTGGAGCAGACTGGAAGAGGGAGTGAAGAGGATAGGGAAGTAAGGCATTTTGAAAATCAATGGATTGACAATGCCATACAATTCGATTTTTTTGTTTATATTTGCAAAAACAAAATCACTTATGCAAGAATATCAGTTGGACTTCATAACCTATTGTGTTGGCAATCTTGCTGACCGATTAAAGATGAGCGCAAGTAAAGTATATAAGATGTTGCGTTCGTCTGGACTCTTGGATGGATATATAGTGCCTTGCTATGATGTTTTACATACATTTGGAAAGGACTATATAATGGACGATTTGATTGGATTGTTGAAAAAGAAAGGGGCTTTGCCATGATACTATATCACGCCTCTAACTGTATTGTTGACAATCCTGATGTCTTGCACTCTCGTAATTTTCTTGATTTCGGAAAGGGATTCTATATGACATCCCTTGAAGAACAAGCAAGAAAGTATGCCCTACGTTTTCTTCTTAATGAAGATAAAGCTTATCTGAACTATTCATACATCCCAATCATCAAATCTGTATTTTAAATCAGGAGGTTATTAACCGACACTTACGCTTTATTAAAGCAGAAGAAATAAAATTATAATATATGAAAGCTAACAAGACAATCCTTCAGATGAAATATGCTCGTGTGGTTAAACTCTTTGCTGAGTTGTCTGGGCTTTCTCTGGAAGACTCTTTGGAGGTCTTTTATGACTCTTATCTTTATAAGATGATGAGTGAAGGCATCGCTGACATGCATTGTCGTAGTGACCAATATTTGGTGGATTTGCTGATGGACGAACATAAGAATAAGTTATGATAGAGTGTTTCTCACTCTCAAAAAAAAACTCCAGCCGCTGCATTTCTGCAATGGCTGGAGTTTTTTCGTTTAAGTATTTGATAAGGTTATGTATGGTTTATAACCTCAATCGTGCTGTTTACTTCATAATCTTTACGGTCTTGCCGTCAGCGGTGCGGACGATGTTGAGACCGCGCTGCAGCTTCTGGAGCTTCATACCTGAAGCGTTGTAGATGCCGGTAACGGTGGTATTGGCGTTGTCCTCGATGCCGTTGATGCCGGTAGCGGGCTTGTTGCCGAATACTGCGAATACGTCAATCACGTCCTCGCCAAGCTCAACGGGGAGAGATATCTCTGCGTAGAGGTCGTCGTCCTTGCTCTGTGCAGCGAGCTTAACGTGCACCTTGCCGCCGAGAGCCTCTGCTATTTCAGCGCCGTTGGTGATTTCTGCGTCCTGCTCTGCAGTGTAGACAGTCCATCCGTCCACCTCTGTAGCGGGTACGTTCTTGATGGTAACGTCGCCGATGAGGAACGGACCGAACGAGAACTGGTTGAGGCGGATGTCGTATGTGCCGTCCTCGTGCTGTATGGTAGAGATGCTTGCCTCTTCCGGATCCTGCGGCTCACCGCTCAGTGTGATGGCGAGGTTGCCCTTATATTCCTTGGAAGGCTCGGCAGCGGCCTCCTTCACCTTGAATGTGTAGGCGTTTACGGTCTTGAGGTCAGCCGAAGTTACGGTTACGGTAACAGTGGCATAACCCTTCTCAGCCGGGCTGCGTGTGATGGTGCTGTTGATGTATGAGCCGTTGCCCATGCGGTGAGGCTCAAGGTCTGATTCGGTAAGCTCGCCGTTGAATGTCAGTCCTTCGTAGTAATACTTGTTCGGGTCGAAATCGAAGTCGATGTCTCTGATAGACATATCGCTGAGCTGTGCGTTGTAGATAAGCTCGAGGTCGTCGATGTAGAGCACGTCAGGATTGTTCTCGTCGCTCGAAGCCACACCCGGCTCTGCGTTGGTAGAGATGGTAACGAGGATGGCTTTCGGGTCGATGTCGTTCGAAACGTAGTTGAAGGGAACGCTGATGCGCTTCCACTCGTTGCCGGTCTCGGCTATCTCCTTGTTCTGGGCAGTAGCCACGATGGTCTTATACTCCTTGTCCATCGGGTCCTGAATCTTTGTGCCGTCGTTGATGATGGCAGAGATGGTGGCGTAAGGATAATTCTTCTTGTCAGACTCAGAGAGCGTGCCCTGCTTATACTTCACCCAAACGGCGATAGAGTCAGGACGTGAGCTGAGCGCTGAGAAGAACGGATCGTTGTTTCCGTCTACGTCGCTTGAAGAAGGATCAGAAGTAGAGTTGTTGCCGGCATCCTTCGGTGTGAAGCCGCTTGCCTGGAGACGACCGGTGGTGATGGTGCCGTTGGCAGGCTGCTTGATGCCTACGTTTACGATGCCTGAAACGAGCTTGAGGCTGGTGCCCTTGCCGCCGGGACGCACGTCGTCAGACTTGTATGTGTGTGTGTTCTTGCTTACGAAGCCTGTGAGAGTGCCTGATGCGCTCATGAATGAGTGCCATCCGTCAGGCTCGTCGCTGGTGTAGTCTTTCTTGGGTACACCTCCAGTGTATTTGGCTGTGTGCCAAGCATCGAAGTTCGAACCGAGAATCTGTCCGATGGTGTAGCGGTTTTCGCCGAATGTGGTCTTGATGCGGCGCTTGATGGCCTGGAATGTGTCGAGGTTGAAGGCTGCAGTGAGCTTGTCGCCGCGCAGCTCAGCCTTGAAGATTACGGGCACACCGCCATTGCAGAGAGCCGAGTAGCTGGGACCTTCCCATGTATATGTGTCGACGTCACCCTCTGTGATGTCCACGTTCTGGGCGCTTTCGAAGATAGTGACGTTGCCCACCTTGGATGTCTTCACGCCGTTGAGCACGATGTTGCCCACATAGTGCTTTGAGCCATACACCTCATAAGCGTAGTTATGGATGGTGACGGTGCTTGTTCCGTCCGCACCTTCCTCGATGCTTACCTTACCTTCCACAGTACTGGTCTGTCCTCCAGCGTTGTTGCTGTAGTTACCCAGATAGTCGGTAGCGTTGGCAGTTAAGGCTATCGCAGCCATTGCCATTGTGAATAATGACTTTTTCATTCTTTTGTTGTTTTTATATTTGTTGAGTGTTTTCTGTTCGTTTATCTCTTAACCACCTTAGTCACAGTGCCGTCAGCATGGCGTACGATGTTTACGCCGCGCTGCATCTGTGTGGTGGCGATGCCAGAGATGGTGTAGATGTGCTTCACTGAGCCGTCAGCCTTCTTCACAGTGTCTACGCCAGTTACGTATCCGTTGGTTGAGAATGTGTATTCCACAGTCTCTGTGCCGTTGTTGTCCACGCTGAATGTGATGTTGGCGCTGACCTGGTCATTGTCCTCGCTGTTCTCGTCAATCTTCACTGTGATGCTGCCAGAGAGGCTGTTCACGGTGATGGTCTTATAGAAAGGATGTGCGCATTCTGTTGTTGCCTCCACCTTGCCTGAAGAAAGATTCATTGTGGCATTGGCCTCGTCAGCCTCGTAAGCCACTGAAGGGATGGTGATGGTGCCGAGTGAGAGAGTTGTTCCGGGGAGTGTACCCTCGGTCATAGTGAGTGTGCACTTGCCTTCGCCCTCGTCAGTGATGGTCAGTACGGAAGGCTTCTGGTCTGATACGTCGCCGTCGTCAGTACGCGAGAAGCTTGAGAGTGTGCCTGCCATTGAGACCGGCTCAAACGGCTCTTCTTCCTCCTTGCCGAACTGCATCTCCACGTTGAAGTTCTCGTCGTCCATGTCCACGAGCATGACGTATACCATGAGGTCGCCGTCCACGTTGATAACGGCAGAGAGGTCGCCCTTGATGTTCTTGCCGTAGAGCGGTGAAGTCTCCTCGGTAGTGGCGTCCACGTAGCCTGAGATGTAAGTCTCGCCGTCCTCTTCCTCAAATCCGAGTCCGCTGAATGTGATGGCTCCGTAAGAAGCGTCAGCCGTCTCCACCGACTTGAGTGTCAGTGAGTAAGTGTTGTCAGAATACTTGCTGAGGATGGCATTGGCGTTCTTTGTGGTCTTGGTGTCGCCGGCTGCTGTAGATGTGAGCAGGTCTGACGAGAAAGTCTCTGTCTCGACGATGGTGGGTCCGTCGGGCTTGGTCTGCACCTTTGTGCCGTTAAACTTCACGTAGCGCAATGATGTAGTGCCGTAGTCGAAGTAGTTGGCTGTGAGCTGGAGGTTCTCTCCGTCCATAGTTCCCCAACCCTCGAACGCACCTTTTGTCACACCGCTCATATTGCCTTCGGTGATGTCGAAAGTGGTCTGGCTGCCCATAGAGAAGCTATATCCTGTTCCGTTCTGCTCGGTGGAGACATTGTTAAGCGTAATGGTTCCGAGAACGTCATTGCCGAATACGATGTTCTTCAGTACGATGGTGCTTGTGCCGTTGTCGTTTACGGTTACCTCCACATAGTTGTCGAAGCTCGGGAACGAGTTAGAGTTGTTCTTCCATGTACCATAGAAGGTTGTTTGTGCCATGGCTGTGATTGAAGTCATGATCACTGCAAGTAGTGTAAAGATTTTCTTCATAGACAATTGTTTTTCGTTATTAATATTTCTTACTTGAGCTTGTATGTCAGTCCGATGCTGCCGTAGATAGGGTAGAGCGACTGCTCGATGACGTGGAAGTCCTTGCGGAAAATCTTGGTCAGACCCCATGACAGTCCGGCGTATGCACCGAAGCGGTTGGAGAAGAACCAGTCTGCACCGAGGTCCAGTCCGAACTGCCAGTGACGCAGGTCTTCGGTGAAGTCATAGTCGCCGCGTTCTCCCTCCACGTGTCCCAGCTCCACCTTGTCTCCTGTCGGGTCGCCGACGCGCAGATATCCGTCGTAGGCATATCCGCTGAAGTTGTTGCTAAGTACGTAGGAGAAGTAAGGACCGAACTTCAGACGCAGGTTCGGCGACACGTTGTATGCCACCTGCAGCGGCAGCGTCACCATCCATTCGTCCACCTCCGTTACGACATTACCGGTGAAGAGTCCGCTGAGCGTCTCGTCTCCGCGTCTCATCTCCATGCTGTATCCCTTCACCTTTGCGTCGGTCTTCATGCCCTTGTTCTGGTAATGGAAACCTGCCTGCAGTCCCCACTTCTCTGTCAGGGGCTTGTATGCGTCCAGTCCGAGGAGCGTGTTGTTGGTGGGCGTATACTTGTCGAGCGATCGGATGGTGGCTGGCATGCCCACCGGAGCCGTTCCTCCGAGGCTGTAGCCTAAGCGTACCATGTATCTGAGATCGCCGAAGATATCGATGGCGAGCGCTTCCTGCAAGCCCACGAAGGCCACGAGGAGCAGTGTGATTATTGTTTTCTTCATATTGATGCGGTTGAATGTTATTTCTGCTGTGCGGCGGGCTTCTCGTATGCCACCTTCACCTTATCTATTAATAGCGTACTGCCGATGGCTCCCTCGAAGTGTGCTCCCTCGCAGCTGGAGGTGAAGACGATGGCGATGCTGTAGCCGTAGTTGGCGAGCACCTGCGGGTCTGGCTCCGTGGTGTATTCGAATGGGATGTCGAAGAACTGCCATCCGTTCTCGGTGCGTGTGATGCGTCCGCTGAGCGCCTTGCCGATAATCTGCGGGCTGGTCTTCACGTTGTCGCCGGTCAGATAGAAGGCGTTGCCCTGGTCGTCCGTGTTCTTGAACACCACGGCGTAGATGTCGCCCTCGTCAATGCGTCCCTCCACCGCCTTGCCGCTCTTGTCCATAAACTCGTCGCCCGGCGCATACTGATAATATCCGCTGAAGCTTACGGGCTTGACGTTTAGCTTGTTGGCAGCTCCGTCGCCGAAGTGGGTGGCAAGCAGAGGTGTCTTCGTGGCGATGGTCGACTCAAATACGCCTGTAAAGAGATTGCCTGCTGCGATGCGCATGTTCATCATTACGCCGAACGATCCCGTGGAGCATGTCGTCAGCTTCACGCCGTTGCCGTCATAACCCTCGGTCAGCGGTGTGGTGGGATATTCCTCAGGGGCGGCTTTCTTCTTTGCGATGGCAAATCCGGCGTTGCCCGTCGCCCAGTTGTCCGCACGGTTGCCGTTGTCGAGGATGTCGCTCCATACATAGTATTTCTGCGCCTTCTCCTCAAGGAAGAAGTTCTCGAAGTCGTATCGCATCGTGTCCGTCTTTGCCTCCGGTATCTCCGGTTCCATGGCAGTGATGTTCACGTTGTACGTACGGTGCCACTGTCCGTCCTCCGATGTCACGGTGTAGACCACCGGACCTTGTGAGAAGTCGTGCACCGAACCGCTTGCTGGCGATATGGTGGCTCCCGGTGTGATGCGGAACTGCGGTGCCATCTGCGTAAGGTCAGCTCCGGGTCGGAGCGGGCTGAAGTTGATGGTGGTCTGCGTTGCAATCACGCGTGTCAGCGAGTCGGAAGGTTGGAAGAACATTGCCTGTGGGTCGTCGGCATGTATGAAAGCCTCTTCGATGTCGCATTCCATTCCGAGCGGTTCGTCCTTGATGCAGGAGCTGAACATGAGAGGAAGTGCGGCAAGTGTGATGATGATATATGGTCTTGTCATTGTCATTCTTATTTGTATGTGTATCATATCTTTATACACAGTTAAAATGCAAAGTTATGCTAATTTTGCGGAGGGTACAAAAAATAAGTGTGAAAAAATGATTAGAGTGTTCTAATTAGGACATTATATAATATAAATAGAAAAAAAGCCCTGCAAGTACCGTTGTCTGTACTTGCAGGACTTTTTTGTATTTTCCGAACGAATGTTTCGTCAGTCAGGATGTCTTACTCCTGCGGCAACATTGTCACGGTGATGTGGTTGT
>ERZ1035027.1210-NODE-1210-length-12376-cov-3.821118_pt1 | contig 12376 bp, 10 predicted proteins | sample MGYA00520604_ERZ1035027 | MGnify/ENA primary metagenome ERZ1035027 (study PRJEB33766, sample SAMN09781743) | gut metagenome | biome: gut microbiome | host: Homo sapiens | place: Madagascar | study: EMG produced TPA metagenomics assembly of the PRJNA485056 data...
GCCTGGTTGTGGTGCGGACGGCCCTTGTGGGCGATTGCGAGGTCGCAATCGAGCATATCGGACAGCTTTTTGGCAGCCTTGGCGCGGCCCACATCGGGGGACACGACAACGAGGTTCTCCTTGTCGAGGTTCATGGCATTGTAGTAATCGGCGAACAGCGGCAGGGCGGAAAGGTGGTTGACCGGGACGTCAAAGAAGCCCACGATCTGGCCCTGGTGCAGGTCGAGCGTGATGATGTTGTTCACGCCAGAGCACTCGAGCAGGTCGGCGACCAGACGAGCGGTGATGGGCTCGCGGGGAGCGGCCTTGCGGTCCTGGCGAGCATAGCCGTAGTGCGTGATGACGGCGGTGATGGAACGAGCAGAAGCGCGCTTGGCGGCGTCGGCGGCCACCAGCACCTCCATGAGCATGTCGTTGACGTTCTCGCCGGCGATGGACTGGATTAGGAAGACATCGGCGCCGCGGACAGTCTCCTCGTAACGAGCGTAGATCTCGCCATTGGCAAACTGCTCAAGAGCGAGGCCGGAAAGCTCGACCCCCAGGATGTCAGCGATTTTCTGCGCGAGCGAACGGTTGGAAGAACCGGAATACACGCGCATGGTCTTGTAGATCGCCCGCCTTTTGGTGGGATCGTTAGTTGGCATCTGCCCCTACTCCTTAGTACGTACTTGACCCTTGTCGTTGAGCTAGTTACCCGCGTTGTGGCGCGTGCCCCAGCCCTCTATGATGCACTGCTTGGTGCGCTCGAGAGCAAGCGCGCCATCAGGGACATCCTTGGTAATGGTTCCGCCGGCGCCTGTTACGGCGTCGGATCCGATATTAACGGGAGCCACCATCATAGTATCGGAACCGATGAAGGTTCGGTCGCCAATGGTGGTCGGATTTTTATGTTTGCCATCGTAATTGCATGTGATAGAGCCGGCGCCCACGTTCACGCCCTCGCCCATGGTGGTGTCACCGATATAGGAGAGGTGCGGAACTTTGGAGCCGCGGCCGATGGTGGACTTCTTGATCTCCACGTGCGTGCCGGCCTTAGAACCGTCGAGCATGTGAGTGCCCGGGCGCAGATAGGCACGCGGGCCGCAGTTGACGTTGTTCTCGAGGACGGCCTCGATGGAGACGGTCTCGTCGACCACGCAACCGTTGCCCACCTGGGTATCGGTAAGGCGGCTATTGGGACCAAGCTGGCAGTTTTCGCCCACATGGGTGCTGCCGATCAGATGCGTTTGCGGCCACACGATAGTATCGCGACCGATGGTGGCGTCGGGTCCGACCCATGCCTGTGTGGGGTCGAGGAATGTGACGCCCTCGGCCATCCAGTGGGCATTGATGCGGTCGCGTGCGATGGCGGTGAGTTCGGCGAGCTGAGCGCGTGAGTTCACGCCCAGGCCGTCGCGATAGTCGTCACAATGGAAGATGGTGACGGACTGGCCTGCGCCTTTGAGGATTTCGAGCATGTCGGGCAAATAGTATTCGCTCTGCGCGTTGTCGTTGGTAATCTCGCCGACATGCTGCTTGAGCTGGGCGCCATCGAAGGCGTAGCAGCCGGCGTTGCACTCAAGGAGTGTCTCGGACTGCTCGGGTGTGCAATCTTTCTGCTCGATGATACGGGCGATGGAGCCGTCTTCGTCAAGTTCAATGCGTCCGTAGCCAAAGGGCTCGGGCGGAGTGAAGGTGAGAGCGGCCGCGGCGTAGGTGCCGCCGTCTACGGTTTGTGCGAACTTGGCTACCGTGTCTGCCTGAATGAGCGGCAGGTCGCCATTGAGCACCACGACGGGGCCGTTCTCGATGCCGCAAGCCTCGATGGCCACCTTTACGGCGTGGCCGGTACCCAGGCGCTCAACCTGCTCAACCGTCTCGACGGTGATGGGGGAGTTGGCATATGCGTCTTGGAGAAGCGCGCGCACTTCGTCTGCATGGCTTCCTACGACAACGATCACGCGGCTGCAGCCTGCGGTGATTGTAGCGTCGACGATCCAGTTGATCATCGGTTTGCCAAGGATCTTATGCGATACCTTGGCGTGGTTGGACTTCATGCGTGTGCCCTCGCCGGCGGCGAGGATGATGGCGGTTGCGTCCATGCTTCTCCCGGGTTGTTTGGTATGTATTGCGCAGCGGCGCTTGCTGCCGCGACAGGTTTTGATGATACCGCAGGCGGGGGCGTGAATGGCGTGCGGATGGCACATGGCATCAAGAGCACAGCAAAGATGCGCGTTGGGCATGCGTTATGGGGTTTGCGCATGGCGGCGTGGGGCGTTTTGAGAGCCGTTACAATAGCGAAAGCGAAGGTGACACGGGATGCATGGTCCCGCCGGAGGAGTTTTTGATGCGATTGTTCCAGAGTGCCGACAGGTCGGGGGCGCACGATGCGGGTTTGCTTCGGGCGGCGTTGCGCATGCGGGCTTATGCCCTTGCTGCCGTGGTGCTTTTGATGGCTGGTTTTGCCTCTCCTGCTGTAGCGCGGGGCGCAGATGTTGCCGAATCGACCTTTAATGATCCCTACACCGCATGGGCTGGCTATGCAAGCACTGCCGCAGCGGGCGCTCCGGTGGGCGCCGTGCCCGTTATGGCGCCGGCAAGTGACAAGGTGCTGTGGAGCGCGGACGCGGGCGCTCCGTGCGCTGCTGTCCTTCGTCAGCGCGGGCAGGCAACCTATCTATATCTTTTGGATAAAACAAGCCTGACCCAGTATGACGCGACGAGTGGCAAGGTTTGCAAGCAGGTGTCACTGCCCGCGCAGTCGCTCGGTTCGTGTATGTTTGCCGATAGCGCTTTGATGGTTCCTTTGGCAGACGGCCGCCTGGCGGCATATGACGAGGACCTAACGAGCGCATGGGTTTCTGGCGAGGGTGTGCCGCTGGGCGTAGAGGGCGCAACGTGGAGTTCGTGCTCCACGCCTGTGTATGCTGAGGGCTGCGTGTTCGTGACGTTTTCCTATCGGGGGAACGGCTGCTTGGAGACCAGGGTTGCCTCGTTTTCCTCGGTGGACGGGTCGCTGCTGTGGCAGGAGGATCTTGCGCTGCCGAAAGGGGCTTTGCTTGATGGTGTTGCTACGGGCGAAGGCGTACTGCCTGCAGCGCTTTACTCACAGGGCCGCCTGCTGGTGAGTGGCGCTAACTCCGTGGCCTATTTGCTCGAAGCTGCTTCGGGCAAGCTGCTCGACAGCGCCGCTACCGCTTCGGCGGGGCTGGCGTCGTGTGCCTCGTCGGCATCTGCGGGCGCGGCGGGAGAGGGCGAGGCCCTTGCCGTTGCGGCGTCCGATGGAACGGTTTGCCTGGTGGAGGCTGCCGATTCGAGCCTGCGGATCGAAAACTCCGTGAGTCTTGGCTGCGCCCTGTCTTCCTGCGCCCCGGTGTGCGTTGACGACACGGTGTACGTGGGGGGCTCTGATGGATCTGTCTATCGCCTGGCGAAGGACGGTACCGCGCTTTCGTTGCGCGCCGATGCCCAGATTCTCGTATGCTCCAGCGCAATAAGCGAGTTGCTGCCGGTTGCCTACGGAGAGAAAGCTTCTGCCATGACACTCGGCGTGTATGCCCAGGCGGAGGATGGATCGCTCTTTTATATAGAACGGGCAAACGATTTCAAGGCTTCGGTCCAGCGCATTGCGGGCAAGGAGGGGACGGGAGACGAGCCTTTCGACGCTGCCGCCGCGCCCCCTTCGCATGCGCTGTCGGTAAATCGCGACGGCTCTGTTTTTGCTGTGTCGCGCGGGGAGCTAACGGTGTTTGCCGCCGATGAGAGCCGAACGGTAAATACCCCGGTGGGCGGCTCGAATAGTCTCGATACGCTCGGCGCATCTTTGGCAGGTGTCACACTTCCCAATGGCGCGGGCCTTGGTGTTGGTGCTTTGATTTTTGTTGCGGCATTTGGCGCATATGCCGTGATTCGCAACAAGGGCGGCCGTCGCTTAAGCGACGAAGGTTTGGATGTCTGGCGAAGCCGAGAGGACGACAGGCGTTCATGAAACAGCGGTCTTTCTACGTATTCGAAACATCGCATCCCGTCGTGCCGGCGTGCTACGTTATCGTCACGCTTTGCCTTACCATGGCAGCGATGCAGCCGGTGTTGATTGCTATTTCGCTCATCGGGGCATTTGCCGCAAACTGCTGCGCACGTGGTTCGCGCTCGACCCTCGCGGGCCTTCGTTGGCAGCTTCCCATCATCGCCATCATCGCGCTGTTTAACCCGCTTTTTTCCGCCTCGGGCTCTACGGTTCTTTTTTACCTGGGCGCCCGGGCTGTTTATCTTGAGAGCCTGATGTACGGTTTAGCCATGGGTGGCCTGTTTGTGGCAAGCGCCCTGTGGTTTATGGCCGGCTCTCATATGTTGACGTTCGATAAGGTTATGGCACTTTTTGGCAATGTGGCTCCTGTGGTTGCGCTGATGATTTCGAGCACGATGCGGATGATTCCGCGTTTTGTGCGCCGGGGGCATCAAATCCTTGCGGTCCAGGGGGCGCAGGGCGTGCCGACAGCAGGTGCGGTCGATGCGGTAAAGAGCCGCCTGCGTCTTTCCTCGGTGTTGATGGGTTGGGGTATGGAAGACTCGCTGGAGATGGCCGATGCCATGCGCGCCCGCGGCTGGGGCGCTGCTCCTCGCCGTACTACCTACACGCGCTACCGCTTTCGCGCGCGGGATGTGTATGCGCTCACGGGCTTGCTTCTTGCCGCCGTGCTCTGCTGCGTACTTGCCATGGTGGCGTGCAGCCAGTTTTTGTTTTATCCCGTGCTGAGCCGCCTGGTTGTCTGGTGGGGGTACGTCCCCTATGCCGCATGGATGCTGTTTCCGGCCGCGATGCATGCTGTGCGCTCGAGGAGGTTTGCATGAGCGAGACATTCGATTGGAACGAGACGCCGGCACCTGCTGCGGCCATCGCTGTGGAGGGGCTTACGTTTTCGTATCCGCAAGCCAAAGCCCCCGTGCTGCGCGATTTGAACTGGAAAGTTCCCCGCGGCGCCTTTGCCATACTTGTAGGTGGTACCGGCTCGGGCAAGTCGACGTTGCTTTCGCTGCTCAAGCCGCAGATTGCGCCTGCGGGCATCCGTGAGGGCTCGCTTGCGGTGGGCGGCGTTGACGTTGACCGGCTCGATGACGCACAGAGCGCGCGAAGCATAGGCTATGTATTTCAGAATCCCGATAACCAGATCGTGTGCGAGAGCGTTTGGCACGAGATGGCATTTTGCCTTGAGAATCTAGGCACCCCGCAAGACGAGATGCGTCGCCTCATAGCCGAGACCAGCTATTTCTTTGGCATCGACGATTGGTTTAGACAGAGCACCGATTCGCTTTCGGGCGGTCGCAAGCAGCTGCTCGCTCTTGCCTCGACGCTTGTGGCGCAACCGTCACTTCTATTGCTCGACGAGCCCACTTCGCAACTCGACCCGGTGGCCGAGCGCAATTTCCTCCATGCTCTCTTTCGCATCAACCGTGAGCTGGGGTGCACCGTGGTGGTGGCTACGCATGCGCCGCGTGCGATGGTTGACTATGCAACCTGCGCGTTTGAGCTTGTAGATGGGCAGGTGCGAGAGATTTCCGACATGGAAGCGCTACACATGCGGGAGCCGCTGGTGGATGCCGGCAAGACCGCGCCCCCGCGGGTGCAGGGGAAAGACGCCCCTTGCGCGCTCACGTTTGACGATGCCTGGTTTAGGTATGATCGCGAATCTCCCTGGGTGCTGCGAAACCTCGACCTGCGTGTTGCCAAGGCGCAAATCCATGCGTTGGTGGGCGGCAACGGCTGCGGTAAATCGACGCTACTTGCGCTCGCAGCGGGCTCGTCGCGCCTCCAGCGTGGCAAGGTGCGTGCTGAAGGCGAACGGCGCGTGCTGTTGCCGCAGGACCCCCGTGCCCTGTTTGCTGCCGAGACAGCGTTTGGCGAGCTGATGGAGTGGTCTGGCCAGCTTGGCTATGGCGAGGAAGAGGTGCATCGGCTGCTGGAGAAGCTGGGCCTTACGGCGCAGGGGTCTGTGCATCCGTACGATCTTTCGGGCGGCCAGCAACAGTTGCTTGCCATCGGCAAGCTGCTGCTGGCAAAACCGGACGCGCTGTTGCTCGATGAGCCCACTAAGGGATTGGATGCGCAGGCGCGCTCAAAGGTTGCGCATGTGCTTCTTGACCTTCGAGCCCAGGGCAAGACCGTGCTCATGGCGTCGCATGACCTCGATTTTGTGCAGCAGGTGGCCGATACGGTGTCCATGATGTTCGACGGTGAGATTGCCTCTACCGAACCCGTAACGACGTTTTTTGCCAACAATGTGTATTACCGGCCGTAAAGGAGCTCGTGTGTTTGCTCGCATATGGCGCTACATAGAGGGGCCGATGCTCTTGCTTGTGCCGTTGTGCATGGGCTTCATGCTGTATCTGGGCATCGCTCAGGCGGCTCTCTTAATGCTTGCGATGGTGGTGCTTGTGCTCGCCATGTTCTTTGCGGGCTACGAGGCGAGTCGCCCGGCGCTGCGGCAAATCATGCCCACGCTCGTGCTGGCTGCCTTGGCTGCTGCGGGGCGCATCCTGTTTGGGCCAATTCCCGATTTCAAGCCCGTTTCTGCCATTGCTATCATCGCGGGCGCCTGTTTGGGCGCGCGCTCGGGATTCATGGTCGGTGCGCTGGCGGCTCTCACCAGCAATTTCTTTTTTGGTCAGGGCATGTGGACGCCATGGCAGATGTACGCCTGGGGTGTGGTGGGCTACGTGGGAGGATTGCTCGCCCGCGCCGGAGCATTTAGGCGTGCAAATGGCAGCGTTCGCATGTCGGCGCTACTTGCATATGGCGCCGCTTCGGGTTTGCTGTATGGCGTGATTATCAACGCGTATGATGTGATTGGTTTTGTGCAGCCGCTCACCGTGGCGGGCGCCATCGCGCGCGTTTCCGCAGCGGTGCCGTTTGACCTTATGCACAGCGCTGCTACCTGTGTATTCCTCGCTGTGCTCTATGCTCCGTGGACGCGCAGGATCGACCGCGTGGTGCAAAAGTACGATTTGCGTGCTGGCGAGTAGCCGGGCAGTCTGCCCGCTCGAGGGTCTTCGCGGCGGTTTGGGCTAGTCGGCGCGCCGTCTACTCCACGGCCACCTGCTTGCCCTTGCGTACCTCGGCCGCATGGGTGACGTTGAGCAGCGCCAGACCAAGCAGCGAGGCAGTGACGCTTGCGGCAAGGACGGCGCATTTTGCCGCCAACTGCTCGGGGCCGGAGCTAAACGACAAGCCCGAAATCAAAATGCACATGGTAAAGCCCACGCCGCCCAGGACTCCCACACAAAGCATCTGCCCCCATGTAGCGCCTTCGGGCAGAGGTGAAAAGCCAATCTTCACGCTCAGCGCCGTGACGGCGATGATGCCAATGGGCTTGCCCAAAACCAGGCCAAAGAAGCAGCCCAGGGCCACCGGGTCGCTCACCACGCTGGCAATATCGACGCCAACAAGCCTGAGCTGGGCATTTGCAAAGGCAAAGAGCGGCAGGATGATAAAGTTGACCGGCGTGGCGATGGTTGTTTCCACGCGCTGCAGCGGCGGCGTCACGCGATGCATGATGTTTTCCACGCGCTTGGCGGTGTGTGTGAACTCGTGCTGGCCCAGCACGTGCATCTGCGGGTCATAGATGTCGTCAAGTTCATCGCCGCGGTCGCTCAGCCAATCCTTGACCGAGTCGAGGCGGATGTCAGAACGTGCGGGCAAGAAGAACGCCAAGATCACGCCGGCGAGGGTGGCGTGCACGCCCGAGTTGAGCATGCAAAACCACAGCAAGATGCCGAGCACCACGTAGTAGCGTGCATGGAATACCTGCAGCACGTTGAGCAGGCCCAGCAGCACGCAGACGCCAACGGCTGCGGCGAGCCAGGGAATGGAGGGCGTCTGTCCATAGAAGAGCGCGATCACGATGATACCCAGCAAATCATCGGCGGTGGCAAGCGTGGAGAAAAACACCTTTGCGGCGGGTGGCCCCCTGTCTCCTGCCAGCGACATGATGCCCAGCGCAAAGGCGATGTCGGTGGCGATGGGCACGGCCCAGCCGCCGATATTGCCACCGGCGTTAAAGACGCTGTAGATCAGGGCGGGCACGGCCACGCCGCCGCATGCTGCGAGGATGGGCATGAGTGCATGGCGTGGGTTGGTGAGGACACCGGCGGTGAGCTCGTATTTAAGCTCGATACCTACGGAGAGGAAGAAAATCGCCATGAGGAAGTCGTTGATAAAGCCCTCGAGCGAGATGCTTCCGATAAAGGGCCCTACCTGCACGGCGAGAGGCGCCTCGAGGAATTCACGCACGGCAAAGTAGGCGTTGGTATTCGCCACGATTACGGCGACGATGGCGGCAAGTACCATGGCTGCCGCGGCAATGGTGCCGTTGCTGGTGATGCGCTGAATAGCGGGCTTGTGGGCGCATCGACGCGCGACAGCCGGGACGGCGACGATCTTTGACTGCGGAGTTGCTGCCGTGTTGTGCCCAGTTGCGTTTGATGTGCTCATAAGCTGCTCCTCTATGGCGCAACTCGGCAGTTTGCGCCCTCTCTCACACTTTGCCGCTCTTTGTTATAACCCCGTCGGCATCATGCACGCTTGCTCGCTGCGGTTGGAAACATATAAATTGCCGCCGCGTTACGCTCCTGTTTCGACCGTTACAACTCTGTTGCTGGTACAGACAAGTTGAAACCGGTCTGCCAAGTTATCGACAACGAGCGAGCGGATTCGTGCGGTGCACGGCTTTGCGATTTCCGACCCCACGTATGCAAACCTCGAGCTCGTGGACCCCAATGAGGGTACGGACTTGGGCGAGGAGGATATCGAGAAAGCGTCTGAGGCCAAGGTCAACGCGGCAGTTCCCGTTGTTGCGGCGCCGGTGTCCACGGGTATGCACAACATCTCGGTGTGCTGTAAGGCATTCAAGCTCGACGAGCACGAGTACGGGCGCCTACTGCATTGCGCGGTGGGCGCCCATTTTTGTGTCGAGAGGCCGCGGCGAGCAATGATTGTCGCGGCTAGAGTTCGATCTCGAGCGTGACCGGGCAGTGGTCGGAGCCAAAGATGTCATTGCGGATGCCCGCGCCGCACACGTTTTGGGCAATTCCGTCGCTCACCAAGAAGTAGTCGATGCGCCAGCCGGCGTTGTTCTTGCGCGCGTTAAAACGGTAGCTCCACCAGCTATATGCGCCTGTGACCTCGGGGTTGAGCGAGCGCCAGGTATCGGTAAAGCCAGCGTCCAAAAGCTCAGTGAATTTAGCGCGCTCCTCGTCGGAAAAGCCGGCGTTGCCGCGGTTGGTACGGGGATTCTTGAGGTCGATTTCCTGATGGGCTACGTTAAAGTCGCCGCAGGTGACAACGGGCTTGCCTTCTGCTTCCAGGCTTTTGAGAAACGCGCGGAAAGCGTCGTCCCAGGCCATGCGCACGTCCAGGCGAGCAAGCTCGTTTTGCGCGTTGGGCGTGTAGACGTCTACAAACCAAAAGCGTTCAAATTCGAGAGCGCATACGCGCCCCTCCGTGCAGGCTTCGGCCACGAGGTCGTGCGTCTCGGGCGCGGCACATTCAAGAAGGTCGGCCGCTCGACGAACGGAAAGCGGCTCCTCGCGGCTGAACACGGCTGTTCCCGAATAGCCCTTGCGTTCGGCATAGCTCCAGGTTTGAAAATAGCCCGGCAAATCGAGATTCACTTGTCCCTCTTGCAGTTTTGTTTCTTGCAAGGCAAAGACATCGGCATCGAGTTCTTGCGCGATCTCCTCAAAGCTGGGCGACTTCTTTATCACGGCACGCAGGCCGTTAACGTTCCACGAGGCAAAAAGATAGCGTTGGGACATGGGTCCTCCTGGGCATTCCGATGGGAAGGCATGCGATTTAGCGGTAAATGTAATCGCAGCAAAGACAAATTGGCAGTGCGCCTGCAAAACGAGCTGCGCATCCGTATAATATCCAGTTGAAGCAGCATACCGCGCGATTGACGTGGTTTTTCAAAAACGTTTTAGAAAGGTTCGCGATGTCGGACGCGCAAAACACGGGCCGGCTTGGGGCAGAGCGCCTCGAGATTGCATGCAAGGTCGCCTCCACCGTTCTTTTTGTTGCCGCCTTTATGCTGGCCGCGGTCGGCGCTATTCATCTTGCTGTGCTGCCGGGCATCATTGAGCCTCACTTGCGCAACGTTGCGATCGAGATGGCGCTCTTAGCATTACTCCTTGCGGTTGCGAGTACGGCTGTGGGCGTAATGGGCATCATGGTCGTCTATCACAACTATGATGCGAAGCGCTTGCTCTTGGCCTCATCGGGGTCGGCGGCATTCGCGATCGTTGGCGTTTTGCTGGCAAAATTTGTGATCCGTGGAATCTTTGGCATGGGAAGCCTTACGAGGCCGGGCGTGCTCGTTGTGTTGTGCTCGGCCGTCATTGCGTTTGCATGTGCAAAGGCGATGCCAAGGAAGCCTGTGACGGAAGATGCCGAGGCTGAACCCGACAAAGATGTCGAAAGCGATGGTGCCGAAAATCCTGCCGAGGATGCCGCCGGGGCGGACGATGCCGATGCGCGCGAGAGCGAAGCGCCTGCTGTCGAGCCTGAGTTTGAGTCGGGAGATGCGCCTGACGATGACGCTGCGGACGATGAGGCTGCAAACGACGATAGCCCTGCCGGCGGCGATGCTGCTGGCGCTGCCGATGCGGATCCCTCTAGCGACAATGCCCCTGTTATTGGTGACGACCTTGAGGACGACGGTCCTGCCCAGGGGGCTCACTTTGGCAAGCCGTGCGACAATCGGTAACCGTTCCCGCTCGCGAAGGCCACGCACGCACTTGTGCGTTATGCTGAATCAAGGCAAACAAGGAGGCGCACATGGCAGAGGCTATAACCAATGCCGCCGAGGCCCAGCAGGCCCTGGCAAGGTTGTTCGAGACGCACGAGCACGTGGTGTTCTTTGGCGGCGCAGGCGTGTCCACAGCGAGTGGAATCCCGGATTTTCGCAGCGTGGACGGCCTATATCATCAGCAGTTCGACTATCCACCCGAGACGATGCTCTCGCACTCGTTCTTTGTGTCTCATAAGCCGGACTTCTACAATTTTTATCGCAAGAAGATGATTGCGCTCGACGCAAAGCCCAATCGCGCGCATACCAAGCTCGCCGAGCTGGAGGCAGCGGGCAAGCTCGATGCCGTGGTGACGCAAAACATCGACGGTCTGCACCAGATAGCGGGCTCGAAGAACGTCTTTGAGCTGCACGGCTCGGTGCATCGCAACGTTTGCCAGCGCTGCGGAAAGACCTACGATGCCAAGTGGATCATGGCGCGTGAGTACGAGGACGCGCAAGGCGTGCCCATATGTCCCCTGTGCCGCGGCGAGATCAAGCCCGATGTCGTTCTCTATGAGGAGCCTCTCGACGACAACGTGGTCAACGGCGCGGTGGATGCCATTGCCCATGCGGACATGCTCATCATCGGCGGCACTTCGCTTGTAGTCTATCCCGCGGCCGGCCTCACTCGTTTTTTTAACGGGGACAAGCTCGTGATCATCAACCGCGACCCCACGCCGCAAGATCATAATGCCGACCTCTTGATTTCCTGCGACATCGCAGCTGCTTTCGATTTTTAAGTCCTGCAGGCGGATACAATAGAGTATCATGCCCTGCGCTTTCATCTGCGCGCGGCATCATACGCATATCATCGTGCCGGTAGCTTGGCTATTGACATGTACAGTTTTCGAAAGGACATCTATGGCTCACGACACCAAAGTCTGGCGCTGCGGGAAGTACGAGCTCAAGTTTGATCGCCCGCGCATCATGGGCGTCCTCAACGTTACGCCCGATTCCTTTAGCGACGGCGGCGAGCACATGGATACCGAGGCCGCTATCGCGTACGGCCTCAAGATGCTCGACGACGGCGCCGACATCATCGACGTGGGCGGCGAGTCCACACGCCCCGGCTTCACGTCCGTCTCTCCCGACGAAGAGGCGCGTCGCGTGCTGCCGGTGATTCGCGCGCTTGCTCAGCGTGGCGCCATTGTCTCGGTCGATACGCGCCATGTCGAGGTTGCCAAGGCCGCCGTGCGTGTGGGCGCCTCTATCGTCAACGACGTGACGGGCTTCACCGATCCCAAGATGCTCGACTTCGTGACGACGAACAACTGCGGTGTGGTGGTCATGCACGCGGGCGAGCTTACCGCGCCCGCGCATGCGCACACCGCCGTGCAGCTGGATACCTCTGCCGCTGCTTTTGTGGCCGAGAAGGCCCGCGCTGCCGCAGAGAGTGCGGTTGCGGCGCGTAAAAGCCGCAATACCAAGCGCAGCCTGATCCAGCCCCTGCTTCCCTTTGACGAGCTACCGGCAGACATCGTGCCCGAGAAAAACGACAAGAAGAAGCCCGCCAAGGGCAAGGACGCTGCCGCTAAGGACGCCGAGGTGTCGGACGC
>ERZ1035027.1213-NODE-1213-length-12367-cov-15.704678_pt1 | contig 12367 bp, 9 predicted proteins | sample MGYA00520604_ERZ1035027 | MGnify/ENA primary metagenome ERZ1035027 (study PRJEB33766, sample SAMN09781743) | gut metagenome | biome: gut microbiome | host: Homo sapiens | place: Madagascar | study: EMG produced TPA metagenomics assembly of the PRJNA485056 data...
CCGCGAAGGCGAAGCCATCAGCTGGCATCTGGCCAACATTTTGGGCCTGGACCCCGCCGCCCCCAACCGCGTGACCTTTGACGAGATCACCAAAAAGGGCGTCAAGGAGGGTATGGCCCATCCCCGTGCCATCAACATTGATCTGTTCAACGCCCAGCAGGCCCGGCGCGAACTGGACCGCCTGGTGGGCTACAAGCTCAGCCCGTTCCTGTGGCGCAAGGTCCGCCGCGGCCTCTCCGCCGGCCGTGTGCAGAGCGTGGCGGTGCGCCTGATCCGCGACCGCGAGCTGGAAATTGAAAACTTCAAGCCCGACGAATATTGGAACATCGACGCCGCGCTGTACCCCCAGAGCAACAGCAAAAACGGCTTTACGGCCCGCCTGGCTGCTACCGCTGACGGCAAAAAGCTGACCGTCACCAACAAAGAGCAGGCCGATACCATCGTGGCCGCGCTGGATGGTAAAAGCTACACCATCTCCAAACTGGAAAAAGGCAAGCGCCGCCGCCAGCCCGCGCCGCCCTTCATCACCTCCACCCTGCAGCAGGACGCCAGCCGTGCCTTTGGCTTCTCGGCCACCCGCACGATGCGCGCTGCCCAGACATTGTACGAAGGCATGGACATTGCAGGCCACGGCACCGTGGGTCTGATCACCTACATGCGTACCGACTCGCTGCGCATCGCCGCCGAGGCCAGCGCCGCCGCCAAACAGTTCATCGCGGGCCGCTGGGGCGACAACTACGTCTGCAACACCCAGCGCAAGTGGAAGTCCCGCTCGGCCACGGCCGCCCAGGACGCCCACGAAGCGATCCGCCCGTCTATGCCGGAACTGACCCCCGATGAAGTGGAGCAGAGCATCAGCGGCGACACCGCCAAACTGTACCGCCTGATCTGGAGCCGCTTTATGGCCAGCCAGATGGCCGACTGCATCCAGGATACCGTCTCGGTGTCCATCACGGCAGGGGATTACCTCTTCCGTGCATCTGGCTTCCGCGTGTCTTTTGACGGCTTCACCGCCCTGTACGAGGAATCCACCGACGACAAGCAGAAAAAAGAGACCGCCCTGCCCCCGCTGGAGGAGGGACAGACCCTCAAACTGCGCAGCCTGACGGCAGACCAGAAGTTCACCCAGCCGCCGCCGCTCTACACCGAAGCCACGCTGATCCACGCACTGGAAGAAAACGGCATCGGCCGCCCTTCCACCTACGCGCCCATCATCACCACCATCGTCGACCGCGGCTATGTGGAAAAAGACCAGAAAAAGCTGAAAACCACCCCGCTGGGTCAGGCCGTCAACACTGTGATGATGGAGCAGTTCCCCAACATTGTAGATGTGAAATTCAGCGCAGATATGGAGAAAAAGCTGGATATTATCGAGGCTGGCAAGGCTGACTGGGTCCAGACCATCGATGACTTCTACAAAGGCTTTGCCAAGAGCCTGGAGGACGCCGAGAAGAACATGGAGGGCAAGCGCGTCAAGGTCGAGGACATCCCCACCGACGAGATCTGCGAAAAGTGCGGCCGCCCCATGGTCATCAAATCCGGCCGGTACGGCAAGTTCGTGGCTTGCTCCGGCTTCCCGGAGTGCCGCAACGCCCACCCGCTGGTCAAAGATACCGGCGGCATCTGCCCGGAGTGCGGCGGCCACATGCTGGTGCGCAAAAGCGCGAAGGGGCGCATTTATTACGGCTGCAGCAACTACCCCAAGTGCAACTTTATGACCTGGGACGAGCCTGTGCCTGAAAAATGCCCCCAGTGCGGCCAGACCCTTTTTAAGAAAAAAGGCCAGCTCTACTGCGCCAAAGAGGGCTGCGGCTTTACGAAGCCTATCGAAAAGAAGTGAAAAATGGCGGAATAACGCCGAAACCATAACGGAGTGACTATGCAAGTAAACGTGATCGGTGCCGGTCTGGCGGGGTGCGAAGCCGCGCTGTGGCTGGCGGACGCCGGTGTGCAGGTAGACCTGTACGAACAAAAACCGGGCAAGTTTTCGCCCGCCCATAAAAGTGCCGGCTTTGCCGAGCTGATCTGCTCCAATTCGCTGAAAGCAGAGCGCCCGGACTCTGCCTCCGGCCTGCTCAAGCTGGAAATGAAGATGATGGGCAGCCACCTGCTGCAGGCGGCCGAGACCGCCCGCGTGGCGGCCGGCGGTGCGCTGGCCGTGGACCGGGATGTCTTCTCCGCCGCCGTTACCGAGATGGTGGAAAAGCACCCGAATATCACAGTGCATCGTGAGGAAGTGACCGCTCTCGACGAAAGCGCCCCCGTGCTGGTAGCCTCCGGCCCGCTGACCGAGGGTGCCCTGGCGGACGCCGTGGCCGGCCTGACCGGTGACCACCGCCTGAGCTTTTTTGACGCGGTAGCGCCCATCGTCACCGCCGAAAGCCTGGACTACGAGAAGGTTTTCGCTGCTTCCCGCTATGGCCGCGGCGAGGCCGATTACCTTAACTGCCCCTTTAACAAGGAAGAGTACGAGGCTTTCCACGCCGAGCTGATCGCCGCCGAGCGCGCGCCGCTCCACGATTTTGACGGCGATCTCACCGTCTACGAGGGCTGCATGCCCATCGAGGTCATGGCTGCCCGCGGGGCTGATACGATCCGCTTTGGCCCGCTGCGCCCGGTGGGCCTGCGGGACCCCCGCACCGGGCACCGCCCCTGGGCGGCTGTGCAGCTGCGCGCCGAGAACACCGCCCGCACGCTATACAACCTCGTCGGCTTCCAGACGAACCTCAAATGGGGTGAGCAGAAGCGGGTGTTCAGTATGATCCCGGGCCTCGAGCATGCCGAGTTCGTGCGTTACGGCGTCATGCACCGCAACACGTTTTTGGAAAGCCCCAGCGTGCTGACCGGGCAGCAATTTCTGAAAGAACACCCCAACGTGTTTTTTGCGGGCCAGATCACCGGCTTTGAGGGCTATATGGAAAGCGCCGCCAGCGGCTTGCTGGCTGCCCGCCAGATCTTGGCCCGCCTGCAGGGCCGTGAGCTGCCCCCGCCGCCCGCCAGCACGATGTGTGGTGCGCTGCTGGATTATATCACCACGCCCAACAAGGACTTCCAGCCCATGGGCGCGAACATGGGCATCTTGCCCCGCACCGAAGAAATCAACACCATCCGCGATAAGCGCGAGCGCTACGCCGCTCTTTCGCAGAACGCACAAAACGCCATGCACGCATGGGTGGAGGAATACAAATGAAAATTTTAGTAGATGCCATGGGCGGCGATAACGCCCCGCTGTGCGTTTTGCAGGGCGCTTCTCAGGCTGCGGCCGAGTTTGGCGACGGCATGGAGCTGGTGCTGCTGGGCGAAGAAGCCGTTATCAAGGATTGCGCAGCCCAGAACAAAATTGACTTGGCACCATTCACCATTATCAACTGCACCGAGAATATCGACATGCACGACGACCCCGTCAAGGCTGTGCGCCACAAAAAGGATTCCAGCCTGGTCAAGGGCCTGACGATGCTGAAAAACGACGAGGCGGACGCCTTTGTCAGCGCCGGTTCCACCGGCGCACTGCATGTGGGCACCAGCCTGATCGTGCGGACGATCAAAGGTGTCAAGCGCCCGGCGCTGGCTACCCCGATGCCCGGCGCGAAGCAGAACTTTCTGCTGCTGGATTGCGGCGCCAACGTTGAGTGCCGCTCCGAAATGCTGAACGCCTTCGGCACCATGGGCAGCGTCTACGCCGAGAAGGTCATGGGCCGCACCGCCCCCAAAGTCGCGCTGGTCAATAACGGTGCCGAGGAGACCAAGGGCACGCCCATCTACCGCGAGGCCCACCAGCTGCTCAAAGCTAACCCCTGTATCCATTTCGCCGGCAACATCGAGCCGCGCTACATCATGGATGGCGAGGTGGACGTCGTCGTCTGCGACGGTTTCGTCGGCAACGTGGTCCTCAAGCTGACCGAGGGCGTCGCCAAGACGCTGCTGGGCATGCTGAAGAAAATTTTCCTGCAAAACCTCATCACCAAGCTCAGCTACCTGGGCATCAAAGGCGGCCTGGGCGAGCTGAAACGGATGATGGACTCTGAGGAAGTGGGCGGTGCGCCGCTGCTGGGCGCTGCCAAGCCGGTCATCAAGGCCCACGGTTCCAGCCACGCCAAAGGCATCAAAAACGCCATCCGCCAGGCCAAGCTGTGCGTTGCCAACGACCTGTGCGGCACCATGCAGACCGCCCTGGCCGCTGTGGCCGAAAAGGCCGAAGCCGAGAAAGCCGAGCCTGTAAAAGAGTAAACGCTATCGTACTGTTGTTTTAAGAAAGGCATGAGACAGATGGCAAAAAAACCGGAAGAACTGCAGCAAGTACTGCACTATACCTTTAAAAATCCCGCGCTGCTGCGCATTGCACTGACCCACACCAGCTTTGCCAACGAGAGCAAGGTCGCCACCACCCACAACGAGCGCCTGGAGTTTTTGGGCGACAGCGTGCTGTCCGTTGTGGTGGCGGACTACCTGTTCCATCAGTCCGGCCGGCCCGAGGGCGAGCTGACCCGCATGCGCGCCAGCCTCGTCAGTGAGGATGCGCTGTTCCAGTTTGCCCAGGAGATCCACTTGGGCGAGTACCTGCGCCTGGGCCACGGCGAGGACCTGGGCGGCGGCCGCAACCGCCCCAGCGTGGTGTCCGATGCGTTTGAGGCCGTTATTGCTGCGCTGTATCTGGACGGTGGCATGGAGGCCGCCCGCAACTTCATCCTGCCCTTTATCACCGAGGGCAAGACTGCCGAGGAAGACTACAAGACCCAGCTGCAGGAGGTAGTCCAGCAGGACCCCGGCGCCGTGCTGCGCTATGAGGTCACCGGCGAGACCGGCCCCGACCACGCCAAGAAGTTTACCGTTTGCGTATGGCGCAACGGCGAAAAGCTGGCCGAAGCCCCCGGCCGCAGCAAAAAAGCCGCCGAGCAGCACGCCGCCAAATTGGCATTGGAGAAACTGCGGTAAAAATACGAATTCAACCAACCTACGCGAAAGGTTTTAACCATACATGCGCCTGAAAGAACTGGAAATCCAAGGTTTCAAATCCTTCCCCGATAAGACCAAGATCACCATCGGCGAGGGTATCACCGGCGTGGTCGGGCCGAACGGCTCCGGCAAATCGAATATTTCGGACTCGATCCGCTGGGTTTTGGGCGAGACCAGCTCCAAGCAGCTGCGCGGCTCCGGCAAGATGGAGGACGTTATCTTCGGCGGCACCCAAAGCCGCGGCGCCATGGGCTTTGCCTCGGTCGCGCTGACCATCGATAACAGCGACCACGGCCTGGACATGGATGCCGACGAGGTCACCATCGGCCGCCGCTACTACCGCAGCGGTGAGAGCGAGTACTCTATCAACGGCCAGAACGTCCGTTTGAAGGATGTCTACGAACTGCTGCTGGACACCGGCATCGGCCGCGACGGTTACGCCATCGTCGGCCAGGGCCGCATTGCCGAGATCGTCGGCGCCAAGTCCGCCGAGCGCCGCGAAATTTTCGAGGAAGCCTCCGGCATCGCCAAGTACCGCTACCGCAAAAACGAGGCGGAACGCCGTCTCGAAGCCGCCGAGGGAAACCTCGAACGCCTGCGGGATATTTTGGGCGAACTGGAAAAGCGTGTCGGCCCCCTGAAGCGGGACAGTGAAAAGGCCCAGCAGTTTTTGGAACTCTCCGAGCGCCGCAAGAGCCTGGAAGTCACTCTCTGGGTCGATGCCATCCGCCGCGCCAACGATACCGTGCGCGACCAGCAGCGCAAGTTTGAAGCCGCCCAGGCAGATTACGAACGCCTGAGCCGCCAGCTGGACGAGTTCGACGAAAAAAGCGCCGCCCTGCGGAAGGAAGCCCAGCAGCTTGTCCTGCAGGTCGAGCAGGCCAACGCCGACATCCGCGCCGTGACCGAGGCCAACGCGGGCAGTGAGAGTGAGATCGCCGTTTTGAAAAACGAGAGCGAGCACAGCCGCTTCCGCATCGACGAAGCCACCGGCGAGTTGGAGCGCGCCGGGCAGGGCCGCCAGTCCATCGAGACCGAGGCCGCCGGCCACAAAGCCGCCATCGAAAAACTGCACGGCGAGGTCGCTGTGCTGGACGCCCGCGTGGCAGAACTGCGCGCCGAACTCCGTGCGCTGGAAGAAAAAGCTGCCGCCAGCGGCCAGCGCCGGGACGTTATCGACGCCGCTATTGCCCGCCTGCAGGACACCGCCACTGCCGCGAAAGTGCGCGCCGCCTCGGCCCAATCGGCAAAAGAAGCCGCCGCCCAGCGTTTGGATGAAGCAAAGCAGCAGGCCGTAGAGCTGGAAAACTCCGCCGCCGCTGCCGAGGAAGAAAAGCGCCGCGCCGAGCGCCGCCTGAAGGATGCCGAGGAGGCCGTCACCCGCAACGATAACATCAAGGCGGGCCTAAAGCTGAAACTGGAAAGCCGCCGCCGCCAGCAGGCTGAAGCTGCCGACGCGCTGCAAAAGGCCGACAAAGAACGGTCCAACACCTCCCAGCGCATCCACATTCTGGAAGACCTGGAACGCAACATGGACGGCTACCAGCAAAGCGTCAAGGCCGTCATGCGTGCCGCTGCGGGCCGTCGTCTGCGGGGCATCATCGGCCCTGTGGCGGGCATCCTCACCGTCGAAAAAGGCTATGAGACCGCCATCGAGACGGCCCTCGGCTTTGCTTTGCAGAACATCGTGGTCGAGGACCAGGGCTGCGCCCGCGCCGCCATCGGCTTTTTGAAGGACGAGCGCGCAGGCCGCGCCACCTTCCTGCCGCTGGATACCGTGCAGGGCTCCCGTTTCACCGGCCGCCTTACCGGCACCGCCGAGGTCGCCGCCGATCTGGTCAAGTGCGACCCGCGCTACCAGCACATCATCGATAACCTGCTCGGCCGCATCATTGTGGTCGAGGATCTGTCCGAAGCCTCCACTGTGGCCAAAAACCTGGGCTACCGCAACCGCATCGTTACGTTGGACGGCCAGGTCATCAACGCCGGCGGTTCGTTTACCGGCGGCTCCACCGCCCGCAGCGTGGGTGTGTTCAGCCGCAAGCAGGAGCTGGATGAACTGCGCACCCGTCTGGTCAAGCTGGAGAAAAAGCGTGCCGATGCTGAAAAAGAGCTGGAAGCCCGCAAGGCCGAGGTGGATAACCTTACCGCCCAGCTCTCCGGCGCCGAGGCCGAGGGCATGAATGCTTCCTCCGAACGGCTGCGCGCCTCGCTGGAACTCGATCGCCTGACCGCCGCCGTGGCCCAGCATGAGGAAAATACCCGCAGTCTGGCCGCCGAAATTGAGGCCCAGCAGGCCGCCGTGACCCAGAACGAGACCGCCTGCGCCGAAGCCGAAGCCGCCCAGGGCAAGGCCGAGGCCGAGCTGAACACCTACAATGCCGAACTGGCCGAACTGGGCGAGAGTACCGGCAGCCTGACCGCCGAGCGGGAGCGCATCACCAACGAGTTGAGCGAAAACCAGATGCAGCGCCTGGCCAACGAGAAGGACATCGGCCTGCATGAGGCCGCTTTGGAAGGCCTGCAAAGCCGCACCGGCGAGGCCGAAGCCCGCGCCCGCGAGCTGAACGCCGCCATCGAGGCCGCCAAGGCCAAGATCGAAGCCAACGCCTTAAAGATCGCCGAGATCGAGCGCACCCGCGGCGAGAACAAAGAGAAGATCGCCGCCGCCGAGGAGACCATCCGCACGGCCAACGCCGCCCGCATGGAAAAGGAAGCCGCCGTGGCCCGCTTAGGACAGGAAAACCGCGCCCTGACCGATGAGCGCGAGCGGATGAGCGGCGAGATGGCCCGCCTGGCCGAACGCCGCACTGCTGCTGAAAACGAGCTGAACGACACCAACACCAAACTGTGGGAGGAGTACCAGCTCACCGCCGGCGAGGCAAAGGAATTCTGCGTTGAGTTTGAGTCCCTGACCGAGCTGCGCCGCAGCGTGACCGAGGTGCGCGGCAAAATTCGCGGCTTGGGCAACGTCAACGTCGGCGCCATCGAGGAATATAAGGAGGTCAAGGAACGCTACGACTTCCTGAAAGCCCAGGTCACCGACGTGGAAAAGGCCAAGAGCGAGCTGACCCGTATGATCGCCGAGCTGTGCAGCGAGATGGAAGAGCTGTTTACGACGAGCTTCAAGCAGATCAACACCCACTTCCAGCAGATTTTCAAAGAGCTGTTCGGCGGCGGCCACGCACGCCTGTACCTCTCCGACGAAAGCAACGTGCTGGAATCCGGCATCGAGATCGAGGTCTCGCCCCCGGGCAAGGTCATCAAGAACCTGAGCGCCCTTTCCGGCGGCGAGCAGGCGCTGGTCGCCATCTCGATCTACTTCGCCATCCTCAACGTCAACCCCGCGCCCTTCTGCTTCCTGGATGAGATCGAAGCTGCGCTGGACGACGTCAACGTGGCCCGCTACGCGCAATATCTGCGCCGCATGACCGACCACACCCAGTTCATCGTCATCACCCACCGCCGCGGCACGATGGAGGCCGCCGACGTGCTGTACGGCGTCACCATGCAGGAGGACGGCGTTTCCAAGATCCTGCGCCTTGACCTGGACAAGGTCAGCGCAGACCTCATTACCTGATATATAAGGGAGGCTTCCCATGGGATTTTTCAACTTTTTCAAGCGCAACATCTCGGAGCAGGAGTTCCAGGAGCAGCAGAAAATGAAGTACGGCCTGGAAAAGACCCGCACGGGCTTTTTCCAGAACATTGTCAACACATTGACCCACGCCCAGATCGACGACGACCTGTATGACACACTGGAAGAACAGCTGATTTTGGCCGATGTCGGCCCCATGTGCGCTGTGCGCCTGGTGGACGAGCTGCGGGATGCCGTGGAGGAAAAGCACCTCAAGAACGGCCAGCAGGCATTGGACGAACTGCGCCAGATCATCTGCCAGGAATTGACCCCCCGCTACCCGATGGAGCTGGACGGTAAACCTGCCGTGATTTTGGTCATCGGCGTCAACGGCGTGGGCAAGACCACCACCATCGCCAAGCTGGCCCACCTGTATAAGGAGAAAGGCAAGCGTGTGATGCTGGCCGCGGGCGATACCTTCCGCGCCGCTGCCAGCGAGCAGCTGGAACTGTGGGCCGACCGCGCCGGTGTGCCGCTGGTGCAGGCCGGTCAGGGTGCCGACCCCGCCGCCGTCATCTTTGACGCAGTCAAGAGCGCCACGGCCAAGGGCTACGACATGGTCATTGCCGATACTGCAGGCCGCCTGCACAACAAAAAGGGCCTGATGGACGAGCTGGCCAAAATTTCCCGCAGCGTCAAAAAGGCCAGCCCCGAAGCCAGCCTGGAAGTGCTGCTGGTTCTGGATGCCATCACCGGCCAGAACGCCATCAGCCAGGCCGAGGAGTTCTGCCGCGCCGCCGGTGCCACCGGTATCGTGCTGACCAAGCTGGACGGCACCCCCCGCGGCGGCTGTGCGGTCTCTGTGTGGGAGAACCTGGGTCTGCCAATCCGCTTTATCGGCGTGGGTGAAAAGATCGATGATCTGATGGAATTCGACGCCCAGACCTTCGTGGAGACCCTGCTGCCCGAGAAAGCACTGCAGAAAGAGGAAGAAGAAAAAGAGGAAACTTCCGGGGAGGAACAGGCATGATCGTATGTGCCGCCAGCAACAACGCCGGCAAACTGAAAGAACTGCGCCGCATTTTGGAGCAGATGGGCCACGAGGTCAAGAGCCTGCGTGACTTATGTATAGACCTCGACCCCGAGGAGACCGGCACTACCTTTGCCGAGAATGCCCGCATCAAGGCCGAAGCGTTCTGCAAGGCCAGCGGCCTGCCCACCGTGGCGGATGACTCCGGCCTGTGTGTCGACGCCCTGCACGGTGCCCCCGGTGTGTACAGCGCCCGCTATGCCGGGCACCACGGCGATGATGCCGCCAATAACGCTAAGCTGCTGCACGAGATGGCCGACGTCCCGGCAGGGCAGCGCGCCGCCAAATTTGTCTCGGCCATCTGCTTTATGCTGCCCGATGGCCGCGCACTGGAAGTGGCAGGAGAGTGCCCCGGCTCCATCAGCTTCGCTGAGACCGGCTCCAACGGCTTTGGCTACGACCCGCTGTTTGTGCCCGCCCGTGTGGGCCTGCCCGACGGCACCACCACCGAGAACACCGCCTGCCGCAGCTATGCCGAACTGACCGACGCCGAGAAGGACGCTATCAGCCACCGCGGCCGCGCCATGGAAAAATTGGCCCGGGAGCTTCCGGCGTTTTTAAAATGAATGTCTGCGTTTTTACAGTAACCTATTTATAAAAAGGAGACCATTATGGCTTTAACCAGCAAACAGCGCGCCGCCCTGCGCAGCGCCGCCAATACCATTGACCCCGTTTTCCAGATTGGCAAGGGCGAGATCGACGATACCCTGATCCAGGGCCTGGCCGATTGCATCGCCGCCCGCGAACTGATCAAAATCAAGGTGCTGGAAAACAGCGAGTATTCCGCCCGCGAAGCCGCCGACACTCTCTGCGAAGCGCTGGACTGCGAGTGCGTGCAGGTCATCGGCCGTAAGTTCGTGCTGTTCAAGAAAAAGAAGAAAGAAAGCGCCTTCGACGCTGTTTTTGCAAAATAATGGGCACGGTGCAAAAGGTTTTGTTGTACGGCGGCACGTTTGACCCGCCCCACAACGGCCACATGAACAACCTGCGGGCCGCGCTGGAACTGGTGCGGCCGGATAAGGCCATCGTGATGCCTGCGGGCATCCCGCCCCACAAAAAGGCCAGCACCACCCCCGGCAAAGTGCGGCTGGCCATGTGCCAATGCTTTACGGCGCTTAGCCCGGCGGTGGAAGTCAGCGATTGGGAGATCGCCCAGGGCGGGCGCAGCTACACGGTACACACGCTGGAAATGCTGCGTGATGCCTACCCCGGCGCAGAGCTGTACCTTTGTGTTGGCAGCGACATGCTGCTGACCTTTACCCAGTGGTACCGCTGGCAGGATATGCTGGCCATGGCCGCGCTGGTGGTGGAAAGCCGCGAAGCGGGGGACGAACCCGCTTTGCAGGCGGCCGCTGCCGACCTGACCGCCCAGGGCGGCAGGGTGCTGTTTGCCAGGGCCGAGGCTTACCCCTGTGCCTCCAGCGACATCCGCAGCGGCAAGATCCCGCCGGAACAATGGCCGGAGGTTTTGCCGCCGGAGACATTGCGCGTGGTGCAGGAAAACCATTTATACAGCGCAGAAAAAGAGGTTTGATACCATGACCTGCGAAGAAGCCAAGAAGATCGTGAAGCCGCGTCTGAGCGAAAAACGTTGGACACACACCAAAAATGTAAAAAAAATGGCGGTAAAACTGGCAAAACAGTGGGGTGCAGACCCGGAAAAAGCCGCTGTGGCGGCAATTTTGCATGATTCTGCCAAAGAACTACCCAAATCGGAGTTGTTGCAGATTTTTGCCGATAATGCTATAATAGCAGAAAATGCCCCTGCGCGCCCATCGCCCGTGTGGCATGGCATCGCCGCGGCCATCCTGGCCGAGACCCAATGGGGCGTTACCGATCCTGAGATCTTGTCCGCCATCCGCTGCCACACTACCGGCAAGCTGAACATGACCAAACTGGACAAGATCATCTACTTGGCCGATATGACCAGCGCTGAGCGTGACTGGCCCGGCGTGGAAGACCTGCGCAAATTGGAGATGCAGGACCTGGATCGGGCATTGTGCGACGCTTTGAAGCGCAGCATTGATTTTGTAGAAGAAAAGGGCGGCACGCTGGACCCTGAAAGCGTGGCCGCATACGAGTATGCAAAAGAGCATTTGCAAGAACCGTAAGGGAAGCCAAAGTGCTGCTGCCGTATCCGCGGTATGTCGCTTTGTGGCTGTTCCCGCCAACTCCAAAAACAGGGAGGAAACATAATGAGCGAACCGCGTAAGCTCAATACCGGCAGCGCGTCCGGCGGATTTGACCAGTCCCAGTACGAGGCTGCCCGCCGCCGCGCCCAGGAGCAGGCCAACCAGAACGCCCGCCGCCGTATCATCCAGCAGCCCATGCGCACCCAGCAGCAGGCCCGGCAGATCCGCCAGCAGGCCCCGGTACAGGAACCGGTGCAGGAAGCCCCGCAGCCGGTCCAGCAGGCCCCCGTGCAGGAGACACCCCGTGAGCTGACCCACGCCCAGCGCCAGGCCATGGCCTACCGCGCTGCAGCCGAACGCAAGTACGGCAACACCGTGCAGTTCCCCACGCGGGAGATCCGGACTCGCCGACCCAGCCAGCCTGCGCAGCAGCCCGCCCAGCGCACCATCCACCGCGATGGCACCGCCCAGCAGGGCCGCCCCCGCGCCCAGGTGCAGCAGCTGGATGTGAACCGGGTCCAGGGTAGCCGCCCCGCCTTTAATTATGACGAGGCAGCCCCCGCCGCCGGAGGCATCCAGATGGAAGAAACGCCCCGCACCCACAAGGCCCACCAT
>ERZ1035027.1214-NODE-1214-length-12367-cov-4.141488_pt1 | contig 12367 bp, 18 predicted proteins | sample MGYA00520604_ERZ1035027 | MGnify/ENA primary metagenome ERZ1035027 (study PRJEB33766, sample SAMN09781743) | gut metagenome | biome: gut microbiome | host: Homo sapiens | place: Madagascar | study: EMG produced TPA metagenomics assembly of the PRJNA485056 data...
CCGTTGGACTCGGCAGCGAAGAGAATGTTTTGCAGATGGATAACCCGCTCGTAAGACAGTTCTTTGAGATTGTGGATATGCAGAAATTCAATTTCAAAATTGGCTTCGATTCATGTTCTATTCCAGCCGTTTTGAATCTGACTCACAATATCGACCACGATAGTATTGATACTTGCGAGGGCGGCAGATGGAGCATGTATATCACAAGCGACATGAAAGCTTTGCCCTGTAGTTTCGATAATCAAGAGCTGCGTTGGGCATTTGATATTAGCAATTCCAGTATCGAAGAAGCTTGGAATAGTCCGCAGTTTGAAAGATTTAGAAGTCATTTCAGAAATTCTTGCCCGAATTGTCAGTGCCAACACGCTTGTATGGGCGGTTGTCCGATTCGTCCGCAAGTAGTTTTGTGCGATAGGGCGGAAAAGGAGCTGTATTAAATGAGAGATCCGAAGCGAATCCGAAAATTCTGCAATGAGCTTGCAGATTTATGGGAGAGCAAATGTCCAGATTTGAGATTTGGTCAAATAATGGCTTATGTTTCAAGCAAATGTGGAGATTCATTTTATACGGAAGATGAAGAACTGATGAATCAACTAAAGAAAATATTTGAACGAGGTACAGTATGAAAAATAAAACTACATGGATTATCGTTGGCATTGTTTTTGCCGTTATCATTCTGATTGTTGGCGTTTTTGCCGGTGCAAACAACAAAGCGGTATTTTTGGAAGAGCAGATTAACGGCGCTCAGGCCAATATCAATATTGCTGAAAAGCGTCGTGTTGATTTGGTTTATAACCTTGTGGATGCGGTACGGGCATATCAGGATTATGAGGGCAAAACGCTTGAGGCTATCACTGCTGCCAGATCCAGTGTAAGCAATGGTGATATTGATGAAGCAAAGGTGTCTATCAACGCTGTGGCAGAAGCGTATCCGGAGCTGAAAGCAAATGAAAACTATCAGCAGCTTATGAATGAGCTTGCTATGACAGAAAACCAGATCGCACAGTATCGCAATAATTATAATGAGCAGGTTCGAGCATATAACAAGATGATCCGGTCGTTCCCAAACAATGTCATTCTGAGCATTCTTGGATATGAGCGAATTGAAACGACCTATACTGACTATGGTGCGCCGGTCGATGCACCGCAGAATCTCTTTGATAATGGTAATTAAAAAACGAGAACTGCTTTTCAGCATAATTATTGTCTGTGTCCTACTTTGCCTTGGCTTATTTATAAGCGGAAAGATTTCGTATGGAGCGGCGCAAACAGCGGAGAAGTATGCAACCGCAACGATTATTGAGGATCATTCGCAATTCCGGTACGGTATGAATACTGACTTCGGCAATGTGTTGCTGTATGGAGAGCTGAGTACGGATTCACCTGTGACTTTCGATGAGATTGGCAATGGTTATATTTACATTGAGAAAGTTCGTGAGGATTACACAAGACATACCAGAACCGTTACAAAGAAAGACAGCAATGGCAATACATACACAGAAACAGAGGTCTACTACTCATGGGACTATGTTTCCAGTGAACATCTTGCTACGGATACGATTGTGTTTTTGGATGAACCATTTTCATATGGCACAATTACTTTGCCAGTGCGACGTCTGAACTTGGCTGATGCAGGTGTTGAAAAGCAGCGATGGAACTATATCTATAAGAACAGCGATACAAGATACTATTACAATGTAACAGATGTATCTCTTGTCGGGACTGTCTTTGCAACATTGAGTGACGGGACAATAAAGAACGCTTCTTCTTTATACGAAAACGATACTCCAACGGAAGTAATTGAATCCGTACAACAGTCGGAAACGCTTTATTTGATTTTCTTTTGGCTGGCTTGGGTGGTTTTTATGGTCGGCTGTGTTTATGGATTTTTGTATTTAGAAAATCGTTGGCTCGATTGAATATCAGAAAGGCAATGACATGAACCTATATGCTGTTTTTGCAGATTATAGAAAGAACAATGAGCATAGATATCCGTATTATGTTTGTGCAAATTCTATTCGTGAGGCTCGAACAAAATTTCAAGATAAAATATCTTGGCTTACGATATTAAAGATCGAGCCTGTAACGGATAAAGAGCTGTGTCATAGAATTTTCAGCAATCCATTGGGGTACATTTTCTTTTGATTTGTTTTGGAGGGGCAAAATGATTATTGAAGACAAGCGATATGAGATTGATGAAGTTTTTCATATGATCGGAGAAGAGTATTTATCTCTTGACACGGATAAAGGGAAGAAAAACTCGGATATCGTAGTGGACGGGTTTCGCGTTCATCCGATTTCGCTCCGTTATATGACTTTCTATCAGAAAGGTACTGCATGTGCATATTGCGGAAAAGTCGGAACGCATTTTAAGCTTTGTGGCGATCCAGATTCGCATCGTAGACATTTCAACTTGTTTGCAGATGACGGCTCTCTGATTACGAAGGATCATATTGTTCCTAAAAGCAAAAGCGGAAAAGATTGCGTTTCTAACATGCAGCCGATGTGCAAAGCGTGTAATACAGAGAAAGGTAACTATCATCCTGAAATTAAAGTTGATTACATCGCAGCATTAAATCAGAGAACGGGTAACACTTCCCTTTTTAGAACAATTAACAAAGCGGCATATCATGTTATTTCGGCGCATTTGCGTCCACCCAAGAAAGACAAGGATCTTATCATTAACACCTCGATCAATGCGGTACTTGCAATTCAGAATGCCATCAAAACTGGCTGTTCGTATTGCGGATACACATGGTCGATTGAGCAGCGATAAGGAGCTTGTTAAATAATATCAAGGAGTGAAAATATGAAAGTTAGACGCGATTTTGTAACAAACAGTAGCTCCAGCAGTTTTATTATCGCTTTTGCGGATAAGGCTGATGGTCTACAACAGATTGACGATCTCAGACACAGATACGGCTCTGATTATGTCGATCAGCTCTTGAAGGATTTCTCAAACAGCGAACCGATCTCTCATGACAAAATCAGAGAGCGCTTTGAGGATGAGTTTGAGTGTGAGGCAAGCTACGTTCTCAGTTATGGCGATGATGGTTGGTGGTCTGATGATAAACCGACCTTTAGAAAAAAGTGGGAGGAAGCTCATCCTGGCGCAACTGGTGCTGACTTCTATAATTCTCCGGAGCGGAAAGCCGCTATCAAAGAGTATGTAGAAAATGCTTTCAAGAAGTTGTTTAACGACATTGGTTCTGCTCCATATCTGGTTGAGCTTGAATATGAAGACCATACGGATATTGGCAGTGCGTTAGAACACGATATTCTTCCAAACTGTGATTTTACGGTACGTGGTTTTAGTCATCATTAAAAGGAGGACACGATTTGAAATTTCGCAAAGATTTTGTGACCAATTCCAGTAGCTCCAGCTATACATGTGATATTTGTGGCGCAACGGAATCTGGCTGGGATATTAGTTTAGAAGAGGCCGGCATGGTTGAATGCGTAAATGGGCATACGATCTGCAATGATGAGCTGCTTGAGATTCCGCGCAAAGAGCTGATTAAAAAGATTCTGGAATCTGGTTACGAGACTGAAAGTGAAGAAGAGCTGAATAGTCAGCACGACGATGATTCACTTCTCGATATCTTCTGGGATCAGGCAGACAATCGTTATGCTGCTCCGGAAGAGTTTTGTCCGATTTGCCAGTTTATCGAGTATTCGCAGCACGATCTTGGAAAGTATCTTGAAAAAGAGTACAAGGTTTCCCGCAGTGATGTGTTCGCAAAGGTGAAAGCGGTGAATAAGCGCCGCAAGAAGCTATACGACAGCGAATATGTGACAGAGGTATGTAAGCAGTTCGATCTTAATCCTGTCGATATTGTAGCTGGTCTGAAGAAGAGATTCGTTACCTACCGTGCATTCAGCGACTATATTCGGAGGTAATTGAAATGAAAATTAGAGAAGATTTTGTAACGAATAGTAGTAGCTCAAGCTATGTTATCGCCTATAAAGCGTCTCCAAACTTCGATGAAGAGACTATTCAGCGCTATCCGATTCTGAAAGGGTTTACCACTGTTTTAGAAAGCGTTTTGCTTGCCGCAAATGATTATGGTGACACGACAGAGGGCGAGCAGATTAAAACCATTGAGGAACTGGATAAGTATTTTGTTGGATGCTATGGATATGGGGAGATCAATACGCTTCCACGCATCTTGGATGATGACCATTATCTAAAAGAACATTATGATAAGTGTTCTAAGCTGTTAAACGATGGTTATAACATCGTTTTCAAGCAGGTCGATTATAACGATAGCACTTTTGATTCTATCATTCGCAACCTGGCAAACACAGATGGCATTGTCCAGATTATTGCTGATGAATAATTGGAGGTAAACCATGTACGCAGCATATGTAACTCGTATTAAGAATTTGCGCAAACATTCAAACGCGGATCGACTTCTCTGCGGTGAATGTTTTGGCAATACGGTAATTGTGGGCTTGGATACAAAGCCAGAAGAGCTGGGTGTCTATTTCCCCGTAGATGGCAAGCTTGGCACTGAGTATGCGGTGAAGAACGACCTGCTTCGCCGTAAGGATGAGAACGGTAAGCCTGCTGGTGGTTATCTCGATCCTGAAAAGCGTAATATTAAGGCGTTGAAGCTTCGTGGCGAAAAGAGCGATGGCTTGTTTATGCCATTGTCCAGTTTGAGTGGGTTCACAGATATTGCAAAGCTCCGTGATGGCGATGTAATTACCATTTTGAATGGTGTTACAATTTGTGAGAAGTATATCCCCCATCGTAAGAAGAGTACCATTATGGTTGGGGGGGGTAGGACTCGTAAGCATCACGATCCTGTTGCTCCGCTCTTTGCGGAACATGCTGACACGGAACAGCTCGCATATAACCTCAGCGCATTTCACCCAGGCGATCTTGTTGAGATTACTTTGAAAATGCACGGCACATCTCAGCGAACCGGATATCTACCAATGCTTAAAGGATATAAGAAGATATTGCTTGATAAGCTCCTACATCGCATTGGTTCTCCGATTTATAATTGGGGATATGTAACTGGTACTCGTCGTGTTGTCTTGGATGATTTTGACGGTGGCTTTTATGGTAGCAATGCTTTCCGTGAACAGCATAGCAAGGTTTTTGAAGGTAAGCTGCATAAGGGCGAAACCGTGTACTATGAAGTCGTTGGCTTTACGCAAGACAAGCAGCCTATTATGGCATCTTGCGACAATAAAAAAGTCGGTGATAAGGAATTTGTTAAACAATACGGCGAAAAGACAGTGTTTAGCTATGGTTGCTATCCAGACGGCGTAAAGGAAGTAACAAATCCGAAAATTACACACGCAACAGTAATGATTGGCGATACCTCTTTTACAGCAAATGAGATTACGGAATATGAATCTGCTCCGCAGTCTGATTTCTATGTGTATCGAATGACAATGACAAATGAGGATGGCGATGTTGTTGAATACACACCAGACTTTATGCGTTATCGTTGTGAACAGATGGGCGTTAAGTGTGTTCCGCTATTTGCTCGATTCATTATTCCGGATTACATTCAGCTTCCTGATGCTGTTGGGTCTCCGATGGCTGTCAATGCTGGCGAATATGTCAAGGAAATTGCTGAAAACTTCTATGATGGTGCAGACCCGATTGGTAAGTCGCATGTCCGCGAGGGCGTTGTTTGCCGTATCGTAAACCGCCCAAAGTTTACAGCATATAAGCACAAGAATTTTGCATTCAAGGTGCTTGAGGGAATTGTAAAGGATGTTGCGTCTGCTCCGGACATGGAAGAAGCGCAAGATGATGTAAGCGTTGCATAACGACATTACGCATCTTATCCATCAATGTCGAACGGTGTGCTGGAATATATACGGATTTGGTAGCTCCAGCACACTGCCGACATATTGTCAGAGATTGTATTTTGAAAGAGAGGTGCTGTGATGAGTGACAGAGAAAAGATTATGAAGCGGCTTTCTGAACACCTCGAAGCAGTAAGAGACAAACACCCTGAGTGGGTTGGTATTTTTCTTCAAGGTTCACAAAACTACAACTTAGATTATGAGGGCAGCGATATTGATTCCAAGCTGATCGTCCTCCCTTCGTTTGAAGATTTTGTTTTGAACAAGAGACCGTATAGCTACACACACATCATGGAAAACGATGAACATGTAGATGTTAAGGATATTCGTCTGATGCTCGATTGCTTCAAAAAGCAGAATGTAAATTTTGTTGAGATTCTTTTTACCCCGTACCGTATCTTGAATCCAAAGTACGAAGCTTTGTTTCAGCCGATTCTTGATATTGCAGAGAGAGTCGGTCGATATAACAACTATGCTGCATTGAACTGCATGGTCGGAATGGCGCTTGAAAAGCAAAAGGCATTGTGCCACCCATATCCTGCAACAAAAGACAAGATTGATAAGTACGGTTTCGACAGCAAACAGTATCATCATATCGAGCGTCTTTATGAGTTCATGCAGCGTTGGCTTAATGGCGAGCCATATCGTGATTGCCTCATTTCTAAGCAGAGAGAACGTCTTAGAGAAATCAAGCTTTATATTAACTGCGATCTTACAACGGCGCAGGCCAATTCGGACAGAATTGTATCTGAGATGAAGTCAATCAAGGACACTTATATGCAGCAGAATCCTGTCGTGATAGATCGTGAGGTTGATTCAGTTTTCAATAAGGTTTTGCTTGATTTATTTAAGTTTAATTTCCAGTGCGAGATTGGTAACGGCTCGCCTAATAAAAAGGAGTAAGAATATGTCTATCTTTTTTATGATGGTAGGTCTTCCGTACAGCGGAAAATCTGTTTATGCGGAGGGGCTGCGAGAGAAGTTCGGTGCAGAGATTCATTCCAGCGATGCAATTCGAGCAGAGATCCTTGGAGATGTACAGGATCAGACAAACAATCAGATTGTTTTTGATACTCTGCACAAGCGAGTAATTTCTGATTTGTCTGCTGGTAAAAATGTAATTTACGATGCGACGAATATCAATTACAAGCGGCGTATTGATATGCTGAATCGCTTGTCGAAGGTGAAGTGTCAGAAAGTCTGTATTGTTATGGCGACACCTTTTCACGAATGTGAAGAGCGTAGCAAGCATCGTGAGCGGGTTGTCCCACACGAGGTTCTTGTGCGTATGTATAAGAATTTCTGGCTTCCGTATTGGTATGAGGGGTGGGACGCAATCGAGCTTGTTTATCCAGATAATTTTGAGCCGTACAGTGTAAGTGATTTATTTAATCGTGATGGAGGGCTGAATAGCTTTGAGCAGGACAATCCACATCATACTTTCACGGTTGGGCATCATTGTATCGCTACATATGGGCTTGTTTCTGATGGAAGCACAGAGCTTCAGGAGGCTGCTCTTCTTCATGATATCGGAAAGCCTTTCACAAAAAGCTTTGTGAATAGCAAGGGCGAAACAACAGAGATTGCTCATTATTATGAACATCAGCATGTTTCCGCCTATGATAGCTTATTCTACTCAAATCCGAGTTTGAATCGGCTGTATATCGCAAATATCATCCAGTGGCATATGCGTCCGTTTGAGCTTGAACGAGACCCCCATTCTGGCAAAGCGCAGAAGCGGTTCAAAAAGCTTGTCGGCAATAAGCTTTATTCAGATGTGATGAAGCTTCATGCCGCTGATATCGAAGCAAAAGGAACTTGATAAACAATACAAAGTGGGTGTTTGGCATTTACAGTAAAGAAGACTTAGATGTAATGCAGTCATGGGATTTGCAGCGAAAAATTCAAGTGACTACAACTCGTATCATTGAGTGGTATGAGCATTTCGGCGGAAGCGTTTATGTTGCTTTTTCTGGTGGTAAAGATAGTACGGTTTTGCTTGATATCGTTCGCCGTATTTATCCAGATGTGCCGGCTGTATTTTGTGACACTGGCTTGGAATTTCCGGAAATCCGAGAGTTTGTTAAGCAGCATGATAATGTTGTGATTCTGCGACCTGAGATGAATTTCAGAAGGGTCATCGAAACATACGGATATCCAGTTGTCTCAAAAAGAGTTGCCGACACTGTAGAATATGGCAGTAAGCCAGGTTCTTATCGGTGGAAAGAGCTTCACGGAGAGATTATCCGTAGCAATGGTACTCCGTCGGAGTTTAACTGCGAAAAGTGGCGCTATCTTCTGGACGCCCCATTTAAGGTTTCTTCTCGTTGCTGCAATATTATGAAGAAGAAGCCGCTGAAGAAGTATTTCAAAGAAACTGGTCGCGTTCCCATTATTGCAACTATGGCAGACGAGAGCCGATCTCGTCGATCTACATGGATGAGACAGGGTTGTAATGCTTTTAGTAAGAAATCTCCAAGTTCTCAGCCGATGTCTTTCTGGACAGAAAATGATGTTCTTGAGTATTTGCACACCTACAATATTCCCTACGCCTCCGTTTACGGTGAGATCATACCTTGTGGGGGGGGTGGACAACGACAGGTGAAAGAAGAACTGGTTGTGTCTTTTGCGCATTTGGCGCTCATCTGGAGAAGTCCCCGAACCGTTTCCAGCGATTAAAGGAAACGCATCCTAAGCTATGGGAATATTGTATGAAGCCTTGGAGTGAACATGGCTTAGGTATGCGAACAGTATTAGAGTACATTGGTATTCCGTGTGAATAGAAAGTGAGTTTTTGTAATGCAACCAATTTTCAAAGAATACGCTCATTTCTTACATGATAATGGGTGTGATATATCTTGGTTTCAAGAAAGAACATATTGGTTGGATCACAACATTGTAAAAGCGTTCACGAGGGGGGGGGCAGCGGTTAGTTTCGCTATATAAGATTGTTGTTTCTGACGATCTTACCGTTGCTCTTACAAAACACAAACAAAATGTTGATGGTCTGCAATTTGAATCTTGGGACGAAACTATCGCGCGTTTCAGACCGCATCTTGAAAGTATTGAGCATGATAGCATCGCTCTTCTTCGTCAGTATGGAATTGGGACAGAGAGGAAAATAGTCAATACAAATTCTACTGGCAAGGACAGCATGGTTGTTACACATCTTGCGAAAAAAGCAGGATTAAATTTTGAAACATATTTTAATGTTACAACCTTGGATGTTGCGGAAAGTAATCGTATGGCAAAACGGAACGGATTCAAACACATTCTGCCCAATCCGAAGTATGGTGGATTTTATAAGTACATCCAACGCTATGATGGGGGGGGGCAACCAAATGATGCCAAGTAGATTGAATCGTTTTTGCTGTAATTATTTTAAGGAAAGCCCGACAATTGACTATTTTCCTAATGATGAGTCTCTGATTTTCTTATTTGGAATGCGGAATCAAGAGTCAGTTCGTCGGTCTGGTTATAAGGACATCTGGAAAAACGAAAAGTGGGGCGAACGCGACTGGATTGCTCTTCTTCCAATTCGTCAATGGTCTGAGTTTGATGTCTGGCTTTATATTTTGTCGGAAGATATTGAAATCAACGACAAGTATAGATACGGATATGATCGCGTTGGATGTGGTATTGCTTGTCCGAATTATACAAAGTATACATGGGTTCTTGATAAATACTGGTATCCATATTTGTTTAATCGGTGGAGAAATATCTTACGGAACGACTTTATCAACAATAACAAGTGGCTCATTATGAATTGCACCGTCGATGAGTATGTGACAAAAGCATGGACTGGCGGTGTATATCGTGACGAGCCGACAGAAGAGGTTATTTCTGAATTTTCTCAGTATTCTGGGTTGGATATATCAATTGCAAGAAAGTATTTTAATCGCTATTGCGCAAACGGATGTATTAACAAGTGCCGTCAGCCTCTTCGGATAAAAGATAGAAATGCTCTTGCCATGAATATGAAAATGTTTGGAAGAAATATAAATCATTTTTTGTGTAAGAAATGCCTTATGAAAGAATTTGGCTGGAGCAAATCTCAATGGGATGAAAAAGTCAGTGAATTCAAAGCGCAGGGCTGTCAATTATTTTGAAAAGAAATTAGTTAAATAACTCAAAGGAGAATGCAGTATGAAGATGGACAAAGTTGCTGGCAGTGGGAATGACGAATTCTACACGCCAGAGTATGCAATTACACCTATTGCAAAGTATCTTGCACCCCCCCCGCCGTAATTTGGTGTCCGTTTGATACGGAAGACAGTTTATTTGTGAAGCATTTTAGAGCTGCTGGGTATACAGTTTTGGCAACACACATTTGTAATGGTCAGGACTTTTTTACTATGGAGACTCCAAACTGTGACTACATCATTAGCAATCCACCATATTCCCTTAAAGGCGATGTTATTGACCGTCTGTTTGAAATCGGCAAACCGTTTGCAATGCTTGTTGGCGTTGTTGGGTTATTTGAAAGCCAACATCGGTTTAATCTTTTCAAGTCACATGAATTTGAAATTATGTATTTGAACAAGCGCGTCTCATACTTTAAGGATTATGCAGAGCAAAAACCGTCGCTTAATCCTCCGTTTAGTAGCGTCTATGTTTGTAGCAAAATGCTTCCAAGAACCATTGTATTTGAAGAAATCGACAAATAATAGGAGTTTTCAATGAAATATACTACTTCCCTTTTCTGCGAGTTCGATAAGTACGCAGCAGAAAGCTATTGTGCGGTTCATGACACAGCTCCGGAGCTAAATATTGGTGATATTACAAAGGCAGATGAAAAGTCTGTGCCTGATTTTAATACCATGTTTGGTGGATCTCCGTGTCAGGACTTTTCTATCGCAGGGAAACAGGGGGGGGGCTGCATGGACATGTAAAAACTGCGGTCATACATATAACCCCCTTGAAGCCCATTACACAGAGCGCGACAAATGCCCGAATTGCGGTTCGACCAAGATTGAGAAAACACGCTCGTCTCTTTTGGTTGAATGGCTGCGCTTTCTTCGTGAGAAAAAGCCTCGTTTTGCTATCTATGAAAATGTCAAGAACATTGTAGGCGCTCGTTTTAGACCGACATTCGATCTGTTTGTTAAAGAACTTGAGGACTACGGTTACAATGTCCACTGGCAAGTATTAAATGCGAAAAATTATGGTATTCCTCAGAATCGAGAGCGTGTCTATTGTGTTATCATTCGTAAAGACTTGGATAACGGAAAGTTCAAATTTCCAGAGCCTATTCCGCTTAAACATACGCTTGCCGATATGTTAGAAACCGATGTCGATGAAAAATACTATCTCAGTGATGAGAAAGTGGCTGCAATGATCACCCCCCCCGCAGCGGATCAGTAAAACAGTCCGAGTCGGAGGAAGAAACTCAGCCGACAGACAACATCAATGGGACTTGGTTGCAGAAAACACATGGAGTCCGATTGAGTAACAAAGGCAACAAGTTTGATGGATATAGTGATATTGCTCTAACTCTTCTTGCGAGAGACTATAAGGGTTTTGGCAATCAGCAAATGACAGGAGTAATGGAAATTGACTGATAAAATTATTCAAGTTGGGAACTGGACGCAAGGTGCAAAACGCGAGAATCCGCAAAGAGGTCGAGTATACGATCCGTCAGGAATTGCACCATCCCTCACCTGTATGGGGGGGTAATCTTCAGCCGTTTATAATTGTTTGTAACGAACAGGTTGAATTAAAAAGTAGTGCTGATGAAGAGTAGCGTTTTAATTCCCGCAGCAATTCGCGGTCGTTATTCTGACAATGGTAGTATTGTGCAGCGATTAGAGCTTAGACCAGATAAATGCACGAATACGCTTACATCTGTACAGAAGGACAATATTATAGTGGAATGCTGCATTGATATCCGTTTCTCCACTGAACGGAGTGAAGATGTGAAAGATAATAATATGCCAATCAATGTTGGAAATGTAAATCCGTCTGGGCATGGAATGAACGGTACGGTTTACGACGTAGATGGTGTTTCTCCGACATTAACGACGAATAAAGGAGAGGGCGTAAAAATCCGCATTAAATCACCTGCGTCATTACACCAGACAATTATCTATGATGACTACAATAGGAGGATCAAGTCGGATCAGACTTGTATAGGAACAGTTATGCCAAATTTCAAGAATGATGCTCCTGGCAATGGGACTAAGCTGATTGAAGTAAGTCCTGCACCAGAGGATAAAATTACAATGCTTGGCGGCTTGCAAAAGCACCAGACTCCGAGAGACGATGGTATTTGTCCATGCGTAAATAGCGCTGCTGGTATGGGCGGCGGGCAAACGCCTATTGCAATGCGCTCAGGTTTTCGGGTAAGAAAGCTCACGCCGAAAGAGTGTTGGCGTTTGATGGGTTTTGACGATGAGGATTTTGAAAAAGCACGCGATGCTATGAACGAGAATATTTATAACGGTAATGACCGTTCCAGTTCGCAGCTCTACAAGCAGGCCGGCAACAGTATTGTCGTAGATGTCCTTCAGCACATTATGGAGAATCTATATGACGC
>ERZ1035027.1223-NODE-1223-length-12301-cov-4.876694_pt1 | contig 12301 bp, 19 predicted proteins | sample MGYA00520604_ERZ1035027 | MGnify/ENA primary metagenome ERZ1035027 (study PRJEB33766, sample SAMN09781743) | gut metagenome | biome: gut microbiome | host: Homo sapiens | place: Madagascar | study: EMG produced TPA metagenomics assembly of the PRJNA485056 data...
ATCAAAGAGACGTACATTGATTCCTGCGTTGTCACGTCGCTCGACAACGTGCCCGCGAACCTGCGCAACGGCGGCTTGGTGATCCTTAAGAGCTGACGATATGGACTCGCTCTACGTGAAGACCAGCTCAGGACTCGAACGCCTTGACCTCGGTTCGTCCGGGGGCGGCGCAGGTGTGAGCCGCAAGGTCTTTTCAAGCGCGTTGCGCGACGCTGATTTGGCGGCGGGCACGGCCTTTGGCGTGCCGACCTACACTGTCGGCTCGAACTCGTTGCAGGTTTTCCTTGACGGCCTTCTCTGTGTGAAAGGCCGCGAGTACACCGAGGCGTCAGCCACGACCGTGACGTTTACCAGCGTCATCGATGCGGACACTCAGATCGTGGCCGTCGTGACCGAAGGCGGCACGGGTGCGGCGCGGGCCGTGCAGGTTGATGAGTCGCGTTCGAGCGCTATCACCGCTGGGGCCTCGTACGCCGTACCGACGCACACATTCGGCGGCCGTCACCTGTCGGTCTTCCTCGACGGCTTGGCCGCCCTAGAGGGCGTGAACTTCGAAGATGCGGGCGCAACGAGCATCCGATTCCTATCTGCAATTCCACAGACGACGCAGATCGTCGTTGTTGTTGAGGGGTAACTATGGCTTTACCGATTCTCTTACAGAAACTTTTCCAAAATGGCGGAGCGGGCGACAAGCTCAACACTTCGATCCTGCCTTCCGCATCCACGGCCGCCGTTGGCGCGGCACAGATTGCGTCTTCTGCGGAAGCCACTGCGGGCACGGATACGACGAAGATCATGACGCCCGCGCTGACGAAGCAAGCGATCGATAAGTTCGCGCCGGTGAAGACCGTGAACGGTAATGGCCCCGATTCTTCGGGCGATATCCAAGTGGTAGCGCTTCCGCTCGGGCACCTGTTCGCGTGGCCTTTTCAGACTCCGCCCGACGGTTCGATTCAGTGCAATGGCGCAACCTATAGCCGCACGTTGTATGCAGACTTTTTCGCCTATGCAAACTCGAAGGGGTGGGTGAAGACTGAAGCTGAATGGCAAAGCATTGCTTCTGCCAACGGCGGCTACTGCTCGTACTACTCGACGGGTGACGGTTCGACTACTTTCCGAACGCCGAAGTTTGCGCCGTTCATGCAAATCGCCATTGCAAGCGGAAACGTCGGTACGTACCATCGGGCAGGTTTGCCAGATATCAGCGGCACTAGTACGGACGTCATGAATCAATCCCTGTACGACTCGCTTCACAGCGGGGTGACTACTGGGTATGGTGGCGCTCTATACTGGGAACCGCATTATGGTACTAGTAGACACGGGCTTATCTACAAATCTTTAGGCGCGACCTCAAGTTCGCCGAACTACTCGACCGGTTTTAAAGCATCCCGATCCAACTCAATCTACGGCCGCTCTACCACCGTTCAACCCGAATCCAACGAATGGATGATCTGCGTTGTCGTGGCAGGGCGGGCGACGAACATCGGTTCCGTTGACGTCGGGAACGTGATGAGCGCAGTGGCACAGGTGCAAGCGCAAGTCGGAGCGATTCCTACGCCGAGCGCGTACATTACGAAAACATGGCGAAGCGGGGCGAGTTGGTATCGAAAATGGTCTGATGGCTTCTTGGAGCAGGGCGGCGTAATGCCAATGACCAAAGGTAGCACGCAGAGAACAATTAGCTTTAATGCTTCGTTCAGCTCCCCAACGGCCTACGTGGTTTTGGTTCAGTCGTATCAGGGAGGCTCAGCCGAATATCTTTACAACAATTTTCATGTGGAGTCAAAAACAGCGTCCGGTTTCACGGGAAAAAACAACTGTGGTGAAAATGTTGGCAACCTTTGGTACGCCTGCGGCTATTAAGGAGTGATTGAAATGGACTTTCAAATCGGACAAATTTTCGAAGGCACTTACCCCCCAGAAGCGGCGGCTTGGTGCAATGAGCACGGCGACCGCTACATCGACGAAATTGAGGCCGTCAACGGCAAGCGCCGCTTTCAGATCGTTGCTATGCCTGAACCGACTGAAGAGGAAAAAGCGGCCGCTGAGCTTGAAAAAGCTAAGGCCGAACGGTCCGAGGCTGTGGGCAAGATCACAGTCGAAGTCGACGGCATGGTCTTCGACGGCGACGAAGATGCCCAAACCCGCATGGGACGCACCGTGGCGGCGGCTACTGCCCTCGGCGTCGATTTGGACGCCACCTCTCAGACGTGGGTGCTCGCCGACAACTCGGTGGCTCAGCCGACGATTCGACAGCTTGCCAACGCTTTGAAGCTCGCGGGCGAAGAGCAGACGAAGCTTTGGACGGTTCCTTACGAGGGCAGTACCGATGCGGCATCCTGACGGTTTTCAGTTTTTGGTCGCGCTGGACCAGCTCTTCAACACGCTGATCCCCAACGGCTACGCCGACGAGACGCTTTCGAGCAGAGCCTATCGGCACGCCTGCATTAAGCAAGACCGCAAGTGGCCGATGTGGATCATCGACCACCTTTTCTTCTGGCAATCCGGCCATTGCAAGTCGGCTTACGAGAGCGAAGTTGAGCGCTCTCAGCTGCCGCCGAGCTTGCGGTAGTACGCAAAGGGCGCCTGAAGACCGGCGCAAGAAAATGCCCCGCTTACCTCAACAGCAAGCGGGGCATTTTCGCTTTCGCAAGGCCGCCTATTCCTTGCACACGGCCTTGATGGTGGCTACTGCGCACCACGCTTTTTCGAGCGTGCGAACGTCCTCACTACTGAGTCCGCCGCCATCGCGGGCTTCGTCGCACACCTTGTCGATCTTTTCGAGAAGACAGTGCATGGACTGTTCCGCGCGGGCTTTCATCAGTTCCTTCATTTCCATGGCTATTCTCCGTGTCGGTTCATGATTTCTTTGAGCGCGTCCAGGTCCCCTTTATCTGGCTTGTATGGCCCGATAGAGAATGGATGCGCTTCAAGATTCTTTGAGGCTTCGGCGTACAGCAGATCAACGTCGATTCGATTTTGTTCGTCAGCTATCCCAAGAGACTTCATCAGGGGTAGATACTGCGTAGCCATCGCGGGAGCCTGTCGTGCAACAAGGCCCCCGACGATGCCGACTGAGAAGGGCAGCATGCCGCCCTTCGTCTCGGCGGCGGGAATGAGTACCTGTTGCACGAACTCAAGCACCACCGCCTGCAGATTTCCAATCGGCATTCTCATGGCTTAACCCCGGTTGACGTTGATGCTGCCGGTCACCGGCTGAACCGCCGGAGCCGCGGCTGTGGGCGCAGTCCAGCTGTTGTAACGTTCCATCACTTCGGGGCAGATCGCCGTGCGCGGAATAACCGTGTGGGTGATCTGGTTCAACGTGTTGTTGATACCGGCGACAGCGTTGTTGAGCTGCGCGATACCACAGCCACAGGTTTGGGCGACGGAGTCGATCTTGGCACCGAGTTCGGAACGTACCAACTTCTCGCGGAGATCAGCGATTTCAGCGTTGCTCTTCATCTGGGATTCGAGCACGGCGACGCGTTCGCGGTTGCTCGCGGATTCCTGCGAGAGCGGCTTAATGTAGTCCATCAGACGGTTTTCGAGTTTCTCGTTTTCAGAGCGCGTCGCCTGATAAAGCGTCGCGTCCCGATTGTCCGAGTACTTCTGCGAAGTGAGCTCGGCGATCTTGGCGTCCTTTTCAGCAATGACGCCCATCGCGGCCATCTGCGGGGCGCAGTTGTTTCCACCGAAGAGGCCGCCGAGGATTCCGTTGCCGTTGTTGGCGGAGCCAAGGAAGCCGAGAGAGCCCAAAACGAGGGCGGGGATGCCTACGCCGTTGGCGAGGCCTTTGGTTGCAAATTCAGCCATAGCAATCTCCTTTTGCTATGGAACTCGAGGTTCTCTGGATTGCGCGCTCGCTTGGCGCTAAGAAGTTGGCTCGTTGGCCTTATTTGAGGCAGAGACCGAACGGCTCTGCGGGATGGCTCTATTGTATGACGAAAGGTCAAGGACATCAAGCGCTTTGCACTTCGGACACTTGATGCACAAAACCCCTTTAGCCGGGCGGGGCGAAGCAATGTCGAAAAGACGACGCCCACAGCAAGGGCATCTAACAGTTACAGCTACCTCCATTTTTCTCTCCTATTAGAGAACGAAAATCGGACAAGACGGCATTGAGCGTTGCTTTGTCGCCGCATCCGTAAGATAAAACTAGATTCGTCATTTCAAAATTTCCGTCAACGCGTCGTGGTTTTTGGCGCATCGCTGATAGAGTCGGCCGCACTCTGAACCAGAGTCAGCCAGTCTTTGAACCAAGCCTTCCAGTCGGGCAACTCGCTTTCTAAGAGCGTCTGCGGAATCTCCGGAGGAGGCGCGGTTACCGTCCGAGTGGCGCATCCGGGCGCGAGCACGATCAAGCTCAGCGCGTAGATCGTTGTACTCAGCTTGAGCCAAGTTGATCGTATTGGTTGCTTTCGAAAGTCCTTCAGCATTTTTTCTCTCCGCCGCTCGCAGTGCTTCAGACTGCGCCGCTTCCATGAGGGCAATTTTTCGGTCGTAGTGCGCAGAGGCAAGCCAGAGCCCCGCGATGAAGGCCAGGCCAGCCGCTATCGCATAAGCGTAGTCTTTCATTTGTGTCGATAATCCCAACGAGCGCGGTGCCCACGCACGTCTACATGAACGAAGGAATCGTACAGTCCGACGCCGCCTTCTTTATTGAGTTCCAGACACAGGTCCTGGAGATCGGGGATCAGGCGCGGATCGTCAGGTCGAATGTCAGCCGCCATACCCTTCGTGTGATAGCTGTTTGCCACAGCGCCGGTGATCGTCGCGTTGTATTCGGGGCTTCGATAGCCCGAATTGACAAAGATCGGCTTGCCCCACGCGCGGCGGATGCGATTGAGTAAATTCAGCAATTCATCAGTGACAACGTGCGGGAAGGGAGACTTGTTCGGGTCTTTTGGACTCTGCAACTCCTTTTCGTCAAAGAAACCGTATTTCATCGGGCACCTCTCTCCAAAAAACCTTTCAAGATACTCACACCATCTTTTCCCATCATGCCGCCCAAGCCTGCCAGCGCTCCCGCGGCCTCATCAGGCAGGCCGTAAGAGTGCGCCGCCATACAGATCAGAAAGCCAATGAACCCAGAAAGGGCCACTGCCCCAAAGAATTCCAGCCAAAGAAAAGGCTTGGCTTTGTTCACCGAGTTCAAATACATCAGACACTGAGCCAAGGCACCCACCGCAAACGAAAAGAGGTATCGGAAATATTCGTTGTAGTCCTGCATAAATTCCTCAACTCTTCTGTAGCCCGCAGTATCTGCTCGACACGTCTACCTACGCGCACGGTCTTTTGTGCGCGTATCCACATCGAGCGGTTTGATGATGTTGTTCATGATGAGCAGAGATCCATTTAATTCGGCCGAAGTCAAGGCCGAAGAAACCACCAGACGTGAAAGCACAGAGCGCTATATGCGCCGCGTCAAGAAGTCCATCGCCTATGTGATGGACACAAAAGAGGGCCGAGAAGCCATGGAAATCATCTTGGATGCCACGGGGCTTCACCGACCGTCTTTCAACACCAACGCGCTTTCCATGGCCTTCGCCGAAGGCCGCCGCAGTGTCGGACTTGCGCTGCTCAATCTCATTGATCCGATCTCTTATCAAGAAATGCTGAGGGAATCTCATGAACGACGAAACAACGACCGGGACTGAAAATACAAATGACGCCCCGCCTGCGGCTCCGGCCGCAGAACCTTCGACGACTCAGACCGCAACTCAGGATGTAACGCCACAGGCCGATAAGCCAGCGGTGACAATGCCGGACACCCTTCTGAACAAGGTCGTCGATAAGACCGACGAAAAGCATGACGACAAGGACGCACCGAAAAAGGCCGAGGCAGAAAAGCCCGCCGAAGGCGCGCCCGAGACATACGAAGAGTTCAAGGCGCCGGAAGGCACCATGCTTGATTCCGCCGTCATGCAGCAATTCGGTGAAGTGGCAAAGAGCCTCAACTTGCCGCAGGACAAAGCGCAAGATGTGGTCAACAAAATGGCCCCAATCATGGCGCGTCGTCAGATGGAGCAGATTGCGGGAATTTCCAAACAGTGGGCTGAAAAATCGTCCAACGACCCCGAAATCGCCGACCATCTCCATGACATTGCCCGCATTAGGGACATGTTCGGTAAAGGCAGTGACGGGAATTTCGACCCGGATGTGGTGGAGTTTATGAACTCCCCTGCCGGTAATCATCCCGGTGTGTTGAAGCTCCTTGCTCGTGTGGGTGCGCGTTTCGGCGAAGGTGGCTTCCCGACGGGCAAGCCCGCGCCGCGGCAAATCACCGCAGAAGACGTTTACGAAGTCTAATAATTTTTAACGAGGTACAAAATGGCAGATATTGTCAGCAACGTTGCACCGACCTCTTTGGCCGAATTCGAAGGCCTTGTTGGTGACAAGGACGTAGCCCGCAAGGTGTTTTTGCACACCATTCGCGACTATATGCCCTTCTTCGATCAGGCTGTGATTGTTCGAGGCAATGACGGCATGGGCGACAAGGGGCAGATCGTAACCCGCTATCCCGAAGGCGATCTGCACGGCTATAACGAAGGCTGGGGCTCTGATGTCGTGACGGGCAACAATGTTCGTTACACCTGCAGCCGTCGCTCTTCGAGCTCGACCGTCGACCGAGATCAGTTCTACGACCAGAAGGAAAGCGACCGCGCCTCTTGGCGTTTGCGTCGCGACCAGGCGTTTAGTCGTGGCTTCGCTCGTGCTACGGTACGCAATCTCTTCTACGGTGACCCCGCGAAGGACCCCAACACCTGCAAGGGGCTCTTCAATATCGTGACGCCGACCGATCCCGTTTTCAAGGATCGAATCATCGACGCCGGCGGTACCACGGAAAACAAGCAGACGGAAATTCTTCTCGTCGGTTGGGATCTGGCTTCGAACTATTTGTTCTATCCGCAGTACGGCGAAAATCTCGGCGGCTTCCAGACCACCGTTCACCCCGAGCCCGTGCGAGTGACCACGGGCACGTCGGATAATCCCAAGCACTATTGGGCGCTTGAAACCGACTTCCGTTGGGACATCGGTGTGGCTATTTACGACCCGCTCACCGTTGTTCGTATTGCCAACATCGATACGACGAAGTGGAGTAAGTCTTCGAAGACCTCCGGCAGTCCCGACCTGATCGACCTCATGACGCAGGCCGTGAACCTGCTTCCGGACGAGTACAAGGGGCGCTGTGCGTTCTATTGCAACGAAGCTGTGACGGGCGTTCTTCGCCGTCAGATCAACAACAAAGAAAACGTGCAGCTCACGACCGGCGAAGTCGCAGGTCGCAAGGTCATGACGTGGGACGGCATTCCTATCCATCGTTTGGGGACCGACGTCATCACCAACACGATGCCGGTTTTGTCTCTGGCCTAAGGAGGGCGCAATGATTACAGACGCACTTTTGAAGTTTTGTTCTGACAAGTCTTTGGCGTCCGCCATTACGACGGGCAAAGCCATTGACCTGAAGCAGGAGTATCCGAACCTCGGTTCGCTCAATCCTCGATTCAATCTCATCTTGCAGGTTAAGGGTGCCGGTGGTGAAGGTACCGTAACTTTCAAGTTGCAGGACTCGGCTGACGGCTCGACCTTCGCCGACCTGCTGACCTTTACGCAGACGGGATCGAAGATTCCGACCTGTCAGGCAATTCCGATGCCGTTAAAGCACCGTCGCTACCTCAAGCTCATCACGGCCGTTACCGGTACCGTGACGGGCACGCTGCAGCGTGCCGTACTTGACAACGGTTACGAACTGCCGCGCACGACCAAGCCTGAAGGCTACGATCCCGCGCCGACGGTTGATTGACCTGCGTTAAAGGCAAACTCTGGGGGGACGGTTAAACCGCCCCCCTTTTCTTTATGAGGTAGGACAATGGCTACATCCGTCGACATTTGCAATCTCGCTCTTTCGATTCTCGGTGACTCGGGCACAGTAACGTCCGTCAACCCGCCTGACGGTTCTGATCAGTCGGGGCACTGCGCCCGTTGGTACCCTGTCGCGCTTCGGCGAATCCTCGAGTCAAACGCGTGGAGTTTCGCTACCAAACGAATCAAGCTGACAAAACTGAACAACGTCGACATCGCCGGTTATGGCTACAAATGGGCTTACGCCCTGCCGAGTCAGCTCCTGAGGCCGCTAAAGATCGAGCCGGAAGAATTTTTGTTCGGAGGCGCCAGCCCCGATCGCTGTCCGGCGCTCGGGCGATTTGAGTTGGGGTTGATCGAAAACGACACGCACCGCGTTCTTTTCTGTGATATCGACAATCCGGTTCTGACATACGTCTCCTACGTTGACAATGCCAATCTTTTTCCCGGATATTTCATCGACGCTCTGATGCTGCTTCTCGCAAGCTACCTCTACGGTCCTGTCAAGCGCAGTGACTCCACGTCTCAAACTGTCGTCGGAATCATGAAACAGTACGAAACGGCACTGTCCAAAGCCAAGACAGAAGACGCCCAAACTTCCATGCGACGCCAACAGACGCCTTACGAGGCGTCGCAACTTCGCGCTCGGAGGGTTTTGTAATGGCAAGCATTCGCACCTATCAGCAATCTTGTAACGGCGGCGAAATGTCGCCCGAAATGTACGGCCGCGCAGGTGATCCGAAATATCAATCCGGACTCGCCAAATGTCGGAATTTCCTCATCGACCCTCGTGGGCCCGCACAGAACCGCCCGGGCTTTGCCTACGTCAACTACGCAAAATACGCCGACAAACAGGCGCGGTTGATCCCGTTTACATTTTCCTCAGATCAATCCATGGTGCTCGAATTTGGGGAAAAGTACATTCGCTTTCACACGGACGGTCAGACGTTATTAGGAAGCAACGGCCAGCCGTACGAGGTCGCTACACCATACAGAGCCGACGATATTTTCTCGTTGCATTATGTTCAGTCTGCCGACGTTCTCACCATCGTTCACCCGGCATATGCCCCAAGAGAGCTCCGGCGCTATGCAGCGACCGATTGGCGTCTTATTGAAATTAACATCAGCGGAGCGCTCCCATCTCCGGCCGCACCATCTGTTAGCCAGTCTATCAACAGTGAAGTAACCAACAAAACAGACTATCTTCGAGAATATTGCGTCACTGCACTAAAAGCCGACGGCTCAAGCGAATCAGCCGCAGGAGCCTCGACATCAATCCGTTGCAATCCCTATGGTTCGGGAGCGTACAACACGATTTCGTGGGAAAAGGTTGCAGGCGCGGAGCTTTATCGTGTGTACCGCAAACAGGGCGGCATATGGTGTTTCATTGGACAAACCAAAGAATTGTCCATTGTTGACGAGCAGATCGATCCCGACGGATCGATTACTCCCCCAATCTATGACGATCCGTTTAAACAAGAAGGCGGCATTGAATCCGTTACTATCACAAATGGCGGTTCGGGGTATGGAACAAATCTAACAATCACCGGAATCCAGCAGTACGGCACCAAAAAGACCTACAAATCCGATGGAACACTGGAATCTACCGCAAACATAGCTCTGCCCTACACGTTCGAAAGTTCCCAGCTTCACGACGGTTCAACCTTTGCTATCGAGGGCGATGGAGAGGGCGCAGTTGCTGTTGCCAATGTGCGAGAAAAAACCCTTACATCTCTCAAGCTCGGTAAAGCGGGCAGCGGATACACGCGCGGAAACGTAACAATTACTCTAAACGTACCATATGGTTTTATCGCGGGTCTTTCACGCAGGGAAGAGTTAACTTTTCAATGCGAGCTCTCGCGAACAGTCCCGACGGTGCAAGTTGCCGACGCTACGGGTTCGGGGGCGGAACTGACCGCCTTTGTTGACGGATCGGGAAGCGTTACCGACATTACTGTCGTGCGCCCTGGAGCAGGATATTCGAACCCTAAGGTCGTCATTATGACGGGAAACTCCGGCGGCTCAGGCGCCACGGCCACGGCTACCGTGGCTAAAACAGGGGACTACCCAGGCGCGGTGACATACTTCGAACAACGCAGATGGTTTGGCGGAACCTACACAAAACCAAGCAATGTTTGGGCGACAAAGTCCGGCACCGAGTCTGACATGAGTTACAGCCTACCGACACAGGACGATGACCGTATCGCCGTCCGGGTAGCCGCTCGCGAGGCCAATCGCATTCAGCACTTTGTCCCTTTGTCCCAGCTAATGCTTTTCACGGCCGCAGCCGAATGGCGGGTCAGTCCGTTGAACTCCGACGCCATCACACCAAAGTCAATGTCAGTGCGGCCTCAGTCGTACGTCGGCGCCAACTCTGTTCAGCCGTTGGTGATTAACAACGCCTGCATTTACGCGAGCGCCCGCGGCGGTCACCTTCGCGAGTGCGGCTACTCGTATGAGGCAGGCGGTTTCGTCACGAACGACGTATGCCTTCGGGCGAATCACCTTTTCGACAACCGGGAACCCGTTGATCTGTCTTACTCAAAAGCCCCGTGGCCGATCATTTGGTGCGTCAGTTCCGCAGGGAACCTGATTTCATTCACTTATGTCCCGGAACAGTCCGTGGGCGCGTTCTCGTCTCTGACCACAGAGGGCACTTTCGAGTCGTGCGCCGTCGTACCCGAGGGCGAAGAGGATATTCTGTACTGCGTCATCAAACGCACCATCAACGGCACTGCCCGCCGCTTCATCGAACGAATGCACGAGCGCAAATACACCACGCTCGAAGAAAGCGTTCACCTGGATTGTTGCGGCACCTACCGTGGCGCACCTAAAGAAGAGATTTCCGGGCTGACCTGGCTTGAAGGTGCGACCGTTTCCATCCTGGCCGATGGCTCGGTGGAACCGCCTCAAGTCGTCAAGAACGGGAAGATCACGCTACGGGGACCGGCATCGTTAGTGCATATCGGCCTACCCTACACCGCCGACCTTCAGACTTTGCCGGTTGCTTTGGCGCTACAGGACGGCTCTTATGGCTCAGGCCACACAAAGAACGTCCAGAAGGTGTCCGTGAGACTGGTTAACTCGTCAGGGCTGCAGGCCGGTCCGACTTTTGACAAGCTCACGGAATACCCCGCGCGCGGTACTGAACTTGCCGGCACGCCGCCCACTCCGATCACGGGCGAAGTGACGACACAGCTCAATCCCACATGGGGAGACGGTGGACAAGTCTGCATTCGGCAGAAATACCCTCTGCCAACTAAGATCGTCAGCATAACGACGATCCTGGAAATTGTTTAACGAAAGGCCGAGGCGTCTGCGCTCTTGTGAAGCTCTTGATCGGCTGCGGCGTCTCGGCTTTTCGGCAGTGCGCGTACTTCTGGCCTCTGAGACGATGATTTCGACAAGGAGGCGTTATGCAGATACGCAGAACCACTATGGACGAGCTGTTCGCGCGACCTGAGTTTGAGCAAATTATCAAGGACTACGCGCAAGAAAGCGGCAGTCCTTTCATGCGTGGTGCGCCGAACCCCAAAGAGTATATCGCTGGCGAAAAGGCGGGTATTTTCGTTCCTGTTGGCGTCTTTGACGGTGACAAAATTGTCGGCGGCGTCAACATCATGATTCATCGCATCCCGCACTATCAAGAAGTTCTTGCGTCCGTGGAATCCATCTTTCTCGCGAAGCAATACCGCCATGGCTCGGCAGGACTGCGGCTTTTGCGTAAGGCCGAAGAGGTGGCTCGTGAGGCAGGCGCCCAAGTGCTACTGGTTGGGACGCGCTGCGGCTCTCGGTTTGAGGAACTTTGTCGGCATCTCTACACGCCCGTCAATACTACCTTTCAGGTGCGGTTATGACGACATCGCTTCAATCTCGCGGCGAGCTGCTTGCGACTACGCAGGCAGGGGTTGCCGAAGTAAAAGCCCTTGAGTCGCTCAACGAAACACTGCCGCCTGCGGACGTGCCGACGGATCACTTTATCCATGCCGGATGCTACGTGCGGACGTGCCGAATTTCGGCGGGGGTGTTGCTCACCTCGGCGCTTATCAAAGTGCCAACCGTGGTCATCGTTAGCGGCGATGTGGTAATTCGCACGGACGGCGAGTCCCGTCGTGTGACGGGCTACGCGGTGCTACGCGGTATGGCGGGGCGAAAAGTGGCCTATTACGCACTCCAAGACACAACAATCACCATGATTTACGCGACTCGGAACGCAGTCCCGCAAGACTGCGAACCTGAGTTTACGGACGAATACGAAAAACTTCTTACTCGGAGGAACTAAAAATGTCAGGCGGAACGACGGCGGCCATGTGGGGCATGGCGGCAGTGGCGGCGGCGGGGGCGGCGGCCTCTACCTACTCGGCTAATAAGCAAGCCAAAGCGCAGGATCGTGCGACGCGTCAGGCCGAAGAAAATGCCAAAAAACAGGCGGAGC
>ERZ1035027.1225-NODE-1225-length-12288-cov-34.314559_pt1 | contig 12288 bp, 9 predicted proteins | sample MGYA00520604_ERZ1035027 | MGnify/ENA primary metagenome ERZ1035027 (study PRJEB33766, sample SAMN09781743) | gut metagenome | biome: gut microbiome | host: Homo sapiens | place: Madagascar | study: EMG produced TPA metagenomics assembly of the PRJNA485056 data...
TCTGCCTCAGATACAACCGCCTGTGTATAGTTATGTATCACGTATTGATTATTGGCGCTTGCCTTAATAATCACTTCTGAATCTGCCGGATCAACACCCTCGCACAGTGGCGCACGAACAAAAAACGTAAGCATTACCTCAAACAGAAAAAATATAACCAGTTTTTTTATTACTTTCATAAAAACCCTCCCAAATTAGTTTATATTATACTCTCAATATAACAATTATACAATATCTTAATATTGCACAAATTTTCTTACATTAATGCTGTATTTGACGAAAATCAAGAAAATTCGACATTTTTCGTTCAGTCGTCCCAAATTGAGCGCTGTCCGTTTATCATATAGATTTCGTCCTGGAGATAGAGCGGAGCGTCATAGCGCGCGATCACGTTCAAGGCAGAGTCGCACTGATTCCGCTTGATGGACTTGTAGGAGCGCACACGGAAGTTTGCTTTCAAGTCTGCATAGATGTTGCTGTACACACGCTGTCGCATTGATCTGTCCTGGTATGCGTGGGAGCCTTTTCCGCCCAGGATATCCACGCCACGCTTGCGGACTGCTTCCGTGATACGGTCGGCTTCAATTGGGAGGATGGGTAAGTCCAGTTCAAAGCGTTCGATTTTCTTATCAAGAGCTTCAACCTTTTCGTTTACCTGTAAGATTGCCTGTGCCTGTAATTGAAGCTGTTCAAGTGGGGACATGGGGACTGCACGGCTGACTGTTTCTTTCAGCTTGCCCTCGACTTTGAGAAAATACTGGCGTGCCTGTTCGCCTTTGGCGGTCTTTGACTGCATGGAAAGCTTCTTGGCAAAGCTGGCTGTGATTCTAGCGTCTTGAGACGAATGACCTTTGTGCTCGTCATTAATGACGAACAGAAAATAATCCGTATTTTCTTCTGCAAAATCATTTCCGATAATGTTTGTTTTGAACCATCTTGAAAAATTACTTCTATCCATTCCAAGGAAGTCAAAAAGATTGCCCGCAGTAGTCATTCCCTCTTCATCAATACCAAGTGCGATTTCAATAGGTGTCTGGTTAGATGTGTTTGTAATAATTTCGTTCATAGTAAATACCTCCACAATTAAATTTAGAGTTGACCAATAGAGGTATGCAGTAGTAATATTTACATATACCTCTTATAGGTGTGGGTATCCGCTGACTTTCCTAGGGTGAACGGATACCCTTTTTTCAATTATTCTCCGATTTCTTCATCAATCTTTTCGTTTAACCATGCGGTCTTTGTCTGACCTTTTTCTTTCAGCTTTTTGTCCAGTGCTTCAAGCTTTTCTCTTTTCACTGATACACTAAACTGTCCGATGGTTTCACGACGTTTCTTGAAGTATTCGGAGTTATCTCTTCTAGCAACCACAAATACACCTCCTTTTGAGTTGCTAGCTACATAATATAATGAGTTGCTAGCAATGTCAAGCATTATTTTTGTCGAAATCTGTCGAGTTATTATAAATTATCATGTTTTATTTTGTTTTGTGCTGTGGTACAATCAGATAAAATAAACTATGTAAGGAGGGTTTTAAGTGGCAAAGAAAATTAAATGTCCAGGGTTTCTTTGCGGTAGTACAGATGTGGAGTATTTGAGTGGAAACCAAAAAACTACAATTAATCTCAATCCTCTGCACCCTTTTACGCTGGTAAATACAAAGCCAAAGGGAAAGCAAAAATTCCGCTGCAGAAAATGTGGAAGAATATTTGAAGTGAAACTTTAAGGAGAAGTGAATATGAAAAAGAAAAACGCATAATAAAAAACCGCCCCTGTGCTACCAGCGCGGAAATAACTAATCTTTATGCATTTAAAATGAAAAAAACCGGCTCCTGCGACCAACAGGAACCGGTTTTAATAAATAAGATAATCCGGAGAAAAATCTTACCTACACCATAATTATACCATCTCCTGGATTATCACACAAGTAAAAAAGGAGAATGATAAAATGAACGAATCAGTATGCATCTATCTAAGGAAATCCAGAGCCGATCGAGAAGCTGAAGCGCACGGAGAGGGCGAAACACTCGCCAGGCATGAACGGATCCTATTAGATCTTGCAAAGAAAAAAGAGTACATTGTAGGCGCAATTTACCGCGAAGTGGTATCTGGAGAAACTATTGCCGACCGTCCTGTTATGCAGCAGCTCCTTCACGAAGTAGAATCCGGTATGTGGGATGGAGTTTTGGTGGTAGAGGTGGAGCGTCTGGCAAGAGGAGATACCATCGACCAAGGTGTTGTGTCCAGAGCTTTCCAGTACTCTGATACAAAGATCATCACACCCACCAAAGTATATGACCCTAACAATGAATTTGATGAAGAGTATTTTGAATTTGGGCTTTTTATGTCTCGCCGAGAGTATAAAACCATCAAACGCCGGTTGAACGCTGGTAGAATCTCATCCGTCAAAGAAGGAAAATACTGCGGCAACAAACCACCTTACGGATATGAGAGAGTTAAGCTTGAAAAAGAAAAAGGCTATACCCTCCGACCAATTCCAGATCAGTCCGAGATTGTAAAAATGATCTACACCTGGTACGCCGGTGATGGCTGCGAGCAAATCGGAGTCGCAAAGATTGTCCGGAAATTAAATGATATGGGGATAAAATCCGTATCGGGAAATGACTGGACTCCTGCCAGCGTCCAGGGGATCCTTACAAATCCGGTGTACATTGGAAAAATCCGGTGGAATGGGAGAAAAGTAGTAAAGACTGTACAGAACGGGCAAGTTGTCAAGACACGCCCACGATCAAAAGACATCCTTGTCTGCGATGGGCTGCATCCGGCTATCATATCAGATAATCTGTACAATTCTGTACAAGAAATACGAAAAAAGAACCCATCTCGCCCAATCAGTATAAAAAACTCAATCCGCAATCCGCTTTCTGGAATTGTCTATTGCAGCAAATGTGGGCGCGCTATGGTTCGCCGGCCTTATCAGAAAAGTGGGCAGGAAGATACGCTTTTGTGTCCATACACATCCTGTCCTACGGTAAGTAGCAAGCTATCTGTGGTTGAAAAAGCCGTACTTGATGGAATCAAAGAGATAGCGGAAGAATACAAACTAAATAACAATATTAATGTTCCGTCCGAAGCTATTAATTCTGGCATAACATCTAAACAGAATCTTATACGCGAAAAGGAAAGTGAGCTGGAAAATTTAAACGTTCAAAAATCAAAACAATACGACCTGCTCGAACAGGGTATTTACACAACAGAGGTTTTTCTTGAACGTGCCAAAACTATAGCCACATCTATCCAGTCATGCTCTGATACTATTGCGAAATTAAGAGAAGAAATCGAACACGACAAGGATATTATGGCGCAACAATCAGATTTTATCCCACGCTGCGAAGAATTGCTTAATAACTATTGGAGTCTGGACACGGAATCCAAGAATAAAATGCTTAAGAGTTTGATTGAAAAAGTGGTTTACTCAAAAGATACTAAAAATGCTTACGGGAAAGGCAATGAGATTAGTTTTCAGCTTGACATTTTTCCGAAAATCCAAAAGGAAAATTAATGATATCTTCTATGTGCTGACGAACTGGCTCATTGATGTTATCATTGATTTCAAAAAAGAGATTCCCGGGGAATTAACCCCGGGATAATTTTTACTGCTTTTTGATATATTTTGCAGAAACGAATCCAAAGTATTTTCCAGCAATGCGGATGTAGTACCAAGATGTACCATCCTTTGCTTTTTGCGTGTAGTTCATAACTTCTACTTCATTGCCCTGGTTAAGAGTTGGATATTTTTTGATATTAGGATACTCTGTGCCAGCCCAGGTACGTACATTCAGTACCGTTGCGGTAACTTTTCCATTAAAAAGAACCTGGCTCTTGTCCTGTTTGCCAGTGATGGCGGTAGATACTGAATTTGCTTTTTCTGTCAGATATCCAGTCCAGATCCATCCAATTCCGATACCCTCAACTTTGACATGTGTCCATTTTCCGCTTGTCTTTCCATCAATCTCAACAACTGTTCCTTTATTGATTGAACCCATTACATAACCATTTGGTGTCTCACGGACGTACAGGTCATTCACGGTTGCCACTCTGGTTCCTGTCTTTTTCCATGCGGTATCTTCATAGGATTCCCAGTCAATCCAAACATATCCGTCAATTGCAGGATCATTGATAGCATAGGACTTATTGCGGACTGCACCACCATTTGCCACAACGCCCTCTTCGCTTGAAGTGTTACCCTCATTTGTGTTAATTCGTGAGCTATTAAAGCTCTGTACATCCCCAACATGGGAGCCTTTACGGAAGATAACCAGCGCACCAACCTTTGGGGTGCTGTGCCAAGTACCATTTTTCTTAGCCCAGTTTGTGATTGACACGCAATTGTAAAAACCTCCGCCCATAATCTGCAAGGCTTTTGTAATTCCAACTACTTTTACCAGCTTCCAAAACTGGTACTCCGCACACCACGGCTGTCCCTGGCATCCTGGTTGTCCCCAGCTATTTACATCTCTTGCAAATTTAGTGTAATTGTTATATCCTGCATTTTTCTTAAAATCATCCAGATAGGCGTTACTTTTCTTTTCAAGGTATCCGCCGTTTGATGCGTAATAATCACCAAGGTTTAAAAATTCCTGTAATTTGCTCATTATATCATTCCTTTCATATTTGGTGCGCCCCTCAAAATTAAGGAGCGCAATGCTTAACTAAAGCCACATTTAATTCAGTAAACATCATGCTGTAGTATTGATAAATTGTGTGATTAAATCACCTAAATATGCGTATCCATAATCGTTAAGATGTAATTGGTCTAACACATTCCCACTAGCATCTGTTGGTGTGGCATTGTTTGTATATACAGCCCATGTAAATTGATTTATTCCGCTTTCATTGTAGGCATTAAAACATGCTAATCCGTTATAATTTGCCACTTTTTCTATACTTTCAGCAAGACCAGCACCATCTTTTAAAAGTGCATTATCATTCCACTCTGTTGCTCCGAAACAATATGGTGTTACAGCTACCACTCTACAAGTTAAATTATTTGCTGTTTTTAACAATTCAAAAATTTTATTTATTGCATATTGCATTTCACCGCATACTGTTTTATTTGTTGGATAAACATCACCAACCGCTCCATGTGCTTGATTCATATTGTTTGTTCCGCCAAAAAATACTATTAAGTCTTTGTTCGTCACTTCTTCGACTGATAATGGAGACAGTGTAGCACCAGCGATGGTCGCACCATCAATTATTTGCTTTATTCCCGCTCCGCCTAAAGCATGTGTTTGGATTGTCATGTGTAAATTTCGTATCAACTGTAATTGCCATTTTAAAGCAGCTGTCAAACTATCCCCAATTACAAGAGCATTTTTTCCTACAAATTTATTTACATAGTTGTAATATTCCCATTTAACTGTTCTGACTACTGATTTGCACGAAAAATTCTTATTATCATAAGAATCCCCAAGTGCTATACTAAATCTAACATATTTTGCATTTTGAGGAATCTGCAATATATTTTCTCCGGTTTGCTGTTTAAATACAGATACTATTTCTTTATTTGAGTTATACCAAGCAGAATTAACATTTTCGCTTCCAAGTGCTGTCAACCCTTTGTAAACAATAAAACTGGCCTTACTTACATCCATATAGTCGGATATGCACCATGCCATAGATGGATTTTCTGTTATGACTCCATTTTTGTTTATATAATACCCGTATGTTAAAAGTGCCTCAACATACAATTCGTTATAAGCATCCATATAGACATTTCTGTTCACATTAACTATATCTTCCTTTATCGAATCAGTCTCACTGTCTACTTCCACAAATTTATCCCCTACCGCTTTGGCATCCGCAAACCCACCCTCTTCAGATAACGTTTTATCAGAAACTGGCCTGCCAAACACTGCACTGTAAGGTAGCTGCCGTTTCTTTCCATCTGCTGTGATTATTCCTTTAAATGTATCAGCCATTATTGCTTACCTCCGTTGTTTTCAAACTCACATAGCCATCTGCGTCCATGTTAAGTCCAACACCCTTATCAGACAGGTACGTCTGGACCGCTTCTGCTATAGCTTCTTTACTGGTTCCAATTCCATCAATACACAGTTTATACAGATATCTTTCTTTTCTGGTTATTGGCTTTGGTACTTCTCCTGTATAATCTCCAGTTAGCTTTGCGAGATACATTTCTTCTCGCGTGATAGGCTTATTGTCAGACATTTTTTATGCCTCCTTTCTTGCTATGCATTGATTAATAAACTCTTTTAATTCAGTCAGTTCCGTTTTGATTGATTCTAACTCGGATTGCAATTCTTTGACTTTCTCATGCTCATTCTTCAGCATGGCGAACATGGATGGGATCATAATTCGATAATTCCAGTTCTCGGCACGTCCTTTTTCGTCATGGTCAACCGCCAGTGGGAAATGCTGGTCAATGTCCTCCGCCAGGAACATTGGCATTTCTTTACCGTAACGCTCGTCTGATGCATCAAGGTATTCATTTTTGTACTTAGCCCAGACAACCTTTATTTGGTAAAGAGATTCTAAATCGGTTTCTTCTACAGCTCCCTGAACGTCTTTATACCGTGAAGAGGATGAGCCAAGATACGCTATTGAGGCTCCGTCACTTGCCATGACCAAATGATTTCCAGAGGTTACATTTGTCAAATTATACAATTTTGGAGGCTTTTTAAAACTTGATGTCTCATTGAAGGTGGCTGTTTTTGAAAAAGTGGCAGTTTTGTTAAATGTAACTGTGCCATCAAAAGTAACAGCTTTATTAAATATAGCTGTGCCTTTAAATATAGTATCTAGCAAATATGCATTCCCGTCTTCACCCATTCTTATTAGCCATTTAGAAAATGTAATATGGTACAGTCCAAAGTTTTTGGCCGACGATACTGTCAACCTACCAGATATATCACTGTTAGATATGTCAATCTGCACTTCTGAAAGGTCACTTTTTGCGACGTTTATCTTTTCATGGTTTGTTATTTCTCCAACAACCTCTAAGGCTCCAGCGATATACTCATTTCTTTTAACATCTACAGATCCTAAAATTGCGCTTCCAGAAACCTCTAAATCATTATTTATGATTGTTTCTCCGTCAATGGTAGTAGCAGGTAGTGCCACTATACCAGTCTTATCAGACCTTATAACCCACCTTCCCGTTGTGACATTATATAAACCAAAATTTCCACCACCGGACGCAACTAAACGCCCAGATATGTCAGTGTTGGCAACATTTACCTGTGCTTCCGCCAAACTCTTTTGTGTTATGGATATCTTGCCATCACCAATGTTTAGTATATCGGTAAGTATCTTTAGTACAGGTGCCTCAATGTTAATTTCAGTATCGTTTTTAATGACTAAATGCAAACCATCTTCATATTGCGCTACCATATCAATCAAAGACTTTTGTGTACCATCAAGTCCGGCGCTGATGATAGCATCTTTTATTTTTACATACTCTTTGCCCCAGCTATTTGTGCTTGTTGACGTAAATTCTCCTGTTATATCACCAGTTACAGCCTCTAATTTAATACTTTTCAAGGTTCCGGAATCTATGTAATCGGCATTTATCCCTTCTGCGTACAAAAGCCTGGTTATCAAACTTCCGTCCAAGATAAAACCATAAGGATATGTTTTACCACCATCATTTGACACTCCAATAGCATTAGATGTAAGCTTAATTATGTTTTTGGACTCTTCAAGTGTAGGCTTGTCATGCAGATAGGTTATGGTGCTGCCATCGTCCTGCAAGACATTCGTTTCATACATTCCACTTCCGTCTTTCAATGCATTTTGCAGATTATCAACTGCCAATTCCCTAGCCTTGGTTTCTTCTCTTATGAGTTTTTTTGCAGCCAAAAGAGCTTTATTTGCGCTTGACAAAAATTTGCTAGATCCTCTTACCGGATCTTCTGCTTTTGTCTTGATATGAGTAACACCATTTAAGCTGCTCGAGATATCTGTAATCGGAGTTATATACTTATTCCCCTTTCGGTCGTAAGTAAAAGCCATATCTCCAAATTCGGATAACGGGTTATACATCATGTCTCCAGACAAGCTTCTGAATCTTGCTCCTATCAGACTATCGCCAATCCAGCTTGCTACAGTTTGCAGATCTACATCTTCAACAAGCTCATTTTGCATCTCAAGGACATATCCATCTTTTCCGTACATGACACTGTTTTCGGAGTTTTTAAGCTTTATCCCTGTAATGATAATATCGTCACTAGATAGTGTAGGGCTAGATATATAATCTCTGAACCGCTGCGGATTTCCAATGGTCCCCTCTCTGAGAGTAAGATACCCATCAGAATCAACGTACCATCCACCCTCAGGAGTGACATACTCATCGGAATCTATCGCAGACTTACCGAATGAAACATATCCGTCAGAATCCACTTCTGCACCATAATCAACCGATACAGAAGCAAAATCCCACTGTATAAATTGCAAGTTTCCGTCAACATCAATTCGAGCGTTGGCGGAATCCAGCATTGCAATCCATCCGATCAGCTGCCTAAATGTCATGCTGTCTGGCATTGAACGGATAGTCACATTGCCATGAGTCATTGATGAGAATCCCATAGAGATTCCAAGCGTAGCACACGCATCACGAAGAAGTGTGAATGCATCCTGTGGAAGTTGCAATTTACTGGTATATGTATCGTTGGCCTTATACATATCATCAAGTCCAGTAAATTCCAGGATTTCACCGTACTGCTCAGGAGTTGTTATGGTATATGTTCCCTTTTTGATTGTTTCAGTTTTCCCATCAGAAAATACCATTTTGAGGAATGCAGTAACTTTTGCTTTGAAGAAATAGTAATCTCTCCACTGATCCGCAGTGTTGTCCAAGCTTAATTTCATGGACTTGCAAATGGTGTTTCCAACAGGAAAGCTGCTGCTGTTTGTGCAGTCTGAAAATTCTCCGCCATTCAGCATTATTTCATTTTCCAGGCGTTTCTCTGTTCCATCAGCAAAGGTAATATCCACTACTTCATACAGTTTTTCACCTTTTCCAAGTTTTTCTCTGAATAGATCTGATGTATTAATCAAGTGGATTCACCCCCTGCATGTTGCAAGATATTTTCGAATAATACTCCTCACCAGGTGCAGCGGAAGCTATATTGAAAGTTCCTTTTCCAACATAGAATGATTCTGTGCGCCAATCATGGTGTCTGATGGAATAGTGATACAAATCAAAAGGATATCCATGTATTATCGCATTTATCAACTCTTCTGCTTCCGCCACTGGTATGTTACTAGCCTCATAGCCATATTGAATGATCGTAAATAATGGAACCAATATGGCTTTTCCGAATTGTGTACGGTTACTTCCTTCTGAGTATGTTGTTTCAAAATTACATGTCATGTCCTTATCCGGCTGAGGCATGCGCTTGCCATTTATCTTATACCTATCCGTTATAGATTTACTCAATAATATAGATGCCATGCACTCACCCTCCTACGCCAGTTCAAACGGATTAGTACCGCTTGTATCACGTCTTAGCTTTGCCTCTTCAATCATTTCATCAAATATCGTTCTGCGGTTCAATTGCGCTGTAAATCTGTAATTTCCGCCACTACCATGATTTCCGCCAGCTTCTTCTCTTACGATCTGTCTTAACAGATCTTCTGGTGCTTCCAGGTTGCGACCGTTCTTCTGGTCTCCAAGGACTGCCAGAAACTCTGATCTTGGCGGAATTACTGCGCCGCTGGCAAGCATTGGAATCGTTCCTATTGTTGGAATGCTAAAGCCGTTAAAGCCCCACCAGCTTCCACCAATCTTCGGAACCCAGTCTGGAACCGTAATTTTAAATTTAATGTTGTTAAGTCTGTTAATCAATCCATTAACAGTCCCAAGCACTCCATTGAACCCACTAATAATCGTGTTGATCGGGGTACGTGCCAGATCAGACAGTCCTGAAAAGACACCTTCAAATATGCCTTTGATTCCTTCCCATGCCCGGCTCCAATCTCCAGAAAAAACACCATTAATAAAGGTTATAATCCCTGAAAAAATGTCCTTAATATCGCCCCAGACAGTTGAAACTCCACTTGAAAATGTATCAAGAACTGTTTTTAATGCTGCAAAACTTTTCGACCAATCTGTTTCAAACGTATTTCGTATAAAATTAGAAAACGGTTCAAAGATTTTTTCTTTTATAAGCCTAAAGATTTCTTTGATTTTTTCCTGGAATCCTGCTACCTTTTCCCTGCAAGTCTCCCATGCCTTTTCCCAGGCGACAGAAAAAGTATCTTTCAGCCATTTGACCAGACTGTCAAATTTGTCCTTAATGTTTTCTACCTTATCTTTAACTGCATTCAGGATCGTGATCATGATATTTTTCACATTCACGCTCAAATTATTGAATGCTTTTACAACATTTTCTTTAAGCTCGTTAACTTTTAGAACACACCAGTTTCTCATGCTGGAAAATTTGCCTTTTACAAATTCTACTTTTTCTTCTACTGAATCCCGGATTGCTTTCATAGCATTTTTTATATTTGTGCTTAAAGTTTCAAATGCCTTGGAAGCGTTTTCTTTTAGTTCCCGGGTTTTTTGTGTAACCCAATCTTTTAATTTCCCGGCAGCTTCTTTTACAGTGTCCCAATTTCGCCACAGAAGTACTCCGGCGGCAATTACCGCACCAATTGCAATCGTAACAGGGCCTCCTAACGCAGAAACAACCGAACTCAACGCTCCTAATAGTCCACCTCCACCAGTAATCATCCCAACAAAATTCGTTACCGCTGTTACAGCGCCACTAATAATGCTATGAAGTTCAAATGCTGCGAAAAAACTTCCAATCACAATTGTGACATTCTGAACAAGTTCTTGATTGTTCTGGATCCATGTGCTAAACCTATCCAGTAAATCAGATAAAGTCTGCATGGCAGTAATGACGAGATCACCCGTCCACTGTCCTAATGGCTGTAAAAAATTGTCCCATAGCCAGCCGCCCAAAGGTTGAAGAGCTTCAATAACTGAGTTTACAACAGTAATCCCACTTGATAGCATTTGTAGAAATGTTGGTACTGCATCTTGGATTGTCCAGGATCCAATTGGCAAAAGAACGTTATTCCAGAACCATTCAAGCCCAGTTCCTATGTTATCTGTTAGTGGCTGCAAATTTTGTAGGAGCGTATTGATTGATGTTAATAGTGGCGTAAAATCAAGGGTTTTCGCCCAATCTGCTGTCACACCTGTTATTCTTTCAATAGTTCCTAGAATGCTATTTCCAATATCAAATATATTTTGAATAATACTTGTCCCTGTTCCAGCATATTCCCACGCGATTTTAAACGCCTGTGCCAAGTTTCCAACTGTAGCGAATAGGTGCTGGACAATTTTCAAAATATTAGTTAGGATTCTTTCGCCGCTTCCATTCGTCCATACTGTGGCGAAGCTGCTTCCAATACTTGCAATTAAACTTCCCAAACTCGAAAATGCCATCTTTGCCGCCGTTATAGTGGCTTTTCCCTCTTTTTTCCAAGCTTTTTGAAATGGCTCCCAAAGTTTTTTTAGAAGGTCAGCTAGTTTCTTGGCAGAATCACTGATTTTGTCAAGTGCGGTTTCACCCTCTGCTAGGCTACCATAGTCCACACTACCAACCGAACTCGGCAATCCTCCTCCCCCAGAACCAGTTCCGCTGGATCCAGAACCGGATGGAGTTGAAGATGTGCCCTCTGTGGAACTAACCTTGTGAATTTCGTCCAATGAAGAAAGATAGTCTTTTGTTTCTTTGTTTGCTTTTTTTGTAGCCCTAGCATTGTCATTTGTGGCATCTGCAAGCTGTTCTACATTATCCGCAGCCTGTCCATACTGATCTGCTGTATCTGCAATCGCGTCTGTTCCGGCAAGACCTGCTCCACTTGTCTGACCAGAAGATTTCTTTCCAGTGATAAGCTCTGTAAAGCTTTTAAATGCATTTGCCAGAGTTGCCAGTTTGCCAAGTAAAATATTGATTATTTTCAGAACAGGTGTGAAAATATTAATCAATCCCTGTCCAACTGTTGCCTTTAGAGATTGAAGCTGTAACTGCATCACCCTGACCTGGTTCGCCCAGCTGTCAGAAGTACGGATGAAGTCTCCAGATGCAGCCGATAACTGTTTCTGTACAAAAGCCAAACGGAGAGCTACTTTCTCCTGTTCGGTCATTTCAGATGTGGTCTTGCCGTAGCCATTTGCAAGCGCATATTGGTCAAGTGCCGACTGGGTCATTACCACGCCAAGATCTTTCAACGTTTCCGTTTCGCCCGTAAACACTGATTTCAGCTTGATATAAGCCAAGTCCTGAC